>ENA-ORCR01000228-ORCR01000228.1-marine-metagenome-genome-assembly--contig:-NODE-228-length-49657-cov-6.501129_pt1 | contig 49657 bp, 63 predicted proteins | sample MGYA00237782_ERZ508514 | MGnify/ENA primary metagenome ERZ508514 (study PRJEB26185, sample SAMN06268960) | marine metagenome | isolation source: Eden Landing Ponds, San Francisco, CA, USA | place...
ACGTCCTTCGGTAGTCCTTCCGGAACGAATCCCACTTCGCCATCCACTGTTCCGTGTTGTTCGTGTTTGTAAGGACTTCTACGTTCCAACCGTGGATATGGTCAGGCGTCCGAAAAGCGATGTCGGCGCTCTCACTGTTCCCCACCTGTGGGTACCAGTTAACCGTCTTAGACCACGAGAGCGTCTGTATCCGCCGACCGACGGCTTCCACGCCTTTTCGGTGGAGTAGCAATTCGTTGGGGTCGCCGAAGATGGGGCCTGTAGCGTCCTCGCTGGCCCAATCTGGGCGGAGCCCGAGCTTATCCACCTGACCTTTGAATATGTCCCGGATGGCGCGGATCGCCTGCTCGGTCAGCAGCCAATCGACCTTCCTTCGGCCAAGCCAATCCTCGTCGAGGAAGCCTCTGTCAAGGAGGCGATCGTGGGCATCTTCGTAGTCGCTATATTCGCGGTTGTTCCATCCATCGAACATATCCCGCAGCGGGAGTTCCTGGTCCTGAGAGATGTGGAGTTCCTGCCCCCCGATGTGGTAGGGCTTGGAGTTGAACCACCTGGTGACTAGGTACAAGATATCCACCTCATCGTCTCTGAGGCCGTGGAAGCGCGCTCCGGACGTGTCTATCGAACTCATCGCTTCGGCCAACTGGGTTCAGTATAAAATACCTGTGTAAAGTGCCGACGCCCCGTCAGACTTCGAGTCTAACCAACACTGCTCAGAATGTTGGTTAAGAGGATCTGTTGAAATCCTCAACAACTGATATATCTGCCCCAGTTGCGGTCAATACAGGCGGCACATTTAGGTCGGGATTATTCAATTAGACGACTAATGACCGATTGGGAGCGAGTGAGACGAGAACTCGAAGAGGCGGGCTATTCCGGATTCGAGTACGATAGCGGCGATACGGCTGTGTCGGGGCTATCCGGTGAGTGGGTATCCGGTAAAATCCCGCGCGAGGGAAGATTGAAACACGGGAGCCAACCGCTGTTGATACGGATTCTCGACGCGCTATCGTGGAACGGTGGTGCCGTCGATGCTGCTCCGGAAAACGCCCCAGAGAGCATACGCAACATCGCCACTGAACACGGGTTGGAAGTCGTGATATTCACAGTCTCTATCGATGAGGTGCGTATCGCACTTTGTGACCCCTCAAAACATGATCTGTAACGGTGTGTTCGCAGTCCTCATCGACCAACTGTTTCAGGCGATAATATGTTTGAAGAATAGGATTTCAACAAAGCCTTAGTTCCCTATATCAGTCGTTACGTTCTGTGAGTAGATCTTGTGCTTTTTTCCGTTCCTTAGGTTCATCCACTGTCTCCGTTTCTAACAGCTTCTCAACTTTTCGCTCAAACTGTTCATCAGTGATTTCCCCACGGGCGTATCGGTTACGGAGAGCTTCTATAGACCCATCTGTATCAGTAGTTGTTCCTCTATTCGTTCTCTCAGAGCTATTTTGAGAGTCTCCAAACGCCTCATCCCACAGTTGATACTGGTTTGGATTATACTCGTCTGTATCCGGTGGGATTTCCTTGATCGCAAATTCAATCACACCAGAGACAATCATCCCGACGGTCAACGCCCAGTACCACGGCATAGAGAACACTCCATACGATACTGCGACAATGACAGAAGCAACTCCAAGAGTGAACCAGTGATCATCAGAACCTAGCAGTGAGGGCATTGGTGTTATCAACTCACCTCCTTTGTGGTACAGACATACATGTTCTACTGGTGATTGCTATCGAAGAGGAATAATCTCTTTGGGTCGTTGGATATGCGACTTGTATTGACCGATTCGTGAGTCCTCTGTGTTGACCGCAGGGGGACAAAACCTATCACTTTTTGAGGATTTCAACAGAGCCGGTTAAGAGAATCAATCGCCCCAGTCGATCCGAACCAGCCGCCGCAAAAACCGGGCCGTCGAGTGACTATCCAAGTGCTCTTTTAATTAGAGGATCATTCTGAACTGGTCTTACAACGGCCCCGGCGATGGAGCGCCGGAACCACGCTGCCACCAGCTATGACAGCAATACCACCTACTCTGTGGAGCAGGGATAACTCTGTTCGACTGACCGTCGAAGACGCCGTATCGGTTATCACAAACAGCCGCCGAAGGCACATCATCACACTCATCGAGGAACGGGATGAGAAGGTGAGTGTGGGAGAGCTGGCCGAGGCGATTGCGGCTATTGAGGCGGACAAGACGATCCCCGAAGTAACCTCGGAAGAGCGGAAGAACGTCTACATCTCTCTGACCCAGCTACACTTAGAGACGCTCGAAGAGAACGGCGCGGTTACGTATCACGAGAGAAGCAAGCATGTGTACACAGGCGACACCACTTCGGGGCTAGCGGAACTCATTCGCCACTTCGAATCGGTCTGTGAGACGGAGGCGGGCGACGAGTAAAACAAAGCCACCCATTCCTGTCCAACAGATCCGGCTACAGCACTACTCAGGGAAGACAAGGGGGATTAGCGACTCAGAAGGTGTCATAGAACTCTTATCGCGGTGTTTATTTCACTATCTCTCCGCCGAATCACCTGTGAGAACTCGCTTGCGAATTGATTACGGGAATTCCCGCCAGTTTCAGATGATACTCAGGATCTCGTGCAAGATACAGGGCGCAAGTCGGCCACTGAGCAATCGCCAATTAATGGAATCTCAGAAAGTAAATGAAATAATAAATATGATATTCATTGAGGAATAAATAACAGTGTATGCAACGAGAGCGCAAACAGAAGTTACTCACACTGATGATTATAGGTGGTTTTTTTCAGATAGCAGTCGGTATTTGGGGGGATGTTTTACCTGTGATTGGCGGTGGATTTGGGTTCGTTCTTATCGGCACTGTATGGATTTGGGCATTAAATTATAATTAATGCATCATTCCCAAATTGAAGACCCCTGCCTCTGTATCTTGCTTGCTGTTCCTGACACGATGTAGGTAAGTCGGCGTTCCACATCGGTATGCGAGTTCCCTGTATTGAGCGATCTGTGCTTCACCTGTACTGACCGTAGCAGAACTGAATGTATCAGATTCTAAGGGATTCAACAAAGCCTTGGACGCTTATCATTGTGGGACTAGTTGTCCCGGTAGATGACAGTGGTTCCAACAGAGTGGAGTGAGCCGGATTCTCGGCTGGGTGTCTACTATGAACTCCTTTGGATAGCGCTGGCGATTGTCGGTTTCGGTGCGCTCGCGTACTGGGAGCTGTTCTCCATCACGGTCTCGATCACGCCACAACGACTTTCCGGCGCGACAATCCTCGGAGTGACTCTCGGAATTGCTGTGACGTACGGCTCGTTCGTGAGCGAGCGGTTCCAACGGTTCTGGGAAAATTCCCGCACTCGGTTCGCTGGCCTCTTCATATTCATCATGGGTGTCCAACTCGGACTCAATGTTGCTCCAACGTGGACGGTACTTACGATGCTAGCGCTACTTCTCACACTCATACCGCTTCGCGTCGCCATCTACCTTCATACGCGGTAAGCATTACAGCTAATCGCCAAGTGGTTCGTCTGTATTGAGTGATCTTGATCTGGGTATGTGAACTATTCTATAACACCCTCGACTCAGACTACTCGTAGTAACTGACGCGCTCGACAACTTCCGCGAAGGCGACATTCTCGCGCACATCGGTAATCTCGATAGTGACACGCTCAGTCTGCTTGGTGTCGGGAACAATAACGACAAAGCCGCGCTCAACACGCGTGATACCGTCGCCTTGGTCACCAATGTCTTCGATTTCGACGGTACGTTGTTCGCCCTCCTCGACAGGGGGCGTCTGTGGCGCTTGCTCCGGTTGTGGATTGGCGTCTGTATTTTTGGCCTCATTGGTCGCGGGTGACGGCAGAACAGCGACACGGTACGTCTCGCCTGCCTGTAGTTCGCCAAGGCTGAGCTCTTGCTCTGGTACCTCAACAATATATGATCCATCACGCTCTTCGACCTTTCCCGAGAACAGACACCGAGGTTCCTTTGAAATCTCCATTTGAAGACCGTACACCGGATACGGGACAAAGAGGACTTTATTCTGCTGTCTGCGACTACTCCGGCGCTACAACGTCTTCACACACCGGACACTCGGCCCACACGCCCTCGGTGCCGTCGTTCTTTTCGTACTCAACAAGAGTCCACGCCTCCGATATGTCCTCACCACATTCGGGACAGCGACCGAGAAACGATTCGTCAGCGTTCATGGAAAGGGAAGGAGCATGTGACAGTATTCCTTCCAACCGAATCTCAATCGGCCTTGAACGTAAGCCTTTGGCGGCTTTGCGGGTCGAATACGCCTTATTTTCGGTAGATACAGACCACCAATAGCATTAATTCACGGCCACCAAAACATCCGATCCTATGGGTGTCCGCACAGTACTGACTCGGCTCCTGCCCAGTGATGAGACAGAGGTAGTCGTGGAGTGCCGCCAGTGCGGTGAGAATCTTGCCCCGGGCGCAGATGAGTGTCCGAAGTGTGGGTCAGATGAGATAGAGCGTTTTCAAATTTCAGAGTAGGCTGCCGCGTTCAGAATACCTCAGTGGCCCTGTTGAAATCCTCAACCGGTGATATGTTCTTGGAGCCAGACTGAATACAGAGCTCATATACAGCATCTATGGCCTGAAAGTGTTCTCCGAAATAATCGCGTTCGACGGAGTGTGGACAATGATCACTTCAAGTTGGTCAGCTTTTGGGTTATTTCCTTTCGGAGGATCACGAAAGTCAGCCCCGCTTACGCTTATTCGAAATTGAATTGTATCACCTGCCGTCCACATATTTGAGTCGGCAGGAACAATAATTTGATTCGGGGCCGAACTTCTGGTATCAATTATACTATCATCCCCCTGTATATTGCTTGAATCAATAGCAGTCGAAAAGAAGCTGTCAGTGGGTAAATCAACCAGCCGTGCTTCGGTGTCCAAACTGGGACCCGACACTCGGACAATAATTTCTAGGTCTTCTACAGCAATGTCCTCTCCGGCTATGTGTTTAATTCGGACAAGCTGCTGATCAAGCTCTCCACCAGCTTCAAATTCACCGGTTGTATCCCCGACAATTGGCGCAGGTTCGTTGATATTCTCTGTGAAGGTAAAAAAGGCTACAGAAGTTGTCGCAGCTAAAATAACGACAAGTGCGACCATGAGAATAGTCGAAACAACAGGAGTGACAGCACGGTCCTCCTGACTCATAATTATATTAATTCACGGCTAAGGAATAGCGTTACCGAATTTGCTGCTGACTTCATCCTCTGTATCTCGCACGCCGAGCCTATCAATTCTTAGGGATTTCAATAGAGCCACCTCAGTCAATATCGCCAATCAGGATAGCCTACGCAACCGCGAGGTTCTCGCTTCCCTCTTAGTCAGTCACGATCGTGTCGCCGTCCGATTTCAACATCGTTCTCACCCGTATCGAGGCCGTCCTCGGTCATCTCTTTGTATTCGCTAGGTCTCACCGAGTGCTCGATTAGTGCGTCTACTCGCTCTCGGAGCTCCGATGAGAGTGCTTGATAATCGATCTTCTCCTCCTCGGAATCGTACACGTCCTCGCCCATGTCGTGTTCTGTAAGATTGCGGAGCTCGACACTTGCTGCCGTTTCCCGCTGGTGATTGCCGCGTACGACATGGATTGATATAATCGATGCTGAGAGTCGATTCCCTAACCTGATGGATTTGATCTGCGAATTCTTCAGGGCTTGCGCGTCCTCTTCGAAGCCACTCGGGTCTTCTTCGTCGTCGTTTGGGTTCGACATTTCACTTGTCGACGTATGATCTCTCCTATTAAAACTTAGCAAAATGAGTGATCATAAATAGAATGCTCCTCTCAGTTAGTCACGCTCTCGCTCTCGCAGGAGCATCTCGCTGGCAGACGGCTCCTCATCCTCATCCTCGTCGCTGTCATCCGCCAGCTCCCCTCGGAGGTCGGACGGAGTCTTGTTGGACGCTCGGTCGCCGAACAACGACTCTTCTGAGTCCGTCGGCGTCGGCGCACCCTCGCCCCCGGAGGCCAGCTCAAGCGCTTCATCGTCACGATCGTTGTTGCTGTCGGTCATTGGCTATTGATCTGAGACGACAACTAATAATTTTGAGGGGTACTTCTGTTGAAATCCTCAACACACGGCATTGTTTTGTCGCGTCCTCCCGTATGGACAGGCATGCCCCCCCGCGACGCGGTCGGCCCTCGGCAGGCACTGATACTCTTAATCGGGCTCGCTATGATCTCGGTCGGACTCCTCGGACTCATTTGACCCAACAGACCCTCTGCGGAGTCCGTTGGTGTCGGCGCACCCTCGTCCCCGGAGACTGTTCGAGCGTTTCACACACGATCGTCATTGCTCTTGGTCATTAGCTATACCCGTCCGAACTACAACTGAAAATTTTGAGGGGGTCGTCAATCGGAGCGGTACTGAGCGCCTGATGCCGGGGGTGCTGCGGTCGTCACGTGTTGTTCCTCTTGCCGCTCACTCTCGCCGCCCAGCCATTCGAGTTTCGACCGTTCGCGGGCGAGCGCTGCGGGAGAGAACTCGCCTAAGTAGTGTTCTCTGAATGTCTCCCAATCATCCCATCCACCGTGCCACATGACGACAGAGGGGAGCACACCGCTCTCAAGCATTCTTGTCCCCCACGTGCGCCTGAGGTCGTGATAGGTGACGTACGTCCATGCCTCGTCGCCACTGTCGGCATAGAGCGTTTCGCAGGCTCGCTTGACCCACCGATTGATCGTCTTCCCGGAGACATCGAGGACCGCGTCATCGACCGCCTGGTCTTTGAACTCTGGGATCATTCGAATCTGGTCTGCGAGGTCTTGGGGGATGGGTGTTTCTCGATACTTGTCCCGCTTCGCCTGGTCCTCCCATACTCGCAACACACACTCACCGTGCGACTCGACGACATCTATCGGACGTGATTTGCTCGCCTCGTCGCGCCTGAGCCCGCAGTGTCCGCCCAACCGTCCGGCGATTCGGTGCGACGTCCCCCCCTTGTCGTACATCGTTTCGATGAGTCTTTCGAGCTCGTCGCCACTGAGCCACACCCTGTACCCGTCGCGTTCGTCGTACGGTTTCATTCTCATTATTTCAGTCTGGCTTCCTCGCGGAGCTCGTCGATTGCTTGTACGATCGTGTCGTCATCAGCGTCGCGTTCCTCCACTTCGAGGAGCGCGGCGTCGAACTGATGGAGGCGTTCATGTATCAGTTCCACCCGCGCACGGAGCGCGCGCGCGAAATTGTCAACGAGGAACTGGGCGAGATACACACCGTCGACGCGTCGTTCAAGTTCCCGCTCGACAACCCCGAGAACATCCGGCTGGACCCGGACCTCGCCGGCGGGAGCCTGATGGACGTGGGCTGTTACGCCGTCAGCGCGGCGCGGGGCTTCCTCGGCGAACCGGACCGCGCGTTCGCCCACACGCGGGACTCCTGGGACTCCGGCGTCGACACGAACCTCGCCGGCGTGCTCTCCTACGACGACGGGCGCGTCGCGTCGGTCTCCAGCGGCTTCGACGGCCCGGACCGCGACTACTACCGCGTCGAGACCGACGACGGCTGGCTCGAAGCGCCGAACTGCTTCGGCCCGGAACACGACCAGTCCGTGTCGCTGACCTACAGCGTGGACGGCCGCGAGGTCACCGAGACGTTCGACGCCGTCGACCACTACCAGCTCCAGGTGCAGGCGTTCGCCGACGCCGTCGAGAGCGGGGCGAGTCCGCCGCTCGGCCGCGAGGAGACGCTCGGGAACATGCGCGCCATCGACGCGCTGGCCCGGAGCGCCGAGCGCGGCGAGCCGGTCGACGTGGCCGGCTCGGAGTGACCGGACGCAGGCGACGGGACGCGATTCCGGCTGTCCCGACGAGCGCGGCGCGAAACGGTTTTTGCGGCGGCGAGTGAGGCACCTACTGTGACACCCCCAACAGTGACACTGCCGAGCGGTGACGAACTGCCGATGGCCGGCGTCGGGACGTGGGACATCGCGGGCGACACCGTCAAATCGTCCGTCCGAGCCGGCCTCGACGCCGGCTACGGGCACGTCGACACGGCCGAAGGCTACAAGAACGAAGACGAGATCGGCGAGGCGCTCGCCGACTACGACCGCGAGGACGTGTTCCTCACCTCCAAGGTACTGCCGAAGCACCTCGACTACGAGTCCGTCATCGAGTCCTGCGAGGCCTCGCTGTCGCGCCTCGGGACCGACTACCTCGACCTCTATCTCGTCCACTGGCCCAACCCGGCGGTCTCCATCCGGGAGACGATGGACGCGATGGCCACGCTCCACGACCAGGGCAAGGTCCGCAACGTCGGCGTCTCGAACTTCAGCGCCTCCCAGCTCGGGGCCGCCCAGCACGTCGCCGACGTGCCCATCGCAGTGAACCAGATCGAGTACCACCCCTGGAACACCCAGGACCAGGTGGTCGAGTTCTGCCGCGACACCGACACCGTCGTCGAGGCGGCCGCGCCGCTCGCGCGGACCGAGGTGTTCGCCGACGAGACGGTGCAGGAGATCGCCGAGAGCTACGACCGGTCGCCGGCCCAGGTCGTCCTCAAGTGGGCCGTCGAGAACGGCGTCGTCGTCCTGCCGAAGTCCTCCTCGCCCGAGCACGTCCGCCAGAACCTCGACCTGTTCGACTGGGACATGGACGACGCCGACCGCGAGCGCATCGACGCCATCGACCGCGAGAAAGCGGTCTACGACACCGGCGTCTACGACTGGAGTCAGGACACCTACGGCATCTCGCAGTAGGTCGAGATGGTTTCGCCGCCCGCACTGGACCGCCGGGACGCCGCGGCCGCGGCGTCGGTCGTCGCCCTGCTGGCGGTCGCGTACGTCGTCGTCCCCGACCCGACGGTCCAGTACGGGACGTGGCTCGTGGTCTTTTGCATCTGGATGGCCTGGTTCGTCTCGTACGGTGCACGATGGTTATACGGCCCCTAACGCCCGTCTCGAAGGTTTTACTCGATTCCGTGTCAGCAGAGATTTATTTACCACCGGCCAGTATACACACTCGATGCCCCGTATCGAAGTCTCGGAAAACCTGTACCGGCAGCTCGAGAGCGAGACCACCGACGGCGAGATCAACGACACGCTGTGGAAGATGGTCGGCTCCTACCGGCGCACCAACAACCCGGAATCCGACCGGCGATAGACGTACGGCGAGCCAGACGGCGGGCGGCGTGAGATGTAGTTCTGCGATTTTACGTCGGCGGAGCCACGGCTCCCGCGAGTCCGCGACCAGCCCGAACCGACGCCGCACGAGCGCGATTCATACCGTCACGAGCGCCGGGCGCGGCGTCACAGCGCGCGGCAGGTACTGCCGCCGAGACGCACGTTTTTAGGTATCGAGTGTTTGGCTACAGGTAATGAGTCCGCGAATCGCCCTGTTGAACGCGGCCCACGACGGCGAGGACAACCGCCGGAACTTCCGGCGAGAGCTCGACGCCGACCTCGTGGAGTACGACGTGACCGAGCGCGAACTGCCCGAGACCTTCGCGTTCGACGGCTGTCTGGTCACGGGGTCGCGGGCGTCCGTCTACTGGGACGAGCCCTGGATCAGCGATCTCGAATCCTGGGTCGGCGACGCCGTCGACCGGGGGCTGCCGTTCCTGGGCGTCTGTTTCGGACACCAGTTGCTGGCCCACGCGCTGGGCGGGACCGTCGAGCCGATGGACGAGTACGAAATCGGCTACCGGACGGTCGAACACGACGGCGAGAGCGAACTGCTGACGGGCGTCAGCGAGTCGTTCACCGTCTTCACGACCCACTCGGACCGGGTTGCCGAACTGCCGCCGGGCGCGACCCAGTTCGCCGCGAACGACTACGGCGTCCACGGCTTCCGCAAAGAGAACGTCTTCTCGGTACAGTTCCACCCCGAGTACGACCCCGAAACGGCCGAAACGGTGACGAAGGGCAAGGACGACCAGCTCGCCGACGAGCGCATCGAGTCGGTGCTCGACGGCATCACCGAAGAGAACTACCGCGCCGCCTGCGAGGCCAAGCAACTGTTCGACAACTTCACCGAGTTCGTCCGCCGACGGGCCGAGGACAGCGGGACCGCCTCGGCCGCGGCCGACGACTGAGGCGAGTAGCGTCGCTGGCCCCGCGAGGGGCTCGTTCGACCGCCGTTTTCAGGTGAACCGTCCCGTCTCCGACCCGCATTCGGTACAGCGCGTCAGCAGCGCCTCGCGGTCGTCCGCCATCTCCACGCGGTTGTGCGTGCGCCCGCCGCAGTCCTCACAGCGGCGGAGCATCTCGGTGTCGCCCATCTCCTTCGGCGCGCCGATGGCGAGCGCGACGACGCGCTCGTCGCCGTCGTTGCGCCCGAGTTGCCACTCGCCGGGAGCGAAGCGGATCGCCTCGCCGGCCCCGACGCGCACGTCGCCGTCCTCGGTCTCGAAGGTCGCCTCGCCGGCCTGAACGACGAACACCTCTTCCTGGTTCGGGTGGCGGTGATAGCCGAAGCCGAAGCGCTCGCCGGGGTCGAGTTCGTAGTAGTTCAGCGCGACACCGTCGACGTCGAGCGGGTCGGCCAGCGCGCGCTTGACCGACGCCGGCCCCATGCGGGATTCGACGGCGTCGATGGAAACGTTCTCCATGCCGTCACGTAGGACGTCGCTGGTGTTAATCGTTGGTCGGGGCCAGCGCGAACGGTGGCGCGAAAACGGTCGGTGCGGTCACTCTCGCCGGTCGATGTCGAGTTCCTCTTCGAGGTCGTCGAGCCAGTCGGCGTCTTCGAGTTCCGCCATCTGCTCGCGGAAGTGGGTCTTGCACACTCCGACTTTGACGCCGTCGCTCTCGACGGCGACGTCGGCCTCACGGTCGCAGTAGTGACACTGCATACCTGAACTGAAGGGCCGAGCGACATTGAACCCTCGGGTTCCGTCTGCCGGTCGTCAGACGCCGATGGCGCGTTCGACCCGCTCCCAGGCCGCCGCGTCGAGGCCGGTGTCGCCGACGGTCTCGCCGTGGGCGTCGCTCCCGCCCGTCGGGACGAGGTCGTAGCGGTCGATCGCGTCGTCGAGCAGCGAGGTGTCGACCGCGCGGCCGTAGGGGTACCACCGCTCGACGGCGTCGAGGGCCTCGCAACGGGCGAGGGCGGCCTCGGTGTCGGGGTAGCGAAACGGGTGCGCGAGGCCGACGAGCCCGCAGGCGTCCGCGAGGACGGTCGCCCCGCGTTCGAAGGCGGGGACCTCCCGAGGCACGTAGCAGTGGCAGTCCGCGCCGATGAGGTCGTCGAAGGCCTCCTGGTAGCCGTACTCGGTCACCTCGGCGATGGCGCGGGCGATGTGGGGCCGACCGAGGCCGTCGCGGGGTTCGACCGGCAGCGACACGCCGAGGCGGTCCTCGACGTTGTCGATGATGCGCGCGCCGCGCTCGCGGCGGTTGCGCTGGATGCGCGTGCAGACCGCCCGGAGGTCGTCGGTGGGGTCCACGCCGTAGCCGAGCAGGTCGAGGCGCTGGTCGCCGGCGTCCACGCGGAGTTCCACGCCGTGGACGACGGTCACGCCGTCCCGGCGGGTGACCGGGCCGTCGAGCGCGGACTGGAGGCGGTCGTGGTCGGTGACGGCGACGGCTTCGACGCCCGCCCGTTTCGCGGCGTCGGGCAGCGAATCGAGCGTCAGCATCCCGTCCGACCGCGTGGTGTGTACGTGCAGATCAGCGACGACCATACCGTCACCTGACCGTCCAGACGGAAGGCGTTTCGGCCGCGGTCACGTCACGTGTCCACACGCACCCCTCGTCCCTTATACGCACTAGGGTTCATTATAATCATAAATAGTTAGGGTTTATTATCGACCATTACATTCCCACTGATATGCGAATGCTGACCGACGCAACCGACGCGTTCCAATCGTACGACTACCCGGTCTCGGCCGACGAGATCATCGACCAGGACGGCGACATCGAACTGGAGCTCCCGAACGGCACCGAGAGCCTGGGCGAGGCGCTCAGTCGCTCGGCCCCGGAGACCTTCGAGAGCGCCGAAGACGCCGAGTTCGCGGCGTTCTCGGGCGTCTCGAGCAAGGCCATCGGCCGCAAGGGCTACTCCGACCGCGACCCCATCTGCATGGGCGAGGACGGCCCGGAAGAAGTCTCGTTCTGAGACCCGGCCACGCACTGTCGAGAGCGCGCCCTGCCACGCGCTCTCCGCCTCCGTGGGTTCCGACGGCGGCTCGACTGCCGGCCTCGTGCCGACAGTCTCCTCGACCGCGCCCCGCGCGGTCCCAGCTCTGGACGGGTCACACCGTCTCCATTCGTTTTTCGATTCCCCCGAGCGACGCGGCCGTCGCGCTGGCGGCTCGATACCTGTCGCGGCTACCGCTCTAAAAAGTCCGGTCGGTCCACGGTCTCGGTGCTGTCGACGGACTGCCGGTCGAGCAGTTCCGTCTTGTCGAGAGACGACGGCAGGCCGTCGCGGCCGCCCGTCGGCACGTCGTCCTCGTCGATGTAGACCTTCTCGCCGTTGACCAGGTCGTTCCAGAGGGCCTCGCGGTCGGCGCTGGTCGCCTCCGCCGCGCGCTTGGCCTCGTTTCGCCCCTCGTCGTACGCGAGTTCGACCATGCTCTTGTGGTACGCCGAGCTCATCTCGGCGTAGATGGCCTCCAGTTCCTCGCGGTTGAACTCCCCGAGACGCTCGGCGACGCCGATGGCGTAGGCCCGGTCGGTCGCCTCGTCCTTGTCGAGGTCGTCCCACCCGGTGTCGAACTCGCGCTCGTAGAGGCTCATGTCTCCACTTTGCGGTCGGCGTGGACCTGCAGTCCGCTGTCGGAGAAGGATATCTCGCGGATGTCACAGTCGATAGCGGTGCCCCGCATCTTGATGACCTGGACGCCGCGGGTCATGCTCCCGCCCTCCAGGAAGTTGTGGAAGAAGATGACGCCGTGGGCCAGGTAGTGCTCGTCGCTGTAGGACGACGGATCGGTCATCTCGGAGATGAGCAGCGTCGTCGCGTCGGTCTGTTTCAGCGCGGAGAGAAAGCCCGTGATCTCGTCCTCGACGTTGTTCATGAAGTGCTGGAGGAGCATCGTCGAGTCGATGACCACCCGCTGGATGTCGTTCTGGCGGATGTACGCCACGAGTCGGTTTGTCAGCCCGCCCTCGCTGCCGAACTGCGTGATGGTGCGTTTGCCGCTCTCGGTGACGAGGTTCAGAAACTGGATGGCGTCGGACTGCATCGCCCGGTCGAAGCCGAACTCGTAGCCGGCCATGTCCTGCATGAGCTCCGACTTCGTCTCGTGCATCGTCACGTAGAGGCAGGTCTCGCCCTCCTTGACGCCCTGCGTGATGAACTGCGAGCAGAACGTCGTCTTGCCGCTGCCCGGCGGTCCGCTGATGACGTAGAGCCGGTTCGGGAGAAGGCCCCCCTGAATGAGATCGTCGAATCCGGGAACCCCGCTAGAGAGACGCATATCAGCCACCTGTGTCCGTCTGGACATATGCTTTCACCTTCTGTTTTCAGCGGTGATAACTCATTCGGCCCGCTCACGCCTCGACAGCGTCCGGCCCGGCGTCGGCGAGGGCGAGCAACCGCTCCGTCCCGGCCGCGTCGAACCGCATCGGCCGCCGCCACCACGGTCCCTTCCCCGAGTCCGAGGACAGGTCGGTGACGAGCGCGTTGGCGTCCGTTCCCCCGCTCGGTTCCGACAGCGGGACGACCGTCTCGTACAGCCGCGAGCCGCCGTCGCTCCCGCGAACGAGAACGCGCGCGTCGAAGGGGTCGCGCTTGACGTGGGCGTTCGACGCGAACCGTGCCCGCTCGGCGTCGGGAAGCGACCGGTACTCCTCGCCGGTCACCGCGTCCCGGGCGAGGCGGAAGTGGCCGATGACGTACGCGCCCCACTCTGAGGGGGCCCAGGCGGGCGCCTCGCCGGCGGTCGAGAGCGTCGCGTAGAAAAAGAGGTAGTCGCCGGCCGAAAGTTCCGAGAGCGGGCCGGCCTTCACGCCGTGTTCGTCGCCGTACGTGTAGCGCTCGCCGCCTGCCTCGGGGAACTCCGGGTCGAAGTGGACCGGCCGGTCGGCCACCGCCGACACGTCGGTCGTCAGGTCGAGGTCGCCGTACGTCGGGACGGGGTCACTGGTGGGTTTCGACTCGGGAATCGGGATGTACTCGAAGGTCCCGTCGGGGTATAGCGGGCCGCGAAAGCCCGGTTCGTTGGTGTTGGCTCCGACGTTGATGGCGACGCCGCGCATGCTCGGCGTTCGGTCCCGGCGGAGAAATGGCTGACGACGCCCGACGCCGGCTACCGCAGGTCGGCCACGCAGGCCCGGCAGTACCGGACCGTCGGGTGCGCGTCGTTGAGCGTCCCGCACTCCTGGCAGGGGACCCCCGAGCGCGACGACGGCGGCCCACCGAAGCCCGGCCGCGCGTTCGATGTGCGCTGTGGCGTCGGGTCCGGCGCGGGATTTCGCCCCCTGAAGTACCGGTACAGTCCGACCTGGAGCGCGGCGAGGACGACGAGGTAGACGGCGAGCCAGAGCCACACGTTCATGGCTCCCGCTTTCGATGGCAGGTACTTCGCTGTACTGGGCGGAGAATCAGGACTGATACTCGACGTTACCGGTCCGGCGGCGAGAGATCGCGCTGGAACTCGTCGAAGGGGGTGATGTCGTCCGGCAGGTCGTATTCAAGTTTCCGCTCGGCGCGGCGGTCGACGTTCGCGCCGTCGAGCGGATCGGCGACGGACTCCCAGCCCTCCTTGACCGCGAGGGACTTCGCCGGCGTGCCGGCGGCGATGTGGTGGGCTGGGATGTCCTTGCCGGCGATGGACTTCGCCGCGAGGATGGCGTTCTCGCCGACCTTCACGCCGGCCCGGACCATCGAGTCGTAGGTCAGGCGCACGTCGTCCTCGACGATGGTGTGGTAGTTGTCGACGTGGGTCTGGTCGACGGCGTCGTGGTCGTGGCTGTAGATGTGCGTGTCGTCGGAGATGGAGACGCGGTCACCGATAGTGAGTTTCCCGCGGTCGTCTAAGTGCACGTCGTCGTGGACGACGACGTTGTCGCCGACCTCGATGTTGTGGCCGTACGTGAAGGTGATGCCCTTGAAGAAGCGACAGCCCTCGCCACAGGAGTCGAAGAGGTGGTCGGCGAGCATCCGCCGGAAGCGCAGGGCGAACTCCACGTTGTCGGCCATCGGGGTCGCGTCGAACTGCCGCCAGAGCCACTGGAGGTGCTTCGAGCGCTTGAACCGTTCCTCGTCTTTCTCGGCGTAGTACTCGCTCTCGAGCGTGGTGTTGCAGGGGTCGTACCCCTGGAGTCGGACCCGCTCGGCCGGCGAGATGTCCGCGCCGTCCTGCCAGCGCTCGTAGGCTTCGCGGTCACCGTGGAGGTCGATGAGCACGTCGGTGACCACGTCGCAGGTGTCCTCGTCACCGGAGAGGCGCTCGTCGACCTCGTCGATGAACGCCCGGAGCCCCTCTTCGGCGAGCGGTGGCAGCGACACGTGGCGCTTCGTCATGTCGGGTACGTGGCCTCGCGGGCAGATAGGGGTTTCCGTTACGTGTTCGAAACCCAGTGACGCCGACGACACGACATCGCCTGACACACCCGCGGAGCCAACAGTATAAGCCGCCGCCGTCCCAGGCCACGGCATGGGCAGGTCGGACTTCCTCATCGAGGTGCGGCGCTACATGGTCAACCCCGACGAGCGCCGACTGCGAGCGCCCTGGCGCGTCACCGTCTGGACGGCCGTCGCGGGGTTCGGCGTCGTGCTCCTCTCCGGGTTCGTCTGGGCGCTCGCCGCCGTCTGGCCGCCCCTCGGCAGTGACGCGGCCGTCGCCGTGGTGGGCCGGCAGATCGGACTGCTCGCCGGGGCGACCGTCCTGGCGGTCGGCGTCGGCTCCCTGCTCGACCGCCGGACGCTCGCGGACTACGGGCTGGAATTCGACCGCCAGTGGTGGCGCGACGCCGCCTTCGGCCTGGCGCTGGGCGCCGGCCTGCCGACGCTGATACTGCTCGTCGAGGTGGCGGCCGGCGCGGCCAGCGTCAGCGTCTCCCTCGCCACGACGGCCAGCGGGACGCTCCCGCTGACCGCCTTCGGCCCGGTCGCGGCGCTGCTCGTCCTCGGCGCGTTCTTCCTGGTGCAGGCGACCGCGGAGGAGGTCATCGTCCGCGGCTACCTCCTGACGAACGCGGCCGAGGGGCTCGCCGGCTGGGTCGGGCGGCGTCGCGCCGTCCTCGTCGCAGTGGGACTGACCGGCGCGCTGTTCGGCGTGCTCCACTGGACGAACCCGAGCGCCTCGCCGCTCAGCGTCACCAACATCACGCTCTACGGCCTCCTGCTCGGCGCGTGTTACGTCCTGACCGGACGGCTCGGCGTCGCCAGCGGCTTCCACGTCGCCTGGAACTACACCCTCGCCCTGCTGGGGCTCCCGGTCAGCGGCATCCGGATGGGCGTCAGGCTCCTCTCGACCGAACAGACCGGACCCGCGCTGCTGACCGGCGGGAACTTCGGCCCGGAGGGGGGCCTCGTCGCGCTCCCGCTGCTGGTCGTCGGCGGGGCCGCGCTGTACTGGTGGGTCCGCCGGGAGTACGGCCGCGTCGCCCTGCTGGAGTCGGTGGCGGTGCCGGACCTCCGAGTGCGCCGCGACCGCCCCGGGAACCGCGACGGATAAGTTTCCGTGGCCACAACGGCGGTGTATGAAGTACGATACGCTCGGGAACTCCGGCGTCGAGGTCTCGGAAGTCGGCTTCGGCGCGTGGGTCGTCGGCACGGACTGGTGGGGCGACCGCACCCGCGAGGACGCCGTGGAGATGGTCCAGCACGCCCTCGACGAGGGCGTGACCCTCTTCGACACCGGCGACGTGTACGGTCACGGCGACAGCGAGGAGATCATCGGCGAGGCCCTCGCCGAGCACCGCGACGAGGTGACGGTCTCGACGAAGATCGGCTACGACTTCTACAACAACCCGCAGGCCGGCCACGGCGAACTCCCCAAGAAGATCACGCCCGAGTGGATTCACACCGCGGTCGACCGCTCGCTCGACCGCCTCGACATGGACCACGTCGAACTGCTGATGCTCCACAACGCCAACGTCGACGAGGTCGACGAGGACGTGCTGGAGGCCCTCGACGAACTCCGCGAGGAGGGAACGGTCGAGGCCATCGGCTGGGCGCTGGGCCCCTCCATCGGCTGGCTCGCCGAGGGCGACGCCGCCGTCGAGAACGAGTTCGACGCGCTCCAGACCGTGTTCAACCTCTTCGAGCAGACGCCGGGTCAGCACTTCATCGACACCATCCGCGAGCGCAGCGCCGACACGTCGGTCATCGCCCGCGTCCCCCACTCCTCGGGCCTGCTGAACGAGCAGGTCACCCCCGACACCGAACTCGGTGAGGGAGACCACCGCGCCCACCGGCCGACCGAGTGGTACGAGACCGGCTGGGAGAAGGTGGAGTCGATTCGATTCCTAGAACGAGACGGCACGCGAACGATGGGTCAGGCCGCCATCCAGTGGCTCCTCGCGCACGACGAGGTGGCGTCGGTCACGCCGACGTTCCGGACGACCGCCGACATCGACGAGTGGGCCGGCGCGCCCGACACGCCGCCGCTCAGCGACGAGGAGTACGAGCGCGTCCAGGAGCTGTACGCCGACAACTTCGGCATCGACCGCGACGACGGGATGGACGCCCTGCGCTCGTCGGTCGGCGGCGCGGACCTCGAAGACACCGGCATGAAGTCCGCCGGCGACTGAAACGGTCGCCATCGGTGACGACTCGGGTCGCCTGCGACTCCTCTCGCCGTGACACTCGCTCGACATCTCCAGTCGACACGCTAGCCTTCGGCGTCGTGGCGTACCGGACTCCCGTCACCCGGTTTTTCACTGTCACCCCACCGTTTCGACAGGAGATGTATCGCCGTCGGGCGGTTCCGTTCGATGTCGTTCACTTTCACTCCGCGCCGTCAGACACCCGCAAGACGCAAGACGGCGGCGGGTTCGAGGTGAAACGAAGGGGTTCGGGTCGCGGGACCAGTCCACACGGTCACATCACGGAGCGCGAGACCGTTCGGGGCCCGAACGACGAATGCGAGCGCCGCATCAGTCGTAGACGGTCACGCCGGAGACGACGAACATCGCACCGCCCTCGGGCCCCTCGGTCACGTCGACGTCCCACCCGTGGGCGGTGGCGATCTCGCGAACGATGAGCAGTCCGAGTCCGGACCCACCGCGGCCGGTCGTGAATCCGGCTTCGAAGACCTGCTCGCGCTGGTCCGCCGGAATGCCTGGCCCGTCGTCGGCGACGCTGAACCCGTCGTCACCTACCTCGACGGTCAGCGTGACGGCCGTCTCGGTATCGCCGCCCGCGTCGTCGGGCGTGCCGTGCTCGATACTGTTGCGAAAGAGGTTCTCGAAGAGTTGCAACAGGAGCGTCCTGTCGGCCGCAATCGCCTCGTCCGTCGGCGCGTGGAGTTCGCTACCGTCCGTCCGGACGTGCGACCAGGCATCTCGAGCGGCGTCGCCGAGGTCGACCGTTTCGAGGTCCGCCACGTCGGTCTCGCGAGCGATGAGCAACGCGTCGTCGATGATGTCGTTCATGCGTTCGAGCGAGCGCTCGACCGTCTCGACGTGCCCGTCGTCGTCGCTCGCGAGCATCTCGTTGCGCGCCAGCGCCACCGACAGCGGGTTCCGCAGGTCGTGGCTGAGGACGCCGGCGACCAGTTCCAGCAGGTCGTTTCGCTCCGAGACCGCCTGCTCGGCCAGGTATCGGTCGGTGATGTCGGCGTGGACGACGAGCACCAGCGGGTCGCCGTCGAACTCGAACTGCCTGGCTCGCATCGTGAACCAGCGTTTCTCCTCCGGAGCGTGACAGGGATACTCGAGGGAGAACGTCGACTGCTCGCCCTCGATCACGGCCTCGATGCCGTCTGCGGCCCTGGTCCCGAGGTCGTCGTCGCCGGCCCGACAGGCCGCGAGGTAGTTCTCGCCGACCATGTCGGACCCGACCTGTGCGCCGTTTTCGAGGCCGAACGTCTCCCAGGCGCGGTTCGTCGCCTGAATGACGCCGTCGGTGTCGATGACTGCGATCTGGTCGGGATGTTCGTCGAAAACCGCCTCTGCGAGGCGCGTTCGGACCGGGAGATCGTCAGTCACGGGTGCTACTAGGGTCCGAGACCGCTAAAAGCGTCCGGTGGGGGTGAGGCGGTTACTCGTCCATCAGGCCCTCGCCCTCGACGCGCATGACGCCCTCGCCGTCCGGGAGGTTCGGCGCGTCGACCAGCTTGACGATGCGCTTGTTGCCCTTGGACTTGCGGAGGTAGATGCGGAACGTCGAGGTGTGGCCGAGGATGTTCCCGCCGATCGGCTGAGTCGGGTCGCCGAAGAAGGAGTCGGGGTTCGAGGCGACCTGGTTCGTGACGACGACGGCGGTGTTGTTGAGGTCGCCGACGCGCATCAGGTCGTGGAGGTGCTTGTTGAGCTTCTGCTGGCGTTCGGCCAGTTCGCCGCGGCCGACGTACTCGGCGCGGAAGTGGGCCGTCAGCGAGTCGACGGCGAGCAGGCGGACGGGGAACTCCTCGTCCTGGCTCTCGCTGGCAATCTCCTGGGCCTTCTCGGCCAGCAGAATCTGGTGGTTGGAGTTGAACGCCTTCGCGACGTGAATCTTCTCCAGCACGGAGTCGACGAGCGCGGCGAGCAGCGTCTCGTCCGTCGGGTCGGCGTCGTCCTCCTCCTCGACGACCCCGTGGAGGACCATCGTGTCGGCGAGGACCTCGTCTTCGAGCCCCTCGACCATCTGTTCGATCCGCTCGGGGCGGAACGTGTCTTCGGAGTCGACGAAGATGGCGCTTCCCTCCAGCCCGCCGTGCTCGGCGGGGAGCTGGACGTTGACGGCGAGCTGGTGGGTCACCTGGGACTTGCCGGCCCCGAACTCGCCGTACACCTCGGTGATGGACTGGGTCTCGACGCCGCCGCCGAGGAGGTCGTCGATCTCGTCGACGCCCCAGGAGAGCTTGCCGATCTGCTCGCGGCGCTCCAGCACCGTCGAGCCGGTCTCGAAGCCGCCGATGTCGGCGGCCTCGCGGGCGGCGTTGATGATGTCGGCGGCCGACGACTCGCCGATGTCGGCCGTGTTGGACAGCTCGCCGGGGGAGGCGACGGCGATGCCCTGGTAGGAGTCGAAACCGTTCTCTTTGAGTTTCTCTGCTGTCGCCGGACCGACGCCCGGCAGCTCTTCGAGGTCCTCGCTTGCGGACATGGACGTGGCTTGTGCGTCCGGGGGTATAAAGCCTCGTTAACAGTAGAGTGAAAGTGAAACTGCCGGACGTGACGGGTGTCAGTCGAAGGGGAATCGGGAGTTTTAGATGGGAAGGAACGGTCGGTCAACTCCGGAGTGGGGAATCTCAGGGCGGGCCGCGGGAGCCGAGAAACGCGAGCGCGAAGGACGTGAGGACGGGACCGCCGCCGCCGATACCGCGGCGGCCGCCGTCGGGCACCTCACTCCCAGGGGTGGTAGCCGGGGCGGTCGGGCCACAGCGGGTACCAGTACTCCTTGTCCGACTCGACGGTGAGTTCGTCGCCGAGGTTGCTGTCGAGCTTGAACTCCGCCGACGTGTTTCGCTCGTGGTCGTCGTGCGGGTCGGGCGCGAACGGGTAGTACGCGCCCCGCCGGAAGGAGTAGACCCAGTAGACGACCTGGTCCGAGCGGGCGTCCTCGAAGGCGAACAGCGCCGCGAGCAGGCGCGACCCGTAGCGGCGCTCGACGAGCGTGTCGGCGGCGAAGTGGATGGACGTGAGGAGGTCCTCGAAGTCGTCGTCGTGGAGGACGACCCACTGGTAGCCGTGGTCGTCGGTCTCGAAGGTCGCCCGCGTGCCCGTCTCGACGCGACCAGCGTCGAGGATCGACTCCACCTCGTCCATCGCGTCCCGGAAGTCCGTGCTGTCGACGTCGGCGAAACACAGCGCCGCCTCGCCGGTGGGTTCGTACCCCAGGTCGGCCTCCATCGTGACGTATGCGGTGCTCATCCCGAACAGGTCGTCGGGGTCCGCGTCCCGCGTCGCGTCGGCCTCGGCTTTCACCCCGAGGACGCTCTTGAGTCCGTCGAGCAGTCCCATGTGGGGACCCTACGAGCGCGAGACCAAGGTGGTTTGCGTCTCGGGACGACGGGGCCGGAAAACTGCGCGCTCAGCGACCTTCGAGTTCGCGTTCGAGGTCCTGGAGTCGGTCGATGCGGTTCTCCGTGGAGGGGTGCGTGCTGAACAGGCGGCCGATCCAGCCGACCTTGATGGGGATGATGAAGAAGGCGTTCATCTCCGCCTGGTCGCGCATGTCCTCTTTCGGGACCTTGTCCATCCGGCCGTCGATCTTCATCAGCGCGTTCGCGAGCGCCGAGGGCTTGCCGGTTATCATCGCGCCGCCGCGGTCGGCGGCGTACTCGCGGTAGCGGCTGAGCGCCCGGATGAGCAGGAACGAGATTATCCAGACGACCAGCGAGACGAGGATGGCGACGATGACCGGGGCCTGCTGGCTGCCGCGGTCGCGGCCGCCGCTGAACAGCCATCCCCAGCGGACGATGAGGAAGGCGATAGTCGAGAGGAACGACGCGATGGTCATCACCATCACGTCGCGGTTCTTGATGTGGGCCAGTTCGTGGGCCAGCACGCCCTCGAGTTCGTCCTGGTCGAGCGTGTTCATGATGCCGGTCGTCACGCAGACGGCCGAGCTCTTCTTCGACCGGCCGGTCGCGAAGGCGTTGGGCACGCGACTGTCGGCGACGGCGACCTTCGGTTTCGGCAGGTCGGCCTGCTGGGAGAGCCGGTCGATGGTCCGGTGGAGCTCGGGATACTCCTCCGGGTCGACCTCTCTGGCTCCCATCGAGTACAGGGCGAGCTTGTCGCTGAAGAAGAACTGCGCCCCGAGGAACAGTCCCATGACGACGACGATAGCCGCGAGGTTGGTGAAGTACAGCGTGAGCGCTCCGACGAAGACGATGTACAGCGCGAACAGCAGGAACATCGTCAGGGCCATCCGGCCGCGGAGCCCCCAGTCCGTTTGCCACTCCATACCCGAATCTAGGCGGGCGGCACTCTAAAACCTCGTCATCGTGGGAACGAGGCCCACGATTTCCGCCGTCACCGTTCCTCGGTCGAGTTTCGGTCGCCCGGCCGGCGCGTCGGGCGGTTCCGGTCACCGACCGTCCAAGTCGCCAAGCGGCGGCGTCTGGGCGCGTGACAGCACGTCTCGCACAGCCCTCTTCACGGCCCGCCGCGTACAATCTGCAATGACTACCAATCGCTCCAGCGGGTGGTTCCGCTGAACTGGCCCGCCGTCCGCAGCGCGTTCGCGAGCCGTCTCTCGGTCGACGCCCGCTACCGCGACGGCGCGCTGTTCGTCCTGCTCGCGGCGCTGTTCGGCGCGTCGTTCGTCTCCATCAAGACCGGCCTGCGCGAACTCCCGCCGGTGCTGTTCGCCGGCCTCCGGTTCGACATCGCGGCGGTCGCGCTGCTCGCCTACGTCGCCGTCAGTCGGCCGCGGTCGGCGTGGCTCCCGCGCACTCGCGGGGACCTGCTCGGCATCGCGTCCGCGGCGGCGTTCCTCATCGCGCTCAACAACGGCTTCCTGTTCCTGGGACAGGAGACGACCACGCCGGCGGTGGCGTCGGTCATGTACGGCCTGAACCCGATTCTTGCCCCCGTCTTCGCGTGGTGGCTGCTGGGCGACCGGCTCTCGACGGTCGGGGCGGTCGGCATCGGAATCGCGCTGGCCGGCGTCGTCCTCATCGTCCGGCCGTCGCCGTCGTCGCTCGCCGACGCGAGTTCGGTCGGGCAACTGCTCGTCCTCGGCGCGGCCGCGGCGGTCGCGGTCGGGAGCGTCCTGCTCCGGCGGGTCGGCCCCCGCATGGAGAGCGTCGCCCTCACGGCGTGGGCGATGGCGGGCGGCGCGGTGTTGCTCCACGTCGTCAGCCTCGCGGCCGGCGAGTCGCCGGCGACCGCACTCGGCGTCGGCCCCGCGACGGTCGCGAGCGTCGTCGCCCTCGCCATCCCGTCGACCGCGGTGGCCTACGCCATCTACTTCGGCCTCATCGACCGCGTCGGCCCGGTCCGGGCGAACCTCGTCGCGTACGTCGCGCCCGTCTTCGCCGCCCTCACGGGCTGGCTGGTGCTCGGCGCGGCGGTATCGCCGTGGACGGTAGTCGGCTTCGCCGTGGTCGTCGCGGGGTTCGCGCTGATCGAGCGCCAGACGCTCGCCGCCGAGGTCCGACGGGTCCGCGAGCGGCGGCGCGAGACGCCGACCGCGACGCCGCCGTGTGACGATTAGCGGTCGCCGGAGCGGCTCGCTTGCGCCGGAACGCACGGCTTAAACGGCTCAGTACAGTAGGACCGGTAATGAGCCGGTCGGGAGAGTTCTGTCCGCGCTGTGGCGACGAGATACCGGAGGAAGCCGACGAGCGCCCCGACCTCGGCGGGGCCGGCGGCGGCCGCAACACCGAGCGCGTCCTCTGTGACGCCTGTTACTTCGAGGAGTTCGACCTCGTGGACGCCCCGGACGTCGTGCAGGTCCGCGTCTGCTCGCGCTGTGGCGCGGTCCACAAGGGGAACCGCTGGGTCGACATCGGGGCGGAGGACTACACCGACGTCGCCGTCGAGCAGGTCAGCGAAGCCCTGGGCGTCCACGTCGACGCCCAGTCGGTCGCCTGGCAGGTCGCGCCCGAGCAGGTCGACCAGAACAACATCCGGATGCACGCGGAGTTCTCCGGCGTCATCCGCGGGACGCCCGTCACCGAGCAGGTCGTCGTCCCCGTCCGCATCTCCCGGCAGACCTGCAAGCGCTGCGGAAAGATCGCCGGGGGCTCCTTCGCCAGCATCGTCCAGGTGCGCGCCGACGAGCGCGCCCCCACGGACGAGGAGCGCGAGCGAGCCGAGGAGATCGCCCGCGAGTACGTCGCCGCCCGCGAGGAGACCGGCGACCGCAACGCCTTCGTCACGGAGGTCAAGGAGGTCGACGACGGCCTGAACATGAAGATTTCGACGAACCAGATGGGGCTGGGAATCGCCAAGCGCATCACCGCCCAGCTCGGCGGCTCGTACTCTGACTCCCGTCGCCTCATCACGGAGGACGAGGACGGCCAGGAGCTGTACCGGATGACCTACGCCGTCCGCCTGCCGCGCTACCGGCAGGGCGAGGTCATCGACCCGGAGGACGGCGACGGCCCGGTCCTCGTGCGCTCCGTCCAGGGGAACCTCAAGGGCGTTCGACTGGCGACGGGCGCGGACTACGAGGCCAGTTTCGAGGCGGGCGACGCGCCGGACGCCGAGCGACTGGGCTTTCGCGAGGACGCCGTTCCGACCACGCTCGTCGCCGTCGAGGACGAGAACGCGGTGCAGGTGCTCGACCCCGAGACGTTCGAGAGCGTGACCGTCCCGCGCCCGGACTACCTCGACACCGACGCCGACGAGGTCCCGGTGCTGAAGAGCCAGGCCGGACTGCACGTCCTGCCCGACGACGGGGGCGACGCGGGCGACGATGGGTGAGGGCTTCGACGGGGCCGGGGCGGACGACGACGGCAGCGACGACCAGCACCTCGCCGCGGTCGTCTCCAAGCCCCGCTCGCAGGTCGCCATCGAGTCACTCCGCGAGGAGGGCGTCTACGACGACGGCCGGAGCGTCGTCGAGTGGACCGCGGAGACCGTCGCCGTCCCGGTGACGGCCCCGCCGCGGGAGACGCCGGTCCGCGAGGTCGTCCGGCAGGTCGGCGAACCCCGCCTGCGCACGCTCGACGACCACCTCCGCGAGCGGGGCTGGACCGACGCTGAAATCGACGACGCGCCGGGGTCGTGGGCCGTCCTCGGCTCGGTCGTGCTCGTCGACATGGGCGACAGCCCGCGGCCCGGAGAGGTGGGCGAGGCGCTGCTCGCGCTCCACGGCGAGGCCGAGACGGTGCTGGCCCGGCACGGAATCTCGGGCGCGCACCGCGAGCCGAGCGTCGAGGTCGTCGCCGGCGACGGAGACACGGAGACGGTCCACACCGAGCACGGGACCCGGTACGCGATGGACCTCGCCGAAGTCATGTTCTCGCCGGGGAACAAGGCCGAGCGGGCGCGCATGGGCGAGATCGTCTCGGCCGAGGAACGCGTACTCGACATGTTCGCCGGCATCGGCTACTTCACGCTCCCGATGGCCCGCGCCGGGGCCCACGTCACCGCCGTCGAGCGCAATCCGACGGCGTTTCGCCACCTCGTCGAGAACGTCAGGCTCAACGGCGTCGACGAGCGCGTCCACGCCTACCGCGCGGACTGCCGAGATGTTATCCCGGGCTTCGCGGAGGAGGGGCGCGCCGACCGCGTGGTGATGGGCTACTACGAAGCTCACGAGTACCTCGACAGCGCCCTGGCTGCGCTCGCGTCCGGCGGCGTCCTCCACATGCACGAGGCGACGCCGGACGCGCTGGTGTTCGACCGCCCGCTCGACCGACTGGAGGCCGCGGCGGCCGACGCCGGCCGGTCCGTCGAGGTCCTCGACACCCGTCGCGTGAAGGCGTACAGCGAGGGCGTCGCTCACGTGGTCGTCGACGCAAGAATCGAGTGATGCCCGGACGGTGGCGGAACGACGGACCCGCAGAGCGACGCCCGTAACGCCTAATTACGCCAGCGGTCAAGTGGGGGTATGGATAGACAGCAGATCATCGCCATCACGCTCGTCGTGCTGATGCTCGGGTCGTCGATGGCCTACGGGCTCACCTTCTTCTTCTAGTCCCAGACGTCCGAGAGGGGGTGGCTCCCGTCGCCCGACCGCGACCGAGAGCGGTCGTGCCGGCGCTTCGCGCCCGAGCTGACGGCCGCGAGCGCCCGGTCCGGCGCGAACCGCGGGAGGTCGGGCGCAGAGAGCCGGTCGACCTGCTCGCGGAACCAGTCGGGCATGTCGTGGTCGGCGCGCTCGAAGAGGTCGAGCAGCGACGAGTCCGCGAGGTACGTCGCGCCGTGGTCGTCGGGCGCGCGCACGACGCGGCCGCAGGCCTGGATGACCGTCCGGAGCGCCGCCCGGTAGTACCAGCCCCACTGGCCGTCTTCGAGGCGCTGGGCGACGCGGGAGTCCCGCGTGTTCGGGTACGGGGCCTTACACAGCACCTGCCAGCGACAGAGGTCGCCCTCCAGGTCCAGCGCTTCCTCCATCTTCACCGAGAGGAACACGTCGGGGTTGTCGCTGCGCTTCCACGCCGAGAGCGCGCCGTCGCGGCCCTCCTTGTCGTGGGTTCGGACGCGGACGCCGACGCCGAGGTCGTCGAGGAGGTCGTGCAACTGCTCCTGAATCGCGTAGGAGTGACAGTGAATCAGTCCCTTCTCGTCGGGGTGGCGGGCCATGATGCGGACGATGGTGCGGGCGATGTCGGGGAGCGTGTCGTCGCGGTGCTCGTAGGTCATCTTCCCCTGGGTCACGTCGTACAGCGGGCGGTTCTCGACGGGGAAGGTGTGGCCGACTTCGACGAGCGCGACGTTGTCGGGGTCGAGACCGACGTTGGCGCAGAACGCCTCCTTGTTGAGGATGGTCGCGGACAGCAGGGCGAAGCGGTTGCCCCGCTCCCAGACGGTGTGGTTGAGGTAGCGCTCGGGGTTCATCGGCTTGATCGTCACCGGCGCGCCCTCGCTGTCGGCCTGGTCGACGACCCACGTCGTCGCGCTCTCGGTGTCGGTGTAGTCCTCGCGGAACCACCCGAGGTCCTGGCGGAGCGTGTTCAGCGAGTCCCGTTCGGCCACCTCGTCGCCGGTCAGTTCCTCCTTCCGGCGCAGTTCCTTCACGCGGCGCTCGGCGAGGTGTTCGACGCGCTCGGTGAACGAGACCGCCTCGTCGAGGCCGTCGACGTTCGGCACGTCGAGGTCGCGCCACATCGGGATGGTCTCCGGAGAGAGGTCGATGGTGGCGTACATCTCGGCCCACTCGCCGAGGCCGTGGGCCTCGTCGATGACCACCACGTCGCGCTTGCCGAACACGTCGCTGCCGGCGGTCTGCATGAAGTACGCCAGCGTCATGGCGGCGATGCGGCGATTCGAGGCGATGGTGCGGTCGGAGAAGTACGGACAGCGGTGCTTGACCTGGCAGTCGAACTGTCGTTCGCGCACGCACGGGGCCTGGTTCACCGGCGTGTCCGTCTCGCCGGGGAGGATGCAGTCGTAGTTGTTCTTCCCGCGGATGACACAGAGGTCTTCGAGCAGGGCGTCTTCGGCCACGTCGTCCAGCTGGGACACCTGCGGCGTCGTGTAGTAGGCGTCGACGACCTGCTCCGGAGCCGCCTCGCCCGCGGTCCGGGCGCAGCCGGCGATGGCCCGCGCGAGCAGGGACTTCCCGCTCCCGGTCGGCGCGCGGACGAGGACCACGTCGTTGCCGCGCTCGAAGGCCGCGCGGATGTCGGCCAGGGCCTGCTTCTGGTTGCCCCGGTAGGACGGGGCGGGGAACTCGTCGTGAATCCGCGCGGGGTACACGCGAGAAGGCAACGGGCGAGGCGGCCTAAACCTTTCTCGTCACTCTCGCGACGGTCCAGCCGTGGGTCGTGTTCACACCCACACGGTCGTGGTACTGCAACTCTCGGAAGCCTTATACATATACCTCCTGTACGAATATATGCAATGGCAAACGGTAAGGTTGATTTCTTCAACGACACAGGCGGTTACGGTTTCATCTCGACTGACGACGCGGACGATGACGTGTTCTTCCACATGGAAGACGTCGGCGGTCCGGACCTCGAAGAAGGCGAGGAGATCGAATTCGACATCGAACAGGCCGACAAGGGCCCCCGCGCGACGAACGTCGTCCGCAACTAAGCAGATTTCCGGTCGTCTCAGCGACCACATCTGACACTTGTTCTTATCCGGAGTCACTCGACGAGCAGCGTGTACAGCACGGCACAGCGCCCCGCAACGGGCGAGTCCTCTGACGAGTAGCACGAGACCAGCCCCGGCACCGGCCCAATCACCATCGATATCGTCGGGCCAGCGCGCCAGGTCGGCGAAGGAGGAATCGTCTACGTGCTGTTCGTGGCCGTCGGCGGCCTCCTGCTACTGGCGTCAGTTCGCTGGCGCGACGGCCGTCTCGGAATCGACGAGCGCGTGACGCGGTGGACGCCGAGAGCCAGACGCGAGGAGGACGACGCTAGAGGTCGGCCACGTCCGCCGCCGTCACCTCGCGGTCGTCGGGGAGGCGGTCGATGCAGTCGTAACAGAGGAAGTGTTCCGTGTCGTCGCCCAGTTCCAGCACGATTCCCTCGGTGGGGTCGTTCGTCAGCGACCAGATGTCGGCGATGCCGCCGGCTATCGACACCTTCTGTCCGCATCCGTCGCAGGGCCGAGACGCCATCAGGGTATAGTTATGGACCGTGTACACTTCAAGGTAGACGGCTCCTTCGAACCGTTCAAACCGGTGAACTCTCGACATACTTTTGTCGTCCGCTGGGTTGCTTGCACGTAATGCACATTCTCGTTACAGGGGGTGCCGGTTTCATCGGCGGACACCTGGCACAGCGGTTCGCGGCCGACGGTCACGACGTGGTCGTCCTGGACAACCGCGACCCGTTCTACGATCTCGACATCAAGCGACACAACATCGAAGTCGGACATGAGGCCGCCGCGGGCGGCGACGGAAGCTACGAGTTCATCGAGGGCGACGTTCGCGACGCGGACCTGGTGACCGACCTCGTCGCCGACGCCGACTACGTCTACCACCAGGCGGCCCAGGCCGGCGTCCGCCCGAGCGTCAAGAACCCGCGCAAGTACGACGAGGTGAACGTCGACGGGACGCTGAACCTCCTGGACGCCTGCCGCGACGAGGGCATCGAGCGCTTCGTGATGGCCTCGTCGTCGTCGGTGTACGGCAAGCCGCAGTACCTGCCCTACGACGAGGAGCACCCGACGACGCCCGTCTCGCCCTACGGCGCGTCGAAGCTCGCGGCCGAGCGCTACGCCTGCGCCTACAGCGAGGTGTACGACCTCCCGGCCGTCGCGCTGCGCTACTTCACCGTCTACGGCCCGCGGATGCGGCCGAACATGGCCATCTCGAACTTCGTCTCGCGGTGTCACAACGGCGAGCCGCCGGTCATCTACGGCGACGGCACGCAGACGCGCGACTTCACCTACATCGAGGACGTCATCGAGGCCAACATGACGCTGCTGCACGAGGACGCCGCCGACGGCATGGCCCTGAATATCGGCTCGACGGACAACATCGAGATCAAGACGCTCGCCACCGAAATCCGCGACCAGATCGACCCCGACCTCGGCCTCGTGTACGAGGAGCGCCACGACGCCGACGCCGAGCACACCCACGCGGCGACCGACCGGGCCGAGGAACTACTCGGCTACGACCCGGACCACACCATCCGGGAGGGCGTCGCGAAGTTCATCGACTGGTACCGCGAGAACCGCGACTGGTACGAGCCGCTCGTCCGACAGTCCTGAGACCGGCGGCGGTTGGGCGGCGTCCTGACACTGTGACGACATGCAGACAGCGGTTTTAACCCCGTCCCGACCTGCAGAGTGGGTATGCACGTGCTGGTGACGGGCGCGACGGGCTTCGTCGGGAGCCACCTCGTTCCCGCGCTCCGCGCGGCGGACCACGAGGTGCGGGCGCTCGTCCGCGACCCCGAGCGGTACGACGGGCCCGACGCCGTCGACGTCGCCACGGGCGACCTGCTCGACCCGGAGAGCTTCGACGGCGCGCTCGACGGCGTCGACGCCGCGTACTACCTCGTCCACTCGATGCACGCCGGCGACGACTACGCCGAGCGCGACCGGCGAGCCGCACGGAATTTCCAGCAGGCGGCCGACGAAGCCGGCGTCGACCGGGTCATCTACCTCGGCGGCCTCGGCGAGGACGACGCCGCGCTCTCGGAGCATCTGCGGTCCCGGCGCGAGGTCGAGGTCATCCTCGGCGAGGGGAGGTACGACCTGACGACGTTCCGGGCGGCGATCGTCATCGGCGCGGGGTCGGCGAGCTTCCGGATGATCCGCGAACTGACCGCGCGCCTGCCGGTGATGCTGACGCCCCGGTGGGTCCGGACCGACTGCCACCCTATCGCCATCGACGACGTTGTCGCCTACCTCACGCGGGCGCTCCGCGCGCCGGCGGCCGGCGACGAGACCTACGAGATCGGCGGGCCGGACGTGATGAGCTACGCCGAGATCCTGAAGCGGACGGGACGGCTCGTCGGGGCCGGGGAGCCGGTCATCGTCCCGGTTCCGGTGCTGACGCCGCGGCTGTCGGCGTACTGGGTCGGGCTGATGACGGACGTTCCCTCGACGGTGGCCCGGCCGCTGATTCAGGGCCTGAAGACGCCGGTCGTTGCCGACGCGGAGCCGGTCCGCGAGGAGTTCGGGGTCGACCTGACGCCCTTCGACGAGGCTGTGCGGCTGGCGCTCGACGAGCGGCGGTGTCTGGAAGCGGCCCGGGCGGCCGCGGTCGCGGGTGGTGCGAGCGGATGAGCGGCGAGGGGCCGCATCCCGAGTACGGCGAGACGTGGGTGTACGAGAGCATCGTCGGCGCGCTCCCCGGTATCCAGTTGCCCACGTGGGCGGCGATGGCGATACAGCTCCTCGTCTTCGAGGTGGCCATCGTCGGCCTGTCGTGGTACTACGGCGTCTGGAGCGCCGCGGTCGCCGGGACTGCCGTCGTGCTCGTCGCGACCATCGGGAGCGCGGAGATGCTGCGCATCGGCACGCTCGTCCGCCGGATCGACGTGCCAGAGACCTACCGCGCGCTGCTGTTCGCCTCGAACGTCGAAGTCGTGCTGTCCGTGCTCGCGTACGTGGCGCTGTTGACGCACCTGTTCGTGTTCGACCCGCGAGTCAGCGCCACACCGCTGTTCCAGCGCCTGTTCGGCCCGGAGCCGCCGGTGCTGGTCGTGTACCTGACGCTGCTCGTCCTCTGGGACGTGAGCTATCGCATCGGAACGGGCTGGTGGGCCAGCGTCACGGGCCTGTGGCGGTCGGCACGCTACCGCTTCGACCCCGAGACCGCGCGCGTGTTCGTCCGCGCCGACCTCGAGACCTGGGGCTTCGGTGTCCTCCAGCTCGTCCTCGTCCCGTTCGTGCTGGACCAGCCGGTCCTGCTGGCGGCACTGGTCGGACACGTCGCGGCCGTGACAGTCGTGACGGCCATCTCTGTGACGTTGTTACGAGTCCGGTCGAGAACGGCCGCTAATCCGAGTTGATCTGCTTGAACTGGTCCAGCAGTTCCTCGGTGGATTCGCCTCCGTCGTAGTCGACGGTCCCGTGATACGCTGTCCGGTCGTCGTCCTCCGAGAGGTCGACCTCGCTGTTCTTGCGCTCACGGCGTTCGTGTTCGTCGTCGTCATACGCGCCCATCGACATAGGTTACCACACGCAAGTTTGGCAGTTAGTACCTATCAATGTAACGGTGGTGTGAGAAAAGTTGGATGTTCTACAATATATCTGGGCGGATTCGGCGGCGCGTGACCGGTGTGACGCCGGCCCGCTCGGCTGGTACGGGGCCGAGCGTCGAGACCTCAGTCGTCGGCGACAGTCGGTTCGCCGGCCGAGCGCGGGTCGGCGTCCCGCCACGTCCCCCGGAGGAACCACGCGGCGGCGATGCCGGCGGCGAGGACGTTCGAGACGCCGAAGGCAAGCCAGATGCCCTGTTCGGCCAGCGAGTACGCGAAGAGGTCTGCGACCTGCGGGCCGAGCCACGCCGGAACGGCCACCGGTCGGGAGGCGACCCAGGCGATGGGCAGGCGGATGACTCCGAGCATCAGCACGGCCAGTGCGGCCGCGGTGAGCGTCTTACCGGCCCCGCGGAAACTGCCCGAGTAGGCCCTGACGATGCCGATGAACCCGAACGTGGGTGCGACCCACTGGAGGAACTCCGCCCCGATGCGGACCACGTCGGGGTCGTCGCTGAAGACGCCGACGACGGCCGGCGCGGCGAAGAGCGTGACCGCGCCCAGCACCGTCAGCAGGACGAAGGAGACGCGCGCCGCGAAGTGAGTGGCCGTCGCCGCCCGGTCGGGACGGTCCGCCCCGAGGTTCTGGCCGGTCATGGTCTCGACGCCGCGGTCCATCGCGATGGCGGGCATGAACACCAGCGAGAACACGCGGATGCCGACGCCGAAGGCCGCGACGACCGTGACCGAGAACGTGCCGACGACGAACAGCATGGCGTTGACCGACAGCGCCCGGCCGGTTCCCTCGACGGAAGCCGGCACGCCGAGGCGCAGGAGCTTCGTGAGATACGACAGGTCGGGGGCCATGTCTCCCGCGCGGATGCGCACGCCGCGCGACCCCGACAGCAGGATGCCGAGCCCGACCAGCAGCGCCACCGCGCGGGAGAAGATTGTCGCGATGGCCGCGCCGACGACGCCCATTTCGGGGAACACCCACCAGCCGAAAATGAGGAACGGGTCGAGCACGATGTTGAGCACGACCGTCCCGAACATGACGAGCATCGGCGTGATCGTGTCGCCGGCCCCGCGCATCAGCGAGATGAACACGAAGAAGCCGAACATCGCGGTCAGGCCGAGCGAGACCACCTGCAGGTAGCCGGTCGCGCCGGGGAGGACCTGCTCGGACGCGCCGAGCAGGCTGAGGAAGTCCTCGACGAAGAAGTAGCCGGTCACGCCCAGCACCACGGAGACGAGCAGGGCGAACGTCACCGTCTGGGAGGCGGCGTACTCGGCCTCGCGGTGCTCCTCGGCACCGGTGTGCTGGGCGACCAGCACGCTGCCGGCGACCGACAGCCCCATGCCCAGGGAGATGAGCAGGAAGATCATCGGGAATGCGAAGGAGATGGCCGCCAGCGCCGTCGTCGAGTACTGGCCGAGCCAGAACGTGTCCGCGAGGTTGTAGGCCACCTGGAGCAGGTTCGTGATGACGATGGGCAGCGACAGGAACAGGAGCGGCTTGCCGATGTCGCCGCTGGTCAGGTCGAGGTCCTCCTGTCCTTTGAACAGGTCGCCCAGTCGGTCGCCGAGACCGCGGCCGTCGCTCATGCCTCGACCTCCGGCGACTCGGCCAGCAGGTGGGTCTCGACGTACTCCGCGAGCATCCGCCGGGTGCACTCGGTCGGTCGACCGGCCGTGACGCGCTCGGTCGCGGCCCCGGTCAGGACGGTGACGACGAACCGCGCGGTCTCCTCGGGGTCGACGCCGTCGTCGAACGTCCCGTCGGCGACCCCGTCTTCCAGAATCGCTTCGAGTTCGTCAACGAGGAACTCGTCGAACCGGGTCAGCCGCTCGCGAAAGCCCGGTTCGTAGGGGGCCTGGGCGCGGATTTCGAGGATCGCCGTCCCGAAGGCCTCGCTGGCGTCGTCGGGCTTGTCGAGCACCGCGTCGACGAGGGCGAGGAGACGGGCACGGGGGTCCTCGCCCTCGGGGTCTTCGACGCGGTCCACGAACCCGTCGTAGAGATACTCGAGGAACGCACAGAGGAGGTCGTGTTTGCTGTCGTAGTGGTAGTGGAGGGAAGCCTTGCTCTTGTCCGACTCGTCGGCGATGTCCTGCATCGTCAGGTCGGCGTAGCCGTGGGTACACAGCGCACGGTAGGTCGCTCCCATGATGTCGTCGGCCGTGTCGCCGTCGTTCATTACGGCTAGCTAACTGACTGGTCAGTCAAGTACCCGTCGGTTCGCTGCCTCCGTTCGGATCCATGACATGGCGGAGCGAGCTATCGAACCCGGAATCGCCGCTCGTGAGCGTGGGGAGCGACGCCGGAGCGGCGGAGTCCCGCCGGTCGGCGACGGCAGCGTCGGGGAGAAGTAGGCCGGGTTACTCTCTCAGGTCGAGTTCGAACTGCTCGTGTTCGCTCGCGGCGTTGAGCACGACGGACGTGTTCGACTCCTTGATCTCCGGGTCGGTGAGCAGTTCCTTTATCTGGGCGTTCATGCCGTCCGTGTCGGTGAACTTCCCGACGGCGATGATGTCGTAGTCACCGGTGACCTCGTACACGGAGATCATCTGCTTGTGCTCGCGGAGGCTCTCGGTGACCTCCGGGAGCGCCGACCCCTCCACTTTGAGTTGGATGATGGCGGTCACGTCGTAGCCGAGTTTGTCGTAGTCGACCTTCGGCGTGTAGCCGTTGATGATCCCCTCGTCCTCGAGGTCGGAGAGGTGATTCGAGACGGTCGTCACCGAAACGTCGAGGTCCTCGCCCAGGCTCCGGAGGCTCGCGCGGCCGTCGCCCAGCAGGGCATTCACTAGCTCACGGTCGAGATTTTCGTACGTCATTACATCCGAGAACGTCCCCCAGGGTTTAGAATTTTACGAATGTCCAAATGTAAGCGAGAGGGTCGAAACCTTTGCGCAAATCAGCAGGGTTTTAGTAGTAGCAATGTTCCTATCCACTGTCCAAAGATGACAAGCGAACTCTCAGAGGAGGCACAGGAGGTACTCGACGAGATCGAAGAGAAGAACGTCGACTTCCTGCGACTCCAGTTCACAGACATTCTCGGCACAGTCAAGAACGTCTCCATCACAGCCGACCAGGCGGAGAAGGCGTTCACGGAGGGCATCTACTTCGACGGTTCCTCCATCGACGGCTTCGTCCGCATTCAGGAGTCCGACATGCGTCTGGACCCGGACCCGTCGACGTTCGCCATCCTCCCGTGGCGCGAGAACGTCGAGGGCGGCTCCAGCGCTCGACTCATCTGTGACGTCATGGACACCTCGACGGGCAAGCCGTTCTCCGGCGACCCGCGCGGCGTCCTGAAGCGCGCCATCGACCGCGCCGAGGAGATGGGCTATACGGTCAACGCCGCGCCCGAGCCGGAGTTCTTCCTGTTCGAGGAGGACGAAGACGGCCGCGCGACGACCAAGACCAACGACGCCGGCGGCTACTTCGACCTCGCGCCGAAGGACCTCGCCAGCGACGTTCGCCGCGACATCATCTACGGTCTCGAGGACATGGGCTTCAACATCGAGGCCTCCCACCACGAGGTCGCCCAGGGCCAGCACGAGATCAACTTCACCTACGACGACGCGCTCTCGACGGCCGACAACGTCGGCACCTTCCGCGCCGTCGTCCGAGCCATCGCGGCCCAGCACGACCTGCACGCGACGTTCATGCCCAAGCCCATCGCCCGCATCAACGGCTCCGGCATGCACACCCACATCTCGCTGTTCACCGAGGACGGCGAGAACGCGTTCCACGACGAGGACGACGAGTTCAACCTCAGCGACACGGCGAAGAGCTTCACCGCCGGCATCCTCGAACACGCCGAGGCCCTCGCCGCAGTGACGAACCCGACCGTGAACTCCTACAAGCGACTCGTCCCCGGCTACGAGGCTCCCGTCTACGTCGCCTGGTCCGACCGCAACCGCTCGGCGCTCATCCGCAAGCCGGCCGCCCGCACGCCGGCCGCCAGCCGCATCGAGGCCCGCTTCCCCGACCCGTCCTGTAACCCCTACCTCGCCTTCGCGGCGCTCATCCACGCCGGGCTGGACGGCATCGAGAAGGACCTCGACTGCGACGACCCCGTCCGCGAGAACATCTACGAGTTCGACGAGGAGAAGCGCGACGAGTACGGCATCACCACGCTGCCGTCGAACCTCGGCGAGGCCGTCGACGCCCTCGAAGAGGACGAGGTCGTCCAGGACGCGCTGGGCGAGCACGTCTACGAGAACTTCGTCGAGGCCAAGCGCCAGGAGTTCCAGGACTACATCGTCGAGGTCTCCGACTGGGAACTCGAGCAGTACCTCGAGACGTTCTAAGCGGACCCCGACTCAGTATTTTTTCGCGAGCCGTTCACCGGCCAGCGGTAGCGCCAGCAGTAACCCGGTCCCCAGCCCCGCGGCCAGCACCGTGACGCCCGGCGTCGGGTCGAGGGCGAGCGTCCCGCCGAGGATGACCACGACCGTCGCGACTCCGAGGGCCGTCGTGACGGCCGCGCCGCGGTCTGTCGGGTCCGGGACGCGGTCGGCGACCAGCGGCCAGACCGCCGCGCCGGCGACAGTCAGGCCGAGCGCCGCGGCGGTGTCGCCGGTGAACCCCGACGTGAACACGGCGAGGGCCGCGACGGCGGCGGCCAGTCCGAACACCCGCGTCGGCGTCCGAAGCACCGCGAGCGCGAGCCAGAGGAACGCGCCGGCGAGGGCGAACCCCGCGAGCACGTCGGCGAGGTAGTGGACGCCGAGCACCAGCCGCGAGAGGCCGACGAGCGCGACGACGGTCCCGGCGACGGCGGCGCGGGTCCGGCGCGTGCCGACCCGGAGCGCCCACGCGAAGCCGCCCCAGACGAGCAGCGAGACGGTCGCGTGCCCGCTGGGGAAGCCGTAGCCCTCGCCGGTCGCCATCGACTCGTAGACCCCGCGGACCGCGACCGGCAGGAGGTCCGCGTGGGCCGCCGTGCCTGCGCCCGGCGGCCGCGGGAGCGCGAACACCGCCTTCAGCGAGACGGCCAGCGCGACCGCGCCGGCCAGCAGCGCGACGAGCATCGCCGCCCGCTCGCGTGTGAGGCCGCGGCCGATGCGGGGCGTCCGCGACCCGACCCAGTACAGCAGGCTGCACGAGAGGAACGTGAACCAGAAGTCTCCGAGCTGCGTGACCAGCGCGAACAGGACGACAACCGCGCCGGGCAGCGCCGACAGCAGCTCGGTGATGCCGACGGTCCGCATCACCCTCGCCAGTCGCGGACGCGGTCGAGCAGGCGTCCGGGGAGGCCGGTCGCTGTGACGGTGACGCCGACCGCGATCATGATCACGTACAGCCCGAGCGTCGAGAGCCAGACGACGAGCATCGCCAGGACGGCCCACAGCCCGGACAGGTAGTAGAACGCTCCGAGCGTCATCACCGTCCCGTACAGCAACACGACGTAGGGGCCCCACTGGCGGGCGTGCCCGCGGCGCATCCGGCGACGGACGTACTGCTTGAGGTCCGCTTTCACCTCGTCGCGGTGGAGCGTGCGGTCCTCCACGTCGTCGCGGAACGACTCGAACTCCTCGCGCAGTTCGCGGAGTTCCGCCTCCGTCAGGTCGTCGGCGCTCGGTGCGGGACCGCCGGGCCCGTCCGGCGGGGGCGAATCTGGCTCGTCAGCGTCCTCGCTCATCGCTTTGCCGGACCGTCGGCGCGGTTCCTGTTGTAGTTGCCGGTCCGTGAGCGCCGCGTTGAGCGCCGCCCCGACGAGCAGGACCTGGCCGGCGAAGTAGAACCACGTCACCAGCAGCAGGACGCCGCCGACGACGCCGTACACCTGATACGAGTCCGCCTGCGCCGCGTAGACGCTGAACCCCGTCCCGAGGACCGTCCAGCCGACGCCGGCGAACATCGCGCCGGGGAGCGCGCTCCCGAGCGACATCTGCTCGTCGGGAAACAGGTAGTACAGCGGCAGGAACGCCACCGTGAGCACGGGCATGAGCGCGAAGCCCCCGAGCGCGACCCGAAGCCCCAGTATCGCGCCGAGGGCGCTGACGGCCGCGAGTCCGGCGAGCGCGAGGCCGATGCCGGCCAGTGCCGACAGGCCGTCGACGAGTCCGCCGACGAGGGAACGCCGCTCGTGGGTGCCGTAGACCCGAGAGAACGCCGAGTCGAGGCCGCGGAACACCTTGAGCGCGCTCCAGGTCGTGACGCCCAGTCCGAGGACCGTCGCCCCGCCGCGGCCCGCGCCGCTCGTCAGCGCGTCTTCGAGCAGCGTCGACGCCGCGGGCGTGAGCACGGCACCGGCGGCGCTGACGATGCGAGCGGCGAACGCCGCGCCGCCCACCAGCGTCCCGACGACCAACCCCAGCAACAGCAGGGGCAGCAGCGAGACGAACATGTAGTAGGCGATGCCGGCCGCGAGGAAGGATATCTCCTGATCCCTGACGGTGCGGACGACGCTTCGGGCGACGGAGACGGCGCGTGTGCGGTCCACGAGCGTCACTGCGGGTGGCGGCACAAATATACTGTCGACTGATTGATGGCACGGACGTGTCGGGGCGTCGGGGACCGGCGGCCAGCGTCGCCGTCAGTCGTCGAGCGCCGCGTCGGGCCGGTACGAGCGGCTGACGAGCCGCCACGTTCCCGAGCGAAAGCGGTAGTACGTCACCGCGGCCGGGACGGCCGTCTCGACGACGAGCGAGGCGTACAGCGCGAGTTCGTCCAGCGGCGTGACGACGCCGAGGTACGCCACCGGGAGCGCGAACAGGTACATCCCGGCCAGTTGCGAGTACAGCGGCCAACGCGTGTCCCCGCTGGCGCGGAGCGGACCGGTGGACCCGCCGTCGACGCCCCGGAAGACGACGCTCGCGCAGGCGACGGCGACGAACACCGTGACGAGCGGAAGTACCGCGGGATCGGAGACGAACAGGCGAGCGACGAGTCGGGAGAACGGGAGCAGCGCCGCCGCGACGAGCAGGTAGACGCCGACGCTCAGCCGGAGGACCGTCTGCGCCCACACCGTCGCCTCGGCCTCGTCGTCCTCGCCGAGGGCCTGCCCGACGAGGCTGCTCGAGGCGAGGCTCAGCCCCCAGTTCGGCGTGTCGAGCAGCGCCCGTACGCGGAGCGCGACGACGTAGGCGGAGACGACGGCCGGGCCGAACAGGCCGACGATGAACAGCCGCGGGAACTGCGCCCCGGTCCGCGCGAGGTTCGCGCCGACGAGCGGCGACCCCGTGTTCGCGAGGTCGCGGGCCAGCCCCCCGTCGAAGAAGGGGCGCGAGACCGGAATTCGGACCGGGAACCGGCCGATACCGGGGAGGCCGCCGCGGGCCAGTCCGACGGCGAAACCGGCCGAGACCAGCACGTTCGCGACGACGGTCCCCAGCGCCGCACCGACGACGCCCATGCCGAGGACGAAGATGAACACCGCGTTCAGCGCGATGTTGACGACCGCACCGCCGGCCCGTAGCACCATCGGCGACCAGGCGTCGTCGGCCCCAACGAGCGTCCGGCTCGCGATGAGGTTCAGCCCGGCGAACGGCGCGCCGAGCGCGACGACGCGCAGGTACCGCGTGCCGTAGTCGACCGCGCCGGCGCCCGTCCCGACGAGGCCGACGAGGCGGCCCGGCAGGAGCCAGTACGCGGCGGCCAGCGGGACGGTCAGCGCGAGGACGACGGCGGCGCTGGTCGTCACCGTCAGCGCCAGTTCCTCGTCGGCGTCGGCCCCGTACCGCTGTGACACCATCCCGATGGTTCCGCCGGCGACGCCGCCGCCGAAGGCGAACACCAGTTCCCAGAACGGGGCGGCGAACCCGACGCCGGCGATGGCCGTCGGACCGAGCGCGAGGCCGACCATCGCCACGTCGACGGTGGACTTCGACATCCTGGCCAGTCCGGTGACGATGCGCGGCCACGAGAGGGCCGTGGCCCGGCGGATCCGCTCGCGCTCGACGAGGCCGAACCGCGCCAGCAGCGCGCCGACGAACAGCAGGACGCCACGCACCGGATTGAGTGTGAAACGCACGTCTTCGGCGTCGCTTCGCGGTCGACGCCGAAAGGTGTTAAGAAAGGGGCGCCGGTCGCCGCTCACAGGGTTTATACACGCTCCATTCAACCACCGGACATGGACACGGAAGCGGCCATCAGGCACGGAACGATGCGGGTGACGGCGCTGTTGCTCGTCGCGGCCGCGCTGGCCATCGGGCTGGGCGTCGCGGGCGTCGGCGCGTCGCTCCCGGTCGTCGTCGGCTTCCTCGCGCTCGCCGGTGGACTGTACGCGCTCCGCCCCGAACCCGACCGCTTCGCTCCCGTCGCCGGCATCCACGTCGGCGACATCCTGAACGCGCTGTGGCTCGCGCCGCTGGTCGTGGCGGCCGTCCTCGTCGTCCGCCTGTCGGCCACGCCCGGTGAGATGCAGGCCATCGGCGGCCTGCTCGGCCTGGCCGGGATGGCGAACTACTTCCTGCGCCCGGTCTACCTGCTGGGGTACGACCTCGTCTCGACGGTCTGGGGCGGCAATACGGGCCGCGCGAACGGCCGATGACTGCGACCGCGACGAGAACGTTTTAGTTCGTTGACTCGTACGTGCGAACGACGCGCCGTGCAATCGAACCGACCGGAGCCACGGCCACCCGACACATGACCCCAGACACCTTCCGCGACGACGACCGCGCGCTCTCGCCGGTGGTGATTATCCTGCTGCTCGTCGTCCTCACGGCCATCATCTCGATCATCATCACGGCGTTCCTGCTCGGGTTCGGGACCTGAGACGGGCTACTCCGCCGTCGCGTCGCGGATATCGACCACGTCCGCGTCCGTCTTGAACGTCGTTCCGCCGTAGTGCGTCCGCGAGGCGTCGAAGCCGGCGTCCCGCAGTTTCTCGACGAAGGTATCCATCGCCTCCGCGCCGCGGCCCCAGCGCTTGCAGAGGCGGTGCTGGTCGTAGTGCGTCGGCGTGTCGAGTTCGGCCGACAGCGTCGCGAGCAGATCGCGGGCGTTCTCGGCGGTGCCCATGTCTTCGGTCACGTGCTCGGCGACGGCGTCGGCGAAGTCGGGGTCGCAGGTCCGACCCAGCCAGATGGGGCCGGCGGTCTGGAGGTGCTCGTCGCAGACCGGACAGGCGTCGGGCGCGTCGGCGATGAGGCCGCGGTCGTGGTCGCGCCAGAGGCAGTGCTGGCAGTGGTGGACGTACCCGAGTTCGTCGATGCAGTCGTTGGCGACCCGCGCGCCGTGCTCGAAGTCGAGGTAGGTGCGGGCGTAGTGTTTCGTGGCGTGGCTCAGCACCGGGCGGGCGGCGACGTCGTAGCGGGCGGCGGTTCGAATCATCGCCGACAGGAGGACGCGCATCCCCATCTCGGCGTGGAACTCCGTGTTGCGCGGGACCGCGCCGTACGAGCGGACGCCGCTCTCGAAGTGCGCCCCGCACAGCGGGGCCGTGTCGGTGGCCGTCACGCAGAGGAGGCGTTTCGTGCCCTGGACGGCCGCGTCGGCGAAGGGTATCGGCGTCCCGAAAGGGTCCACGTCGACCACGTCGAACGCCTCCGAGTGCATGAGGACGTTCGCGTCGGCCCGGCGGACCTCGGCGGCGAGGTCGTTGCGCGCGAGGTTCTCCTCGCACAGCGCCGTCGCGTCGTCGTCGATGTCACACAGCGTGGTCTCCCAGTCGTTGGCCGCGGCGCGGACCCCGCGGATGCCGCTTGCGGCGGTGGCGTCGAGGTACGTCGACGCGTCCGGCGTCCGCTCGCGGTAGGTCCGCAGCGCCGCCACGGTGAGGTCTCGGTTCAGTTCCTGGACGGGGTTGAAGAACACGTCCGCGCCCTTCCCCGCGTCGGGCTGTTCCGGCACCGCGACCGACACCCGGCCCTCGCTGACGCGCATACTGCTCGGTCCGCGCGAGCGCCGTTAAGTCGTTCGACCTCCGGCGACAGCGTCCACCCGCACGCTGGCGGCCTCAGTCGTCGCCGCCGCGCGGCGCGACCGCGTCACTGCCGTTCCCCGAGACGACCGAGACGGACTCGTTGCCGTACACCGCCATCTCGTCGAGGACCGTCCCGTTCGGGGCCACCCGGCGGACGATCAGCGCGGGCTCGTCGCCGTCCGCGGGCCGCGGCTCGGTCTCAGTCGGCGGCTCGCCGCGCATGAACTGCCGGACCTGCGGCGTCGTCTCGACCTCCGTCACGTCGCTCGTCCGGGCATTGACGAACGCGACGTAGGAGATGCCGCTGCCGTCCTCGGGGACGACGCGGACCTCCCAGTACAGCTGGCCGTCGACGACCACGGGAATCGGCTCGCTGGGCTGGAACCGGTTCCAGTCGGTCGTCCGCGCGGCCTGCCTGACGTAGTCGGTCGCCTTCCGCGGGCCGAACAGCGACGCGTTCGGCGAGTAGCGCTCGTGGGCGCCCGTCCGGGCGTCGACGGTCCACACCTCGCGAAGTCCCTGTGCCTCGCCGTAGGGCTCAACCGCGACGACGTACTTCGGGCCGTCCTCGGTCTGGAGGTAGAACGGCTGGTCGTTGCCCTCGCCGGGGACCGGCGCGACCTCGATTTCGCCCTCGTGGCTCGTGAACGTATTGACGATGCCGTTGCGGTACTTCGTCGCCGCCACGCGGTCGCGGGCGAGCGAGAACGGGTAGAGCCGCTGGCCCGCCAGCACCTCCGAGTTCTGGGCCTCCTCGGGCGTGAGGTCGCGGACGGTCCCGTCGCTGTCGACGAGGGCGACCCCGCCCCACGTCGGCGTCGTGTACGGCACGGGCAGCCAGTGGAACTCCGGCGAGGTGTACGGCGTGGCGATGTACTGCTCGCCCTCGTGGACCACCATGAACGAGTCGTGGTAGTTCACCAGGTACTGGCCCTGTTTCAGGGTCCGCCAGCGGTGGTTGTTGTAGAAGGCCGTCCCCATCCCCGCCGCCATGTCGCCGGTGATCGTCCGCACGTCGGCGTTCTGCTCGGCCATGTCGACGAGGACCGTCCCGTGCTGGCGCTTGGTGAAGTGGTTCCAGAGTCCGTCCGGCGACAGCGCGTACGACCAGTACACCGACCCGTTGTACACCGTGACGTCGCTGTTGGTGACCCGGTACTGCGGGAAGTTCAGCGTGTTCGAGGCGTACCGCGAGGCGACCTGCCGGGTGACCACGCGCGGGTTCGCCGGGTCCGACTCGTCGAGTCCCGTCGCCGTCTCCGCCCCGTCGAGCGTCGCCGTGCCGAGCGTCTCGCCGGCGAACAGGCCGGTGGCGCCGCTCGTGACGACCAGCGTCACCACGAACAGCGTGCCGGCGGCGTTGATCGTGCTCGTCGAAGTGTCGCGGCCGAACGCCAGGAACGGCACGGCCGCCGCGGCGAGCGGGAGAACCAGCGCCGGCGTGGTGTAGACGGCGTAGACGAGTCCCTGGAGCCACGGCCGCAGGAACCACAGCAGGCCCAGGACGACGAGCGCTGGCACGACGACCCAGAGTCCGCCCGGGACGCGACCGGCGAGCGACGGGCCGCCCCGCTCACTCACCGCCACCGCCTCCCGAACGACCGCTACTGCCGCTGGCCCGGACCACCGGACCGTCGTCTCGCCTCGGCGCGCCGACGCCGAGGGGCTCGATACGTGCTGCTGGAGGGCAGCGTCGCGCCCCGGAACGGGCGCGACTGTCAGGGCGACACATGTGCATCCCGCCCGTTTATTCCACGCTCACGTAAAGCGAGTGATTCGCTCGCCGCCGACCGCCCGTGAGAGAGCCGACGCCGTTTTGTCACCCCTTTGCCTATCACGAGTGTGACCGCCGTCGAGGAGTGGGTGGCCGACCTGCGCGCCGCGGGGGAGCTGACCCCCGACGCAGTCACGGCTATCGTCGACGCCCACGGCGACCGGGGCAGCCAGGCCATCGAGGCCGTCGGCGAGAGCCGGGTCAAGCAGTACCGCGACTTCACCGTCGTCGTCGGCCACGACGACGAGTACATCGTCGAGGACGACGGCTGCACCTGCGCCGACAGCGAGTACAACCTCGACCCCGAGGACCCCGACCAGCTCTGCTGGCACGCCATCGCCGTCCGCGTCGCCAAGGCCATCGACGCCGTCGACGAGCACGACATGTGGTACTCGGACGTGCGGGACTTCCTCTAGACCCACCGTTTTCGGCGTCGGGTTCGCGTCGCCACATCGCGGCGACGCGAACCGCTCCTTGAAAACCGTGGGCGAAAAAGGCCGAGCGCTCGCTTCACTCGCGCTCGGTGAAACCGCTCGTCGCCGACGAGCGGTATGCTCGGCCACAGCCGCTCCGTGCCCACGACCGCCCGTACCGCACCGCTTCTGTTACCGTAGCCACCACGTTTCCGCCCGACATCGCTCTCACTCCACCGGCCGACCCGCCCCGTACGTGACCTCGCCGTCGAGGGAAAACCGGAGCAGCGACCGCGAACCGACGTCGAGCGAGCGGAGCGCGTCTGCGCGGTCGTGCTCGCCCGGGTCGACCGTGACACGGGCGCTCAGCGGTGCGACGCCGAACTGCCCCCGGAACGAAACCGGGACTCGCAGGAGACCGCCGTCTCGAACGGCGTAGGCGTGGCTCCGCTCCTCGTGCGAGAGGGACCGCGGCCAGTCGATGGCGACCGTCGCGACGCGGTCGCCGTCCTCGACGACGGTCGTCTCGCGGGTGGTCGCGTCGTCGCGGTGGGTGATGTCGGCCACCGTCTTCGGGAAGCCCCAGACCTCGTCGCCGAGGGCGCGGGCCGGCTCCGAGGTGACCGGCAGCGACCAGACGTAGCCGCCGACCGCGCGGGTGAGCAGCGGGCGAAGGGGAGCGGCGGCGCGGTCAGTCGTCGCCGGAAACGCGACCGCGAACTCGTCGTACGGGTCCATCGCGTCGTCCCCGATGCGGCGGTACTCGACGCAGAGGAGGACGACCGCGGCCCGACGCGGCGTGACCCTGACCGGCCGAAGCCCGTCCGGGAGCAGCGACGCGACGGCGGCGGCGTCCGCCGGCAGGACCGCGCCGACCATCGTCGCCTCGGTCGCCAGCGGGAGCGTCACCTCGTGACCGGTCGAGAGCCGGATCCGGTCGCCGTCGGCGGGACGGCGCGTCACAGCCACCGCCCCAGGGCCGCGCTCGCGCGGCCGAACGCCCGGTGAATCGGGTCCTGGATTCGCGCCGGGAGCCAGTGCGTCCACCGGACGAACGCGGCGAACGGTCCGACGGGGTAGCGGGCCCGCGGCGGGTCGTCGGTCGCCGCGGCGAGCACCGACGCCGCGACCGTCTCGGGCGACGTCGCCAGCGGCCCACCGTCGACGACCCAGCCGTCCACCAGGGCGTCGTAGGTCCGGTCGTAGGCGGGCGTCCGGTCGGCCGCGTCGAGGCCGTCGAGCGCGCCGTCGGCGAAGCCGGTGTCGACCCACGCCGGTTCGACGAGCGCGACGCGGACCGACTCGTCGGCGAGTTCGATCCGGAGCGCGTCGGTCAGCGACTCGACGGCGGCCTTCCCGGCGGCGTACGTGCCGAGTCCCGGCGAGGCGGCCTGGCCGAGGACGCTGGAGACGGTGACGATTCGCCCGCCGTGCTCGCGCATCCGGGGGAGGACGGCCCGAGCGAGGCGGTGCGGGCCGTGGACCAGCACGTCGAACTGCTCGCGGGCGGCGTCGGTCGACACGTCCTCGACGGGACCGGCGACCGCGTAGCCGGCGTTGTTCACCAGGCAGTCGAGCCTGCCCGTTTCGTCGAAGATTCGGTCCACGACCGCGGCGCACCGCTCCGCGTCGGTCACGTCGAGGTCGAGACAGCGACAGCGCTCGGACACGTCGGCGGGGAACTCGGGCCGCACGTCCGTCGCGTAGACGGTCCAGCCCGCGTCGGTGAACGCCAACGCCGTGGCCGCGCCGATGCCCGACGCGGCCCCCGTAATCAGCGCGACGGGGTCGTCGTCTGTCATGGCAGGAACTGGCCGTCAGCGGTCGAGGCAGTAGTCGACGAAGTTCCGGAGGATTCGGAGCCCCGTCTCGCCGGACTTCTCCGGGTGGAACTGCGTGCCGAAGACGTTGCCGGCCTCGTTGGCGACCACGGAGGCGAAGTCGACGCCGTAGTCAGTCGTCGCCACCGTCGCGTCCTCGTCGTCGGGGACGGCGTAGTACGAGTGGACGAAGTAGGCGTAGTCGCCGTCGACGCCCTCGACGAGCGGGTGGTCGCGCACCACGTCGAGTTCGTTCCAGCCCATGTGCGGGACGGTCTGGTCCCGGCTGAACCGGACGTTCTTCCCGGGGACGAGGTCCAGCCCCTCGGCGTCGCCCTGGCCGGCGTGGTCGGCCTCCTCGCTCGTCGTCAGGAGCATCTGCATCCCGAGGCAGATGCCGAACAGCGGCGTGCCCGACTCGGCCTGCTCGACCAGCGCGTCGCGGAACGGGCCGGCGTTGTCCATCCCCTCGGAGAACGCGCCGACGCCGGGGAGGACGACGCCGTCGGCCGCGTCGAACTCGGCGGGGTCCTCGGAGAGGGTCACGTCCGCGCCGGCGCGTTCGAGGCCGCGCGTGACGCTCCTGAGGTTCCCCAGCCCGTAATCGACGACGACCACGTCCGCGGTCGTCTGTCTGACACTCATACCGTTTCGTTCGCCGACGGCGGATAAGTGACTTCCTGTTCGCGCAAGTCCGTCCCGAGGCCGCTCGCTGACGGTCGTCTAGAACTCGCCGAGCCGCGACTGCCCGCTCCGGGCGTCGGTGAACTCCGCCGCGGTTTCGAGCGCGCCCTCGAACGTCTCCTTCTGGCTCGGGTCGTACAGCGTCGCCGCCGGGTGGACGGAGACGAGGACGCGGCGGGGGTGACCGGCGACGGCCACGTCGAACACCTCGCCCGCCTCGCCAGTGACGGCCACGTCCCGCTCCAGCAGGTGCTCGGCCGGGACCTTCCCGAGCGTGACGACGACCTCGGGGTCGACGCGGTCGATCTCGGTCTCCAGGTACTCGCGGCAGTTCGCGAGTTCGCCCGTCCGCGGGTCCCGGTTGTCCGGCGGGCGACAGCGAACGCAGTTGGTGATGCGCACGTCGCCGCGGTCCAGGCCGACCTCGCGAAGCGTCTCGTCCAGCACGTCGCCGCTCCGGCCGACGAACGGCTCGCCCCGCTCGTCCTCGTTCGCGCCGGGGGCCTCGCCGACGAACAACAGGTCCGCGTCCGCGGGCCCGACGCCGTTGACGATGCGCGAGCGCGACGCACAGAGGTCCTCACAGCGCTCGCAGTCGACCACGTCGAGGCCGTCCATCTGCTCCATGCCCGCCGTTCGCGCCGAGGCCTATCAAACGCGGCGGTCCGGCGCTCGGTCGCGGCGTGCGGGGACTGCTGTCAATCTCGCTCCCCGTCGCGCGCCCGTGCGGCCAGCCTCGCGACCCGCAGCGGCTCTGGCCGGCCGCCCTCGGGCGTGAACGCGCGGACCACGTCGGCCGCCTCGGCGTCGTCGAGGCCGACCGCGCGGACGTAGACCGTCTCGCCGTTCACCGACACCGGGCGGCGGTCGGGCTGGGCGCGGTAGGTCGCCAGTCGGTCCCGAACGGTCTCGGGGTCGTCGAACGCCTCGCGGATGGCCCCCTCCAGCCCGGGCGAGGACTCGAACGTGACCGAGACGACCGGCAGGCCGGTACGGTCGGCGATTTCCGGGAGGTCGAGGACGTTGAACCACGCCGGCGCGATGCCGGCGACCAGCAGGTAGCGAACGTCCTCGCGGTCGAGGCGGTCGACCATCGTGCAGACGGCGTCGGTCGCGTCGCTCCCGGCGACCGCACACGTCCCGAAAACGAAGCCGTCGACCACCCGACTGGCGCGGACGACCGCGCCGGCGAGGTGGCTGGTCCCGTCGCTGTACGACTCGGCGATGCCGAGGGCGCGAACCCCCGCTTTCATACGGCCCGTCGCGGCCGGTTCCCGGGGCGACCGCTCGACCGCGTGCGGTCGCGTCCGAGACGACCCGCGGCGGTCCGCGTCACGTGTTCTGGTCGTTCTTGATGTCTTTCAGCCTGTCGAGGAGTTCGTCGTTCGAGGCCGTGAACTCGAACTCCACGTCGCCCTCGTGGGCGTTTTCTTCAGCATCGAGGCCGTCCTCGTCCTCGAAGTCTGTGTCGTACTCCTGGTTGTCTTGTTCCGACTCGTCGTAGCTCCCGAACCCCATGGTACGTGTAGGACTATGACGTTCATGTTGAAAAATCACTCGCCGGTTTCACCGTCTGGCGGCCCCTGCGGCCCGTTCCGGTCCGATCCACGAGGTCAGAAACCGACTAACCGAGGGACGCGACGGGGTTCGGTTCGACGTGGCGCGGCGTCGGGACCGACCCGGAGCGGCGGCCGGACAGTACACTCAAGCGGGCCGCGCCACTGGACCCGGACATGGAGGTCCACAACGTCACGGCCGACGCGGAGACGTTCACCTGCAACGCCTACCTCGCGGTCGGCGAGCGCACGACGCTGGTCGACGCGGGCGCGATGGACGGCGTCGTCGACGCCATCCGTGAGCGCGCCGACTCGCTCGACGCCGTCGTGCTGACCCACCAGCACGGCGACCACGTCCAGCAACTCGACGCCGTGCTCGACGCCTTCGACGCGCCGCTGTACGCGTACGCCGCCCACCCCAGGCGGGACCGCGCGCTCGACGACGGCGACACCCTGCTGGTCGGCGACGAGGAGTGCGAGGTCGTCTACACTCCGGGCCACGCCGACGACCACGTCTCGCTGGTCTCGGACGCGTCGCTGTTCTCGGGCGACGTGGTCGTCCACGACGACGGCGCGTTCGACGACGGCTCCTTCGGCCGGACGGACCGGCCGGGCCAGTCCCGCGACCGCCTCATCGAGAGCATCGAGGACCTGCTGGCCCGGATGCCCGACGGGGTCGAACACATGTACTCGGGCCACGGCGGCGTCTTCCACGGCGACGTCCGAGAGGTGGTCGAGCGGGCGCTCGAACGCGCCGAGCGCCGGGAACCGAAGTATCCCGACGAGTGAAACGGACCGGAGGCCGTCCGAGAGCGGCGTAACGCTCTACTCGCTCGGGCGTCAGGTACGGGCATGAATCAGCGACGGGGGACGGGAGCGGCACTCGCAGTGTTCGGCGTCGCGCTGGCCGGCATCCAGGGTCTGCACGCGGTCCAGCAGACCGACATCCCGGTCGCGGTCGCCCTCGACGCCCTGCCGTTCGCCGCGATGGGGCTCGCCGTCGCCTACGCCGGCGTCTGGCTGGCCCGAGACTCGACGTTCGAGGGGGCGGCGGCGCGGGTCGCGGCGTGGGCGGTCGGCGGCACGGTCGCGCTCGCGGCGGTCGCGGCGCTCGTGCTGTTCAGCCAGCGCGTCACCACCGGCACGCTCGCCCGGGCGTCGGTGCTCACCGTCGACCTCGCCACGGTCGGCGCGCTCGCGGGCGTGCTGGTCGGCCTCTACGACGCCCAGAGCCGGGCCCGGCTCCGCGAGCTCGAACGCGAGCGGGATCGGATCGAGGCGTTCGCCGGAAAAGCGGCGGACGTGAACAACTACGGCCGGGCGATCGCCAGCGCCCAGCGCGTCGACGGCGTGGCCGCCTTCGTCGTCGAGGCGCTCGGGACGATGACCGGGATGGAGGAGACCGCGGTCGTCCGGGTCGACGACGGCGGCGCGGTGCCGCTCGCGAACACGGTTCGGACCGTCGACGAGGGGACGGTCGGGCGACTGGCGGAGGCGGTCCGGTCACACCAGCAGGGCGACGTCGTCGTCCACGACGACGGCTTCCCTGTCGACCTCCCCGAGCGCGTGGCGGGCGGCGTGTCCGCGGTCGTCCACGACGACGGCGCGACGGCCGTCGTGGTGGTCTCGCTGACGGCCGGCGACGCCGCCGTCGCCGAGGAGGACCGCAAACTGCTGGAACTCATCGTCTCGCACGCGGCGGTCCGCATCGGGACCCTCGGCGCGGGCGCGGCCGACGAGCGACGAGTGGGGTAGCCCCGACGGCGAGCACCGCCGCTCGGCGCGTCGCAGTGTCGACGAGAGAAAGACGACTGGGTTATGCGCTGCGCGGTTCCTTGGCCTTCGGGCGGAGCTTGCCGTAGCCGCACTTGCGGCACTGCCGTGCGCGCTGCGGGTTGCGGGCGTTACACCGCATGCAGATCTGCTTGCTCAGGATTCGGTCGGACGCTTTCTCGAAGCTAGCCATGCGCGTCCCTTTCCGGTCCGCGCGTTTAAGTTTTGAGTTTCCGGGCCGGACAGTGGCCAGAACCGTGCCGTCTGGACGTCCCGTCGCCCGACGAGCGAGCGCCTCGGCGGCCGCGGCCCTGTCTCGACGGGCGGTCTCCGGGCGCAAACAGTAGGTTTATCAGTTGCACGTGGCGAAACTCAACCAAGATTACTCTCGAAATGACATCGAACAAACAACCGGAGGTGAACATCGGACTCGTCGGGCACGTCGACCACGG
>ENA-ORCR01000230-ORCR01000230.1-marine-metagenome-genome-assembly--contig:-NODE-230-length-49330-cov-30.935111_pt1 | contig 49330 bp, 45 predicted proteins | sample MGYA00237782_ERZ508514 | MGnify/ENA primary metagenome ERZ508514 (study PRJEB26185, sample SAMN06268960) | marine metagenome | isolation source: Eden Landing Ponds, San Francisco, CA, USA | place...
CGCGGAGTGCGACGACGCGAGGCTCCTCAGAGTCCGCTCTGACGGCGAAACGCCTCGCTTCGTCCTCGTGAGCGACGCGAACCAGGGCTCGGAAGTGCTCGCTCTTCCGGCGCTCGGCGGACGTTCGTGTGTTAACGCGATTCCCTGTACATGTCGCTCGGCAGTGAGCACAGGATCGACATACGCCACCGCTGCCACAGGTTGACCACAGACACACCAGTCCGAAAGCGACCCGCTTTTGCCGACCGACCGCCTCCAGTCGACCGATGAGCGACCCCGTCGACGCAGTGCTGTTCGACCTCGACGACACCATCTGTACCTACCGCCGGAGCGCCGACGACATCCTCGATATCGCCTTCGAGCGGGTGGGCGTCGAGCCCTTCTTCGACGCCGAAGAGTACATCGCTCGACTCGACGAGTTCGCCGAGGACGGCGACGACATCCGCGACACGCGCCGCGCCTCGTTCGCGGGCTTCGCCGCCGAGGCAGGTCACGACCGCACCGTCGGTCAGGAGATCGCCGACATCTACACCGACGAGCGCGACCAGTCCAACGTCAGATTCCTGCCCGGTGCCCGCGAGGCGCTCGACGCCGTCACTGGCGAGTACCGCGTCGGGATGGTCACCGACGGCGACCCCTGGATGCAGTCACAGAAACTCGCCGGCCTGGACATCGAGGACCGCTTCGAGGTGATCGTCCACGGCGGCCACGACGCGCCCTACAAGCCCAACGCCGAACCGTTCCACGTCGCACTGGCGGAACTGGACGTTTCGCCCGACCGTGCGGTCCATATCGGCAACTCGCTGAAGTCGGACGTCCGCGGGGCGCTCGCCGCGGGACTGCGCTCTGTCTGGGTCCCGCGCGGTGAACCCGCCCCGAACCCCGACCCGCGACCTCACTTCGTCGCCGACTCGATGCACGAGATAGCCCGCGAACCGTGGCGAGCGAACGGCCAGCGCGATGAAGTGACGACCCGAGACGACCGCCGAGAGTGAGAGGGTTTTTCGCCGGCGAGGCTCCCGGTCAGGTATGACTCGGCCCGTCGAGGCAGTGCTGTTCGACCTCGACGACACGCTCTGTGTCTACGAACAGACCGCCGACGAGGTGCTCGCAGCGTCGTTCGATGCGGTGGGGGTCGATCCCTTCTTCGACGGTGAGGAGTACGTCGCCCGGTTCGACGAGTTTCTCGACGCCGGGGAGGAGATCGCCGAGATCCGCCGGGCCTCCTTCGCGGCGTTCGCCGAAGAAGCCGGCTACGACCGCGAACTCGGTCACGAAATCGCGACAGCCTACGACGAGCGACGCGATCCCCGTGGAGTCAGGTTCACGCCCGGTGCTCGCGAGGCCCTCGATGCGGTCGCAGGCGACTACCGCGTCGGGATGGTCACGAACGGCGACCCCACACTCCAGGGGCCGAAACTCGATTCGCTGGGCATCGACGACTGTTTCGAGACGGTCGTCCACGGCGGTGTCGACGCGCCGTACAAGCCCGATCCCGAACCGTTTCACCTCGCCCTGGAGGAGCTCGGCGTCGCTCCCGAGCGGGCTGTCCACGTCGGTAATTCCCTGGAATCGGACGTCCGGGGGGCGCTTGCCGCTGGACTCGACGTAGCGTGGATCGCGGACGGCCGCGAGCCCGACCCGCAACCGGACTACGTCTTCGAGACGGTGGCCGGCGTCGCCGACGAACCCTGGCGGTGACGTCGGACGAGCACGACGCCAGTGACGACGAGCACCGCGTCGCCTGCGGTCGTCAGAATCGCGGTCGAACGGAAGAGGTCGGTCCCGCGAGCGACACTCGCCACGTTGTCCGGACCGGCAACGAGGAAGTGGAGCGCCCCCTCGAATCCCAGCGCCCCGAGGCCGGCACCGAGAACGAGCCAGGCGCCCAGTCGACGACGGCCGTGAGCGAGTAACCCGACGCCGGCGAGCGGGGCGGCTACCAGGACGACGCCAGCGTAGGCCGCCTGCCAGCCCGCGGTCTCGACCGGTATCGAGACGTGTGCGACGACGTGGCTACCGGTCAGCGCGAGGTGGATCGTGACGGCCGCGACCTCGGCCGTGACCGATCGGTCCGTCTCCCGAAACTCGTCGACCGCGCTCATACCGCGGATCCGGCAGTGTTCGACGCGGTGACGTCACCGGTACCGTACCGCTCTGTGAGCCACTCCTCCCAGGTCACCGTGCCGACGGCCCGGTCGGGACACGTCGCGTGGCCCGCGCGGAACGCTTTCGCCACCCCACCGGGGAGCGGCAGACGAACGATAGCCCGACGCAGTCCACGCGCCTCGCGGTACGCCCTCGCTAGCTCACCGAGCGACCGCACCTCGGGTCCGCCAACTGATTCGAGTCGCCCGCTCGCGTCCGGGGTCGCGTGTTCGACGAGAGCGTCGGCGACTTCCTCGACGGCGATAGGCTGAATCCGGAACTTCGTCGGCAGCGGCCACACCGGGGATTTCGCCACCATCCCGAGCAACTCCTCGATAAACGAGTGAAACTGTGTCGCCCGCAACACGGTGTGGGGCACCTCGCTCGATTCGACAGCCCGCTCGGCGGCGAGTTTGTGCTCGTAGTACGAATAGGGGATCTCCTCGATGCCGACGATCGACGGATAGACGAAGTTCGAGACGCCCGTATCTTCCGCCGCGTCGAGCAACCGCTCTGTTCCATGGACGTCGACCGCCTCGCTGTCGCCCGTCGGTGCCGTCGCCGCGTGGACGACGACGTCGATATTCGCGAGCACCGATTCGATCCCTGTCCCCTCCAGCAGATCCAGTTCGATCCACTCGACGTGGTCGGTTTCGCCGGTCTCTCCGATCCCACCGGCCTCGTCGGTGCCACCAGTCTCGCCACTCCCTTCGCTCACGCCGGGCGAATCGGAAGACGAGTTCGGCGGTGACCGACTCGCCGCGCGGACGGTGTGCCCGTCCGCCAGCAGGCGGGGCCGGAGCGCGCTTCCGAGCGTGCCGGTCGCACCGGTGACCAGTACTCGTGCCATACACGGGGATTGTCGCTCCACGAACGAGTGGCGACTGCCGCATCAGCGGGGCAGATTTAAGTCAGGAACTCCGGATAGTCAGAATATGCAACACGTCAGGGTGGCGATCACGGCCCACGGTCTGGAGGGGGAGATCCACCCGATGTACGGTCTGTGGACCAGCGCCGACTTTATGGAGCGGTCGCGGGCGCTGCAGTGGAACTTCACCGGCGACGCGCTCGGGATCCTCCACTACGCCGAGGGCGACGCCGACGCCTTCGAAGCGGCGGTCGCCGACATCCCGGAGGTGCTGGACTACGAACTCGAACCCGCGGGCGAGGGGGCGTTCTACGTCTACATCCGCGACGCGACGACCCCCTCCCTCGGTGACCTGTTCGGCCCCATCACCCGCGGCGGGGTCGTCGTCGTGCCACCCATCGTCTACCGTGCGGACGGCACTGTCGAACTCTCGGTGTTCGGCCCCGACGAGGAGATCCAGGCGGCGGTCGAACGCATTCCCGACCCGATCGACGTCACGATCCTGCAGGTCGGTGGGCTCGCGGGTACGGAAGTCGCCGCCGAGTCGCGCCTCACCGACCGCCAGCGCGCGGCCGTCGAGGCGGCACTGGACCTGGGCTACTACGACGTGCCCCGCACAGCGAGTCACGAGGCCGTCGCCGAGCAACTCGACTGCGCGCCGAGCACGGCGGCCGAACATCTGCGGAAGGCCGAATCGGCGGTGTTGCGGTCTGTCTTTGGGCGGTGAGTTCGAAGGATCTGTAGTTCTGAGTGAACGAATAGTACGTATGGTAGACGAGGAGCGTCCGGAGACGAAGGCGGATCTCGCGGAGGGATACCGCCGTCGGGCCGAACGCGATGCCAGGATCACCGCGGAAATGGAGAGTTCCGCCAGGGAAGCGACCAAAGTTCTGGGCGACGCGCCCGAGTGGTAGCCCTCGACACCGGTTGGCGCGCCGCTCACTCCGCGGACGTCACGTCGGTCACGGTCCCGACGCCCTTCGAGGTGCCCTCGCGAAAGACGAACTTCTGGCCTTCCTCGACGAGATACGAGCGGAACTTGAACTCCACCGTGGCCTCGCCCGAGTCGCCGGGGAGGAGACTCCCCTCGGCGGGGTAGAACCGGGCGGCCTCGCTGACAGTTTCGAGGTGGACGACGGGCTCGTAGCCGTCGCGGATGCGCGTCGGGTGGTTGAGCACCATCACGTCGGCGTCGAACTCCCGGACCGGCGTCGGGTCGGCGTCGCGCGGCAGGAGGACCATCCCGCGTTCGATCTCCTCGGCGTCGACGCCCTTCAGCGCGATCCCGACGATGCGGCCGGCCTGGGCCTCGTCGACGCGGTGGTAGTGCATCTCGATCGAGCGCACCTCGACCTCCCGGAAGGTGTCGTCGGCCATCGGTCCCAGCAGGAGTTCGTCGCCCGCCTCGACGCGGCCGGACTTCACAGTGCCGGAAGCGACGGCGCCGACGCCGGTCACGCTGTAAGTCCGGTCGACGTACATCGAGAAGTCCTCGTCCGCGGGGTCGGCCGATTTGGGCAACTGCTCGAACAGGTCGTCGAGGTCGTCCAGTCCCTCCCCCGAGACGGCGCTCGTCGTCAGCACTGGGACGACGGTCTCGTCGATCTCCTCGACGGCCGCGTCGACGCCGTGGCGGTCCACCGAGAGGGGCGTTCGCTCGACCTCGCGCAGGACGCGTTCGACTTCCCGCTCGACTTCCGCGAGGCGCTCATCGCTCACGACGTCGACTTTCGTGATGGCGACCATCGTCGGCAGTTCCGTCGCGAGCAGGATGCCCAGGTGCTCGCGGGTGGTCTTGGTGGGGCCGTCGTCCGCGGCGACAGTCAAAAGACCGTAGTCGAGTTTCTGCCCGACGAGTCCCCGGATGGTGGTCCGGAGCCAGGGCTCGTGACCCACCGTGTCGACGAACGAGACTAGCCTGTCTGCCTCCTCGACGACGCGGGCACGGTCGTCCTTGCGATGTGGGTTGTCCATCCGGACAGGGCCGTCGTCGTCGAAGCCGTAGACGCCGTAGGAGAGGTCGGCCGAGAGACCCCGCTCTACCTCGTGGGGCTGGACGTCCAGATACGAGCGGGTGCCGCCCTCGCCGTCGTCGCGCTGGCCGGTGACGAGCGACCCGACGAGCGTGGACTTGCCGTGGTCGACGTGACCGGCCGTCCCGACGACGATGTGTTCGTCGTCTTCGAGGACGGTACCCTCCCGGACGGCGGCGACGCCGACGATGCCGCCCTCGCCGTCTCGGTCGGAGGCGGGGCCGTCGACGCCCCAGGTCTCGACGTTCTCGATGTGGGCGCCGGCCTCCTCGGCCAGCAGCGAGAGGACGTCCATCGACTCGGAGAAGACGTCGGGGTGGACGCCAGCGATCCCGCCGTCGTCCGTGACGCCGACGACGTAGGTGGCCTCGCCGTCGCCAGAGAGTACCCGGTGGCGCAACTGGGCGGCGAGACTCTCGCGCCGGCCGTCGGCGAGGTGGAGGTCCTTCGTGAGCCGCTCTTTGAACTCGACGCTGCCGCCCTCCTCTTCACCGCGCTCGATGGCGCGCCGGAGGACGGCCCGGTCGGGGCTCATGGAGGGGGGTAACGGAGCACAGTACAAAAGCCTTCTCCGGGTTTCGGCCACAGCGCCTCCCTACCGCCACGTAGCAGTGGGGGGCGGTCGGTATCGCTCTCTAGGCGAGCGGCGCTGTGATCGACTGGACCGGCTGTCTCTCCCGGCAGTCACCGGCCAAAGCGGCGCTGTCTGTTCTGGTAGTCACGCAGCGCCCGGAGGTAGTCGCGCTTGCGGAAGTCACGCCAGTTGACGTCGGTGAAGTAGAGTTCGGAGTAGACCGACTGCCAGATCATGAAATCCGAGAGGCGTTCGGCGCCGGTCTTGACGACGAGATCCGGGTCGACCGGGAAGACGAGTTCGCGCTCGACGTCCGCCTCGTCGACGTCCTCGGGGTCTAACTCGCCAGCGTCGACCGCGTGAGCGACCTTCCTGACCGCGGTCGCGAACTCGTGTTTCCCGCCGAGCCCGATGCTCACGAGGACGGACGCGTCGGCGCGTTCGTCGTCGTCGGGTCCCCGGACGGCCACTGGCTCGGGTGCCTCGACCGATTCGAGTTCCCGGCGGATCGTGTCGACGACACCCTCGTCCAGGACGCTCACGTAGACGACGACCTGCTCGGCGCCGTACTCGAAGGCCCACTCGAACCAGTCTTCGAGGGTGCGGTAGGCGTCCTGTTCGAGCAGGTCCCGTTCGGTGAGGATGAGTGCCACTGTCTCCGGCAGTGTCGCGTCGCTGTACCAGAGGCGTGCCGCGAGATACCGGTCGTACAGGCCCACGTCCGGTGTACCTCCCGGCCAGTCCTAAATGTCACGACACGTCGTACGCCTCCCGTCGTCGCCTCGCCCGTAAACGCACCGACCCGGTGACGACGCTCGCTGGAACATACCAGCCGGAAACGTCCCGAAAGCCTGCCAGTCGTCTGAGTGATCGTCCGTTCGGAAGGGGTAAGTACCTCTCGGCGGAATCGGACGGACTGTGACCGCGACAGTCCGCCGAGCGGGTGGGTTCGCAGCCGTCGGACTGCTCGCACTGGCGGTGCCGTACGTCGCCTCGGTAACGCGGACGGCACTCTCGACGGTGCTCGCGCCGGCCCCGTTCGTCGTCGTCGCCGCCCTCGCGCTCTACGTCGTCGACGACGGCCCGCTCTTCGAGCTGTTCGCTCGGCCCGGCGACCGGCGGGACGGCCGTCTCTACGGTCTCGCGGGCTTTGCGCTGGCCGCGGCCGGACTCGCCCTGCTCGCGGTGCGTTTCGGGATGCCGATGCCCGTCTTCGTCGGCACGGTTCTGTTGCTCTCGTGGGGGAACCTCGGCGGCCACGCCGTCCGCGCGCTCAGCAACGAACCCATCATCGCGACGGCGGGGTTCGTCGTCGTCGCCTCGGTCGCCGGGGCAGCCGGCCAGTTCGGCGGCGCGGCCTTCGTCCCGACGACTCTGGCGTGGCCCCTCGTGGCCTTCCTCGCGACGAGCGGGGCGCTCATGGCCGCACTCCTCCGGGTCGTCCTCTTCGAACGCGACGACCCGCTGGTGATGGTTTCGGTCGGGCTCTTGCTCTGGCTGTTTTTCGACCTGCAGGTGCCCGTCTCGACGAGCGGGATCGCCGTCGCGCTGGCCGTGACGGTCGTCCTCGGCGTCGTCTCGTACGTCCTCGAGACGGCGTCGCTCCCGGGGATGTTGACCGGCGTGTTGCTCGGACTGCTCACGATCGTCCTCGGCGGGCAGGGCTGGTTCGTCATCCTGATGACGTTCTTCGGCATCGGCGGACTCGCCTCGAAGTTCCGCTACGACGAGAAGAAAGAACGCGGCATCGCCGAGGAGAACGAGGGCGCTCGCGGGAGCGGGAACGTCCTCGCCAACTCGCTGGTCGGACTCGTGGCGGTGCTCGGGGCGGCTGCGAGTCCGAGCATGACCACGCTCCCGCGTGTCCTCTTTCTCTTCGCGTTCGCCGGGTCGGTCGCCGCCGCGATGAGCGACACACTCTCCAGCGAGATCGGCGGCGTCTTCGACGGCCCGCGCCTCATCACGACCTTCGAGCGCGTCGAGCCCGGGACCGACGGCGCGGTCACCTGGCAGGGCGAACTCGCGGGATTCGCCGGGGCCGGACTGATCGCCGCCATCGCGCTCGTCATGTTCGAGACCGTCTCACCGACCGGCGCCGGGGTCGTCCTCGCCGCCGGCGTCGTCGGGATGACCGTCGACAGCGTCCTCGGGGCGACGCTGGAAGGTGTGTGGCTCGAAAACGAGGGCGTCAACTTCGCCGCGACGCTCGCCGGCGCGCTCTGTGCCGCCGTGCTCGCGGTCGCTTTCGGTATCGACTCGCTATCGGTGTCCCCGTCCCTGTTCCTGTCCCTCTACCCGTGAGTCGATCCGTCCGCGAGGCCCGGCCCGAGGACCTCCCTCGCCTGCGCGCTATCCAGACCGTCACCCTCGCCGAACCCTGGCCCGAACTCCTGACGACGGGCGTCGACGGCCCGCCGGTCTGTCTCGTCTACGTCGACTCGGAGGCGGACCTCGATCCGGACTCCGATACCGGGCCGACGGGCTACGCACTCGCCGTCGCCGACGACGATGCGGGATATCTGGCCGAACTCGCCGTCGCCGAGGGCAATCGCGGACAGGGTCAGGGCTCGGCACTGCTCGCGGCACTCGTCGAGCGACTCCGCGACCGCGGGGTCGGGTCGCTCCGCGTCACCGTCCGGGAGATAGACGAACGGGCCCGCTCGTTCTACGAGTCACGCGAATTCGTCGAACGCGAGCGCCTGCCCGACCACTACGAGGACTGCGACGGGCTCTTGCTGGAACGAGAACTGTAGGTCCGGCGGGAACGCCGTCGGTTCGGACGTTCGGACCGGAGAAACGGACGGGTCCTATCCAGACGGAGCCCGCAGGTCGTCGGCCGTCCGGACGCGGACCGACGTCGGCTGTTTGACGTACTCCCCCTCGTTCGCGGCGACGACCTGCCCGACTCCCCGCTGGGCGGCGACGTCGAGGACGCGCTGGGACAACTCGCCGTCGAGAACGACCGCCGTCGGGGTCGCCTCCGTGTCTCGCAACAGTTCGAACGCGTCCTCGGCCGCCCCTTCCGCGACGACGTCGAACGTTCCGTCGAGCAAGCGGACGAGTCCCGTTTCGCCAGCGACGACGTCCTCGACGTGGCCCGCGAGCGTCGCCGGCTCGCTCTCACTGTCGGCGGTCGCGTCGTCACTCTGGTCGTCGCTCGCCTCGTCGCCAACCGGAGCGTCGTCGCCAGCCTCTTCGTCCTCGTCGGACTCTTCTCCCATCTCCTCCCGGGTCCCGTCGGCGTCGGTGCTTTTCTCCGCTCTCGACCCGCTCTCGATCCCCTCGGCACCCGCTGTCTCGGCGACGGTATCGGCCGTCCCGGTTTCGACCGCCGACGCGCCCTCCGTACGACCCGCACCGGTCTCGTCCGGCGGTCGGGGCTCGGCGGCGATCGGTTCCACGTCCGACGCTCGGGGTTCCGGACTCTCCTCTGCGTCCGGACCGCTCCCTCTCTCGGGGACCGCCCGCGTGCTGCCGTCGGTCACCGCCGCGAGATCGGCCTCCCCGTCGTCGACGGCCTCGAAGGGTACCTTCTCGCGGAGGGCGGTCATCACCTCGCCCCGCGAGAGGTCTTCGACCGACCGGCCCGGCGGGGCGAGTGCGACGTGGTCGATCTCCCCGACCTGTGCGAGTTCCTTCAGGATGAGGTCGCCGCCGCGGTCGCCGTCGAGGAAGGCGGTGACGGTCCGTTCGCGCGTGAGTCGCGCCACCTCGTCGGGGACGTCGGTCCCCTCGACCGCGATGGCGTTTTTCACGCCGTATTTGAGGAGCGTCAGCACGTCCGAGCGTCCCTCGACGACGATGACGGCGTCGCTCTCGCCGACGCGCGGGCCGGCGGGGAAACCGTGGAACTCGGTGATGTCTTCGACGCGGACGGCCTCGCGGACCTCCGCGACGATGTCCTGGCTGGACAGGGACGCCTCGTCGAACTCGGCGAGGAGCTGGGTCGCACGTTCGACGACTTCACGGCGCTTGGCCGAGCGGACGTCTTCGAGTTCCGTGACTTCGACGCTCGCCCGGCAGGGCCCGACTCGGTCGATGGTCTCCAGCGCGGCCGCGAGGATGGCCGTCTCGACGCGGTCGAGGCCGCTCGCGATCGTGATCTCGCCGAAGGACTGGCCACCCTCCGAGTCGATAGTCACGTCGATACGGCCGAGTTTCTGAGACTCCTGGAGCCCGCGCAGGTCGAGTTCGTCCCCGAGCAACCCCTCGGTCTGCCCGAAGACGGCGCCGACGACGTCACTCCGTTCGACCACCCCGTCCGCGCTGATATCCGCGTGAATGAGGTACTTCGCTGAATCGTGCATTGGTGAACTGCCCCGCGAGGGGCGATGATGGTGAATCCATGAGCGAGTTCATGGACACTAAATCGTAATCGCTCCGGCCGGGAAATACCTGCCGACAGTTCCATCTTCACGCCATCCGTCCCCCTGTGGGTTCGACCGACCCCCCGTGGCCCTCGAGGAAGTGATGGCTATTATTCTTCAACAAGCGCTTTTGTCGGCTATCGTGGGATATATACGTCAGTATCGGCAATCGGTTCCATCATGACGTCGAGAGCCGAGGCGGTCGGCTGGGCGGTCGGGGCACTGGTGCTGGTCGCGCTGGCGGTGCCGTGGTTCATGTGGGGCTCGGACGCCGTCGCGGCCGGGCTACCGGTCTGGGTCTGGTGGCACGTCGGGTGGCTCTGCCTGGCGTCGCTGTTCTTCTGGGCGTTCACCCGTCGCGCGTGGGGGCTGGGCATCGAGGAGGTGAGCACCCGTGGCTGAGACGGCGGTCCAGGTCGGTATCCTGGTCGGGTACATGCTCGTCGCGCTCGCAGTGGGCGTCGTCGCCTACCGGCTGACCGACCGGAACCCGGAGGACTACTACCTCGCGAGTCGGACCCTCGGGACGGTCGTCCTGCTCTTCACGACGTTCGCCACGCTCCTCTCGGCGTTCACGTTCTTCGCCGGGCCCAATATCAGCTACCGGCTCGGCCCCGAGTGGATCCTCGTCATGGGGACGATGGACGGGGTCATCTTCGCCGTGCTCTGGTACGTCATCGGCTACAAGCAGTGGCTCGTCGGGAAGGCGAACGGCTACCTCACGCTCGGCGAGATGCTCGGCGACCGCTTCGGGTCCGGTCGTCTGCGGGTGCTCGTCGCCGCCATCAGCATCTTCTGGCTGTTCCCCTACGTGATGCTCCAGCAACAGGGCGCCGGGACGGCCGTCGAGGCGCTGACCGGCGGGGCCGTCCCCTACTGGGCCGGCGCGGGAGGGATCACCCTGTTCATGATCGTCTACGTCACGCTCTCGGGACTGCGCGGCGTGGCGTGGACGGACACGCTCCAGGGCCTGTTCATGCTCGGGATGGTCTGGGCGGCGTTCCTCTGGGTCGGGACGGCCGTCGGCGGGTTCGGGGCCGCAACCGACACCCTCCGGGGACTGGAGGGGAACCCGCTGGCGCTGGGTGGCGGCGCCTACACCCCCGAGTACGTGATCTCGACCGCCGTCAGCATCGCCTTCGGCGTAACGATGTTCCCGCAGGTCAACCAGCGCTTCTTCGTCGCGAAGTCGAAGGCCGTCATCAAGCGGACGCTCCCGCTCTGGCCGGTGCTGGTCGTCCTGCTGTTCGTCCCCGCGTTCATGCTCGGGTCGTGGGCCGCCGGCCTGGGTATCGAGACGGACGTCAACGGGAACGTCCTGCCGCCGCTCCTGCTGGAGTACACGCCGACGTGGTTCGCGGCGCTCGTCGTCGCGGGCGCGATGGCGGCGATGATGAGTTCGAGCGACTCGATGCTCCTCTCGGGGTCGGCGTATCTCACCCGGGACGTCTACCGGCCGCTGGTCGCCGACACCGACGAGAGGCGGGAGGCGTGGCTCGGTCGCCTCGGCGTCGTCGCCTTCGCGACGCTGACCTTCGTCGCGAGCCTCTTTCAGGTCGGGACGCTGCTGGAGATCGGCGACACCGCGTTCGGCGGCTTCGCCCAGCTCGCGCTCCCGGTCGTGGTCGCGCTGTACTGGCCGCGGACGACCCGCTGGGGGATCTACGCCGGCATCGGCGCGAGCCAGCTGTTCTACCTCGCCAGCGTCTTCCTCGACCCCGTCCCGGGGAGCTATCTCGGCGGCTGGTCGGCCGCGGTTGTCGGCATGCTCCTGGGACTGGTGGTCACCGTCGCCGTCTCGGCGACCACGACCCCGTCGACCGCCGAGGATCCGAGCGTCTACGAACAGGTCGGCGCCGACTGATACTTGTGTCTCTCCCCCATAGCGTCCCCACATGTCCCGCGGTCCCGCTACGCTCGTCGTCGTCGCGCTCCTCGTGACCCTGGCCCTCGCCGTCCCGTTCGCCGGGGCCACGACCAACGAAATCACCATGAGCGGTTTCTCGGAAGAGCCCGGCGAGGTCGGTCTCGTGTTGCTCTGGGCACAGGCCACGAACGTGACCGCCTACGAGGCGAACGTCACGTTCGACCCCGACGTCGTCACGGTGGTCACGGCCGGCCAGCGGGACTTTCCCACGCCCGAGGAGACGGTCGACCGCGAGAACGGCTGGGTCAGCCTCTCGGCTAGCCGCGAGGAGCCCGTCGACTACCCGGTCCTGGCGTCGCTGGTCGTCCGCGTCAGTTCGGACGCCGAACCCGGCACAGAGACCGAACTATCGTTCGTCGAGGCCGATACGACGCTGACCAACGCGACCGACGGTGAGCTGACTATCGACGCGTTCGGCACGGGGACCGTCAGCGTCCTCCAGCCGGACACACCAGCACCTACCGCGACACCGACACCGGCACCGTCTCCCGCCACGACACCCACTGCGACGTCGACCGACACCCCGACACCCACTCCGACGCCGACCGACACCTCGACACCCACTCCGACGCCGACCGACACCTCGACACCCACTCCGACCGACACGCCGACGCCGACACCCACTCCGACGCCGACCGACACCTCGACACCCACTCCGACCGACACGCCGACGCCGACACCCACACCGACGCCGACGCAGATGCCATCGCCCACGCCGACGGAGACTGTCACGCAGACGCAAACCGTCGCCCCGTCACCTACGCCAACCGCGACAGCCTCCCCCGAGCCCACGCCGACGACGACCACCGCGAACGGTCCGGGGTTCGGACTCGCCGTGACGCTCCTCGCGATACTGGTCGCGGCTGGACTGGCCCGCCGGAGCCGGGGTCGCTGACCGGCGCCTGACGTGTGCTGTCGGACTGATACTCGGCGGCCTGTCTTCGAGGGCCGGTCGCCAGTTCTGCCCGGGAGAGCACGCTTTCTCGCCCCACCAGAGACACGCTTTCTTGCCCCACGCGCGTGACCGTCGACTATGACGACCAGTCCGGAAGTTCTCGTCCTGCCGGCGTTCACGACCGCCGACTACGCCGCCGACCCGGACGACTCCGACGAGGTGGGTCGCTGGCTGAACGCCTACGACTTCGAGCGCCGTTCGATACGCGGCGTCCCGAAGCCAGTCCGGTACGACCCCGCTGCGGACGTCGCCCTGGTCCCGACCGGCATCGGCAAGAGCGCTGCCGCGGCGACCGTCGCCGCGTGTTTCGCCGACGACACGCTCGAGCTCGACGAGACGGCCCTGGTGACAGTCGGCATCGCCGGCGCACACCCCTCGGCCGGAACCATCGGCTCCGTAGTGGTCGCAGACAGCGTCGTCGACTGGGACCTCAAAGAACGCGTCGACGACCGGGTCAGCCCGCTGGACTGGCGTGCTCGCGACTACATGTGGAACCTCGACGACGGGCTCGTCGAACGGGCAGCCGGAGTGGCCCGCGACGTGGACCTGGCCGACAGCGAATCCGCACGGGCGCTCCGGGCCGCGTACGACGACGACAGGTCGCCCGGCGTGGCCGTCGGGCCGACGGTGTGTGGCGACGAGGTCTGGCACGGCGAGACAGCCGCGGCCGACGTCGAACGCCTCTGTGCGGCATACGGCGTCGACGGCTACGCCACGACCGAGATGGAAGACGCGGGGACTGCCACGGCGCTGGAGCGGTTCGATGCCCTGGACCGGTACGTGAACCTCCGGGCCGTCTCGAATTTCGACCGCGCGCCACCAGGGAGTGACCCCGACGAGAGCGCCGGCGAGTTCTGTTTCGACCTCGCGACCGAGAACGCGTTCCGGGCCGGGCGGGCGGTGGTGTCGGCGCTGGCGGCGTGAGCGAGCGTATCCCATCCGCGTGGCTGTCGATCCGTTTCGATTTGATCTGGGCCCCCGATACCTGTAGCCAGTAGAGACAAGTGGTCTGCCCTCTGTATCCCGCGTAAGAGGCGTACCTGATGGAACTCTCTGATCAACTCCGCTGTCTGTTTTCCGCACAGGTCGAAGAGCGAGACGGGTCCTACGTGATCGAAGTCCCGGATCGAGAGGTCAGACTCGGCGACATCGACCAGGGGGAAACGTACCGCGTGGCGGTCCTGTCGTCACCGTCGGCAACTGAAAGCGACGAGACACAACGCGAGCCTGACCGGGAGCGCGGTCCGCCGGAACCGCCCGTGGACGAGGGCGAAACCCGTCAGGTGGAGATCGAGGACATCGGCGAACAGGGTGACGGGATCACGCGTGTTGAACGCGGGTTTGTCGTGATCGTCCCCGACACCGAACAGGGCGAGCGAGTCACCGTCGAGATCACCGACGTACGTGAGAACGTCGCTTTCGCCGAAGTCGTCGAGCGGCAGGATTACTACGAGTAGTACCTGCGAGCCACGGCCTCGTCCATCGGGTTTGACAACGACGGCCGCTCGTCGCCCGCTGGCCGGCCACAGGTAGGCTTTTGAGCGCGTTCGCACAATTCCCGACCATGCAGACACACATCGTGCCGGTCGGCTTCGACTACGACCGGCTCATCGCGCCGCTGGTGCGCGACCAGCTGGACGTCGACCGGGTGGTCCTGCTGGAGGGGGCGGTCGGGAGCGAGGCCAACGTCGAGTACTCTCGAAATCTCGCGGCGAAACTCGAACAGGACTACGCTAACCTGCTGGGCGCAAAGACCGAGCGGTTCGTCGTCGAGGACGTCTACGACTACGACGCCGCCTTCGAACAGGCGTTCTCGCTCATCAACGGCGAACTCGACCGGTCGGAAGACGCCGAAGTCTGGGTCAACATCTCCGCGATGCCCCGAACCGTCTCGTTTGCCTTCGCCACGGCCGCTCACTCCATCATGGTCGAGCGCGAGGAGGACCGCCAGCGCATCCACACCTACTACACGGTCCCCGAGAAGTACCTCGAAACCGAACTCGCCGAGGAACTCCGGCGGGGCATCGACCTGCTCTCGGACGTCGAGGAAAGCGTCGAGGACCCCGATCTGGCCGAGGAGGTCGGCGAACACCTCGACGACGCCCGCTCGCTGCTCGCGGAGTTCGACGAACGCGGCACCACCATCGGCGCCAAGGAGTTCGACGGCAAGCACATCCTCGAACTCCCCGTCGCCTCCTTCTCGAACGTCAAACCCTTCGAGGAACTCATCCTCTTCACGCTCGGCGAGCACGGCGAGTTCGACTCCGTCTCGGAACTCGCACAGGGACTGGCCCGCGAACTCGGCGAGGAGTACACCGATTCGTTCCGCTCGAAGGTCATCTACAACGTCGACCGGTTAGGTCCGGGGGGCAAGGGGTACATCGAACAGGAAGAACAGGGGAAATCGTATCGGACGCGACTCTCCCGGATCGGCGAACTCTGGGTGCGAGCCCACTCCGACCGCGACGACTTCGACGGCGTCGAGATCTGACCGGCGGGGCCGACGGTCGGGGGAAACTGCGGGCGGCGCACGCGTCCGTGACTCAAACGGTCATCTGAGCGTTCGTCCTGTTTATGTTGGCGTGGGATCATCACCCGATAGCCATGCCCGTGGTTCCGCACTCCGCGGTTTCTCTCGCCCGCGTGAAAGCGACGGTCCGGGCGCTGCTGCCGCTTCTCGTGACGCTCTGCTGTCTCGTGTTCGGGCTCGTGGCGACGCCCGCTGCCGCCGCCGGAGGACCCGTGACGCCGACAGCCACCCCGACCGGCGGCGGATCGAACCACACGGGGAACGTGACGCTGTACGACGCCGGTAACGCGACGCTCGACGGTGCCGACGGCGTCGAATCCGCTATCGAGAACGGCACGGTCGACCCGGCGGGCAGAGTGGTCGTCAACGACACGCTGCTTGTCGTCATCGAATCGGAACGACTCGCGTCGACGATGGACGGGCACGACGGGTCGACGACCGAGGCGTTCGTCGCGGCGCTGAACGGGACGGCGGACCTCTATCTCGTCCAGACCAACCCCAACACGATGGTCACACGGACGTTCGCACTCGTCGGACCGGAGAACGCGACCGCATATCGGGACGGGACGACGGTGTACGCACTGCTGGACACGAACGAACTCTGGTTCAGGAAGAAGGCCGCCGACGGGATGCGTACACACGACTCCTTCTACGGCGACGAGTTCGCAGTCGACTTCGGGTTCGACCTCTACGAACCCCCGTGGGAACCGCCGGGTGACGGCCCCCGGGGACCAGCCTTCGTGCTCTCCGACGAGCGGTTCCTGACCGAGACCCCGGAACCCACACCGACGCACTCGTCGACACCGACAGACTCGCCGACACAGACGCGAACGCCCACCGCACCGCCGCTGACGCCGGGGCTGACGACGACAGGGCTGCCGACAACGGGGTCGGACAGCGAGGCGACGGGCGCAGGGACCCCGACGAGTGTCGATACACCCCTGCCGGCACCGACGGCGAACGGGTCTTCACCGCAGTCGGCGACGCGGACGACGACCTTCGAGGACGGGGCCGGGTTCACCGCCGGTACGACCCTCGTCGCGCTGTTCTGGCTGGTTCTGCTGGGACGGCGCTGGCAGTGACCGGTCGGGTGAGACGGCCCGTCACGACGACGATGACGTAAGAGTTATTTTCCAGCCTCGTCCACTCTCGGGTGATGACAGGGCCGTTCACAGCCGTCGCGCACGCCGCAGTGAGCGACCCCGCCGTACGCGTACCGGTACGTGTAGGGGCGTCCTGAGCCCCACCCACACCATTCTCGACGTTGCGTTCGAATCGCTCGCCGAAATCGACCCGGAGTCGACCGTTCCGGAACACAGCAGACAATGCACCAGACCGCTCTCACAGACCGACCACACCGACCGTATCGCCCGTCAATCCCCACTCGTCGAGGAGGGACCCATCGATGAGCACCGACAGCGACCCCGGCGACGCCAGTGACGCCAGCGACACCACCGACGCGACTACCGACGACGGCTCGGAACTCTATCCGGAGTACGACCCCGAGGACGTCGAGACGAAGTGGCAGAACCGCTGGGTCGAACACGACACCTACGCCTACGACCGCGAGGCGGCACTCGACGCCGACACGGCCTTCTCCATCGACACGCCGCCGCCCACAGTTTCGGGCGACCTCCACATGGGGCATCTCTACCAGTTCACGCTCCAGGACTTCGTCGCTCGCTACCACCGGATGGCCGATCCTGCCGTCTTCTTCCCCTTCGGCTACGACGACAACGGCATCGCCTCCGAGCGCCTGACCGAGCGCGAGAAGGGCGTCCGTCACGGCAATTTCTCCCGTCGTGAGTTCCAGGAGTTGACCCGCGAGGTCTGTAGCGAGTACGAGGAGGACTTCACCGACGACGTCCAGTCACTCGCAGTTTCGGTCGACTGGTCGAACACCTACAAGACAATCGAGCCCCGCGTCCAGCGCGCCTCCCAGCTCTCCTTCATCGACCTCTACGAACAGGGCCGGGAGTACCGACGGCGTGCACCCACCATCTGGTGTCCTGACTGCGAGACGGCCATCTCCCAGGTCGAACAGGAAGACGCGGAGAAACACACGAAGTTCAACGACATCGCCTTCGAAGTCGTCGAGTTCGGCGATCCCGAAGCGGCACCCGACGAACCCGAGAGCGCGGGACCGCGCGACGCGCCGACGTTCACCATCTCGACGACGCGCCCGGAACTGCTCCCCTCGTGTGTCTCGGTGTTCGTCCACCCCGACGACGAGGACAACCAGCACCTCGTCGGCGGCACGGCCAGAGTGCCGATCTTCGGCCAGGAAGTCCCCATCATCGAGGACGACCGCGTCGACATGGAGACCGGCAGCGGCGTCGTCATGTGCTGTACGTTCGGCGACCAGACCGACATCGAGTGGTACCAGGCCCACGACCTGCCCCTGCGCATCGCCATCGACGAGTCGGGCACGATGACCGACGTCGCCGGCGACTACGAGGGGCTCTCGACGACCGACGCCCGCGAAGCCATCATCGAGGATCTGGGCGACGCGGGCTACCTGCTGGAGAGCCGGGATCACACCCACAGTGTCCAGGTCCACGAACGCTGTGAAGTCGAGGTCGAGTACCTCGTCACCGAGCAGTGGTACGTCGAGATGCTGGACCGGACCGACGACTACCTCGACGCTGGCGAGGCGATGGACTGGTACCCCGAGAAGATGTTCACCAGGTACAGACACTGGATCGAGGGCCTGGAGTGGGACTGGTGTATCTCCCGCCAGCGCGACTCGGGCATCCCGTTCCCCGTCTGGTACTGCGAGGACTGTGGCGAGACGATACTCGCCGAGAAGGAACAGCTGCCGGTCGAACCCATCGCCGACGACCCGCCGGTCGACGCCTGCCCGGAGTGTGGTGGGACGGACTTCACCCCCGAGGAGGACGTCTTCGACACCTGGGCGACGTCGTCGTTGACCCCCCTGATCAACGCGGGCTGGGACTGGGACAGCGAGGCCGAGGAGTACACGATGGAGCGACCGGAACTCTACCAGTTCGACCTGCGCCCGCAGGGCCACGACATCATCTCGTTCTGGCTGTTCCACACCGTCGTCAAGTGCTACGAGCACACCGGCGAGGTCCCCTTCGAGAGCGTCATGATCAACGGGATGGTTCTGGACGAAAATCGGGAAGCGATGTCCAAGTCCAAGGGTAACGTCATCCCACCCGAGGAGGTGACGGCGAACTTCCCGGTCGACGCCGCGCGCTACTGGGCGGCCGGCACCTCCATCGGCGACGACTTCCCCTACCGGGAGGGCGACCTGGAAGCCGGCGAACGCCTCCTCCAGAAGATATGGAACGCCTCGCGGCTGATCGACGGGATCACGCCCGCACCCGGGGCGATCGAAGCACCTGCCGACGAGGACCTCGCGGCCGTCGACCAGTGGCTGCTGGCGGAACTCGACGACCACGTCGAGACGCTCACCGACCGGTTCGAGGACTACGAGTTCTCGAAGGCACGCAACGAACTCCGTGCGTTCTTCTGGAACACCTTCTGTGACGACTACCTGGAGATCGCCAAACAGCGCCTCTCCGGCGAGAGTGACCCCTCCGCCGAGTACGCGCTCGTCACCGCCCACCGGACCTTCCTCAAACTGTTCGCGCCGTTCCTCCCCCACGTCACGGAGGAGCTCTGGCAGCGCCTCTACGCTGACGACGACGCCGATGTGGATGAACTCGATTCGATCCACACCGAGGACTGGCCGGCGACGCGGGGCTACGACGCGGACCTGGAAGCGGGCGAGACGGCGATGGAGGTCATCGCGGCGCTCCGGCGCTACAAGACCGAACACGGCCTCGCGCTGAACGCCGACCTCGACCGCGTCGAAGTGTACGGCCACGTCGCGGGCTTCGAGGGCGCTATCGCCGAGGCGATGCACGTCGAGAGCCTGGAGACGTTCGACGAGGCACCCGACGTCACGACCGAGGTCACGGGCGTCGACCTGGACTACTCGCTCGTCGGGCCCGAGTACGGCAACCAGGTCGGCGAGATCGACGCCGCCATCGAGGCCGGCGAGTTCGAGGAAGCCGACGGGAAACTGCAGGTCGCGGGCGTCGAACTCGACGGCGAGATGTTCGAGATCGAGACCGCCCGCACCTACTCCGGCGACGGCGAGATGGTCGAGACCGAGAGCGCGGTCGTCGTGGTCGGCTGAGAGGGATATCCAGATCCTCTAGGTGTCGATATCGCCTTTGATAGGGCTGGAGAAACGCTTTTACCGACGTATTCGACTTTTCCGGACGAGCGATGGTCACGCCGAGTACGCTGGTCGTCGTCGGCGGTGTCGCCGTCGTTGCGACGGTCGTAACGGTCCTGTGCCAGGGCCGCCCCGGCCCGAAGCGCCGGCATCTGTTCGAGACGGAGGACGGCGAGCGAACGAACCCCTTCAGCGACCTCTCGCAGGGCGCACGAAATCGGGCCGAAGCGGACGGCTGTCGGGAGTGTGGCACTCACCTCGAATCCGGGTCGTTTCGCTACTGTGTGTCCTGTGGGACGCGGTCGCCCGCCGACGACTGATCGGACCCCGCCGGTGGCGCGCGCCTCACCACACCGGTCGGCATCGACTCACCGGTCAGTACCGACTGCCGCCCCCGCCGAGGAGCGCGACCAGTCCCACTGCGATGAGGCCGAGTCCCCACCACAGCGAGTCGCCCGGGAGTGCGATGAGCAGGAGCGTCACGACGCCGGAACTGAACAGCGACCAGCCGAAGGTCGAACGAGTGCTCATACCCCCACTACGTCCGTGACCCGGATAGGCACACTGCCGGACACCTGTCTGACATTCTCTCTTTCGTGTCCCCCTGGCCAGCTCCCTTCGTACTCCCTGACCAGCCCCCGTCTCGCCAGTCCTGACGACGCCTCGCCAGTAGCCCGGTCTCCGCTTGTCTGAAAAGAGATCGAAACCCATCTAACCTTACCATAAAGTAAAAAATATATAGAAATATGGGATAGAATACTAATTACATCAGAAAATATTTCTGTAAAGGGTTCGAACGTCGAATTGCATGTCCCCTGCAGACGACTCGGCCCACGACCAGAGACCGGGTTCGACCCGACGACGATTCCTCGAGGGAAGCGTGGCACTGGCGGGTGTAGGAGCACTCGGTGCCCTCTCCGGGTGTTCGACGGCGAGCGGCTCCAACCAGCCGGCCTACGCGGCGTGGCTCCCGACCCAGGAGACGATTCACGACCAAGAGGGGGAGAGCGGGGGTGACGCCGCGACGGACACCCGTCTCGGCCCGTCGACCGAGTATCTTCCGTTCTGGGCGGCGACGTACGACGGGATCGCGGACTACGCAGCACAACAGGACACCGAGTACGTGCCCCCCGGGCACTTGGGGTCTCTGCACTCGGTGGTCGACCTCTGGGTCGATGACGTGTCGTTCGAGTTTCATTCCGACCACGGGTTCAAGGTGACCGAGACCGACCTCGAAGCGGACCGCATCGTCACCGCCTTCGAGGAACGCGAGTTCGAACGCGACGGCACCTACGAAGGCTACCAGATGCTGACGAGTACAGAGAGTCCGTTGGTGGCGGCTGTCGACGGTGGTCGGCTCGTCGAGGCCTGGCGGCCCGAGCTTCCGTTTGTCGAGTTTCACGCCCCGTCGCGGACGGTCGAGCGGCTGATCGACACGGGTGCCGGTCGGCGTGACGGACTCGTCGAGGCCGACGACGGGGTCGCCACCCTGACCGAACGACTCGGGATGGCGACGCAAGTCTCGGGTGCGACCTACGAGCGCGTGACCGAGACCGACCCCGAGCGCGGACAGTTCCGGGGGGAGGTCGCCGAAGGAGGCGTTCGCGATATCGACGGGACGACGACCGAACTGCGCCACGTGTTCGTCTTCGCGAGCGACGCAGACGTCCCCGCGGACGCGGTCGAGGCGTGGGCCGACCCGGACCGCTCACCGGAGACGAACTACTTCGAGGGCTGGACCGACGTGTCCGTCTCGACGGGGGACCGAACGGCCGTCGTCGAGGGAAGGACCGACACCGCCGACGCCTTCGAATGGGGCGACCCGTTCGAACAGTCCACCCCACAGCGGACGACAGGCGCGGACAGTTGAGCCCCGCCGTCCGTGAGCGCTCTCGCGACGCCCGGGTCGCGGTCCGACCGAACAATCCCTCTTTCCCCGGCCGAACAATCTTCCTCTCCCCCAACCGAACAATCCTCCTCCCCCCAACCGAACAATCCTCCTCCCCCCAACCGAACAATCACCCTTTTAGTACCGTAGCGGTCTGGTAGGCGGTATGGACATCCTCGTCACGGGCGGTGCGGGATTTATCGGCGGCCACCTGGCCGAACAGTTCGTCCGCGACGGCCACGACGTCGTCGTGTTCGACAACTTCGACCCCTACTACGACGTCGGGCTGAAAGAACACAACGTCGAGGCGGTGGAGGACGCGGCGGCCGAAAGTGACGGCTCGTGTGACGTGGTCGACGGTGACATCCGGAACGGCGACCTCGTCGCGGAGCTCGTCGCCGACGCCGATTACGTCTACCACCACGCCGCCCAGGCGGGCGTACGGACCGACTACGCCGTCCGGAAGTACCACGAGGTCAACGTCGACGGGACGCTCAACCTGCTCGAAGCCGCCGAGGAGGCGGACCTGGAACGCTTCGTCTTCGCGAGTTCCTCCTCGGTGTACGGCGAACCGCGCTATCTGCCCTACGACGAGGACCACGTCACGACGCCGGTCAGTGCCTACGGCGCGTCGAAACTCGCCGCCGAGCGCTACACGATGGTCTACGCCGAACAGCGCGAGATCCCCGCAGTGGCGCTCCGCTATTTCACCGTCTACGGCCCGCGGATGCGCCCGAACATGGCTATCTCGAATTTCGTCTCGCGCTGTATCAACGGCGACCCGCCGGTCGTCTACGGCGACGGCTCTATCACGCGCGATTTCACCTATATCGACGACGTCGTGGACGTGAACCGGACGCTGTTGACCGAGGACGCCGCCGACGGCGAGGTGCTGAACATTGGCAGTACCGACAACATCTCCATCCAGCAACTCGCCGAGGTCGTGCGCGACGAACTCGCCCCGGACCTGGAGATCGAGTACACCGAGGGCTACGACATCGACGCCGACCACACTCACGCGAACGTGGAGAAAGCCAGGGACCTCCTGGGCTACGAAGCCACCCGGACTATCCGCGAGGGCGTCCGCGAGTTCATCGCGTGGTACCGCGAGAACCGCGACTGGTACGAACCGCTCGTGCGCGGCGAGTGACAGAAGCGCGAGTTCGCCGGCGCCACAGCACACGGCGGGCGATAGCCACTGCGTACAAACCCTTATCCCCCCGTCCAGCGAACGACGAGACAGTTACATGACCGCCGACCTGTCGCTCGACGTTCACACCGGGGCGGGGACGCTACCCCGCGACTGGGACGCCGTCGTCGCCGGGTCGGCGGCAGGGTCGGTGTTCCACCGGACGGGCTGGCTCCGCGCCGTCGAGCGCGGTACCGACCTCACCCCGCGCCACGTCGTCGTCAGTCGCGACGGTTCGACGGTCGGACTCTGTCCCAACTTCGTGAGCGACGTCCCCCTGCCGGTCGAGGTGTCCGACCCGGTGGCGCGATTCGCGCCGCGCGAACTCGTCTCGACCGAACCGGGGTTCGGCGGTCCGGTCCTGGCGGGTGACCACCGCCGCGTCCTCGACAGACTGCTGGACGGAATCCGCGCGGCTGCCACCGACGACGTCTGGGCCCACCGACTGCGGGCGCTCGACTCTGGCGCCGTGAGCTACGCCGACCACCTCGATTCGCGGGGCTACGACGCGGCGGTCCTGACCTGTCAGCTCGCGATCGACCTCTCGCGACCCACCGACGCGATCTTCGACGACTGGAGCAAAGACCGCCGCCGCGAGGCGCGAAAGGCCCGCGAGGCCGGGATGACTGTCACACACGTCGACGTCGACTCGGCCGTGGACCCCGCGGCACTCGACGGCTTCTACGACGCTTACGCGGCGATGATCGACCGCGTCGACGGTGTTCGCTACCCGCGGGCGTTCGTCGATGCACTCACCGACGAACTGGGAGACCGACTCCTCGTCCTGCGCGCCGACCTCGACGAGGAACCCGTCGGCTGGCACCTCTATCTCCGTGACGACGAACGCGACTCGCTCCATCACTTCTTCTCGGGACTGCGCGCCGAACACTTCGGCCACCATCCCTCCAGCCGGATCCACGAGTACGCCGTCGAGTGGGCGAAATCGGAGGGGTTCACGGAGTACAACTTCGGGGAGTCCAACGCGGACGTCACCGACGGCGGCTTCGCGTACAAGTCCCAGTACGGCGGGTCGGTCTCGCCGGTCCTGACCTGGGAACGGGGTCTCGCCCCCGCGCGGTGGACGGCGTTTCGCGCCGCGCGCCGGCTCTACCGCACGGTCCAGGGCCGCCAGCGACGAACAGCCGACGAGACAGCCGAGCGACGCGTAGTCGACGAGACGGCCGAGCGACGCGTAGTCGACGAGACGCCCACAGGGTCGAGCGCCGAATCGCGATGAAGGACCCACGCTGGCACGCCGGTCGCTGGCTCCACCACGAGGTGCCTGCCCAGTTCGGCTCCACGGGACGTGGCTATCGCCCCCCGACGGCCGGCGAGCGAGCGCTACCTGCCAGCGACGACGCGGTGCGGTCGGTCCCGCCGCCGCTCGCTCCCGAACCCGCGGCACCGAACCCGATACTGACGGCGAACGACCTCGGGCCGGACGTCGCGTTCGTCGCCGACCCGTTCCTCTGGATCGACGACGAGTGGCACCTCTTCGTCGAGGTGTATCGCCCGGCGCGGGACCCGCCGGCGGCGCTGGCCCACCTGCACAGCGACGACCAGGGCGCGACCTGGCGATACACGGGCGTCGTGCTCGAACCCGACGTCCACCTCGCCTTTCCGTTCGTCTTCGAGTGGGCGGGCGAGCGGTACATGCTCCCCGACCCGTGGTCCGAGCGCCCGGGCGTGCCCGCCGACTTCACGCTCTATCGGGCTCGGTCGTTCCCCGAGGAGTGGGAGCCGGTCGCGACACCGCTCTCGCCCGAGCGAGAACTGCACGACTGTGTCGTCTTCCGCCAGGACGGGCGCTGGTGGGCGCTCGCCGGTGCGGACGACGACCTGTACGCCTTCTACTCGTCGGACCTCGTCGCCGACGACTGGAGGCCCCACGCCGACAACCCCGTCGTCGCTGGACGCCCCACAGCCGTCCGACCCGGTGGCCGGCCGGTCGCCTGCGAGGGTGGCGTCCTCATCTTCTTCCAGGACTGTGCCCGTCGCTACGGCGAGCGCCTCTGGGCCCACGAGGTGACCGAACTGACACCCGACAGTTACCGGGACGAGCGCGCGTCGGCGTCACCGGTACTGGGTCCGACGGGCGGACTGGGCTGGAACTCCGGGCGGATGCACCACCTCGACGCCTGGTTGCTCGAAGACCGCTGGCTCTGTGCCGTCGACGGGAATCTCGGTCTCGGGAAACCGCTCTTTGGCGACCACTGGGCTATCGGGCTGTACGAACAGCCCCTCTAGTCGGCACGCGTTCGACGGGGACCGAGCGCGGGCCCGGCAACGACCCCGCCCCCACTCCGGACGGGCCGACACCAGACTCAACCGTCTCGCGGTCCAAACACTCGCGATGAGAACGTCGACAGCCGTCATCGCGATCGGTGTCGTACTGTTCGTCCTCCCGCTCCCGGGCACGTTCGTTCTCGGGGGTCTGACTGCGCTCGTCGGTGTGGTCCTCCGGTTCCTCGGGTCCTGATCCGGACCCGCCGTGACCGCGCCTGATCCGCGGAGACCACAGCGTCTTACGGCGAGTGCGCCACCGGGCCCGAGTCCGGGTCCAACTCCGATTCCGATTTCGGGCCGGCGTCGCCCTCGCTATCGTCTTCGGACTCCCCGAGCCAGCCCAGCGAGGCCATCGCGAGGACGACGGAGCCCCCGGCGAGCAACGCCGGACCCGAGGTGCCGGTCCGGTAGACGAGTACGGCCGCCCCGGCGACGGGTGCGACGGCGCTCGTTCCCGAGGTCAACAGCGCGACGAGTGCGACGTCGACCCCGCCGAGGCCACCGGGCGTCGGGACGACCGCCGCGGCGACTGCCGCCGGGATGACCGCGAGCAACACGCCCACCGAGACCGAGTGGCCGACGGCGAGAAAGGAGAGCCAGAGCGCGACCACGGTCAGTGCGTGGGCGACCGCAAGCAACCCCACGAGCGCGGCGATTTCGCGGCGCGATCCCTCGCGCAAGCGGCCGAGCGCAGCGGCAAACCCATTCACGTGCGCCTCGACGACCTCGCCGTCGGGCGGCGATACTCGGGGGACGACCCGGAGGATGCGAGCGGCGGCCGTGAGTGCCGTCGTCGCGAGCGCGAGCGCATGGCCGCGGACCCGCCAGAGACCGAGCGCACCGAGAACACCGAGGCCGAAGAGCGCGACCCCCACAGTGGCCAGGAGTGTGACGTCGCCGCCGGTTGCCGTCGCGAGCAGGTAGCCGACGCCGACGACGCCGAACGCGCCGACGACCAGGTTCGAGAGTGCGCTGATCGTCACGACGGCGGCGACGCCGTCCTCGTAGGCCGCGTCGGAGCTCCGCGCGACGAGCAGGCCGTTGAGCGGCGCCCCGCCCGCCTGTCCGCCCGGGACGAGCGTGTTGACGACCGACGTTGCCGCGTAGGCGCCGAGGACGGGCCCGACCGGGGCCTGGTGGCCGAGCACGCCCAGCAGGACGCGCAGTGCCAGTCCCCGGAGGAGGAGGACACTCACCGCGATGACTGCGACGACGGCGACCGCTCCCGGGTCGGCGTGGCCGAGCGTCCGCTGTATCGGTCCGACGCCGACCAGCGAGACCACGACTCCGACGAGCGCCAGTCCGCCGAGGACGACCGCGGCCCGCCGGCCGATCCGGTGGACGTCGACCGGCGCGCCCTCCGCCGAGAGACTCACTGCCGACACCTCCGAAGAGTCAGAGAGCCGTCTCTCCTCGGTTCGTCGATGCGATAGCTCGTCAGCCTGTGGGTCGCCCAGCCCGCTGGCGCCTGCCCCGGAGCGCCGGTCGCCGGTCTGCTACACCTGTCCATGTGATACCTTATTCGCGTCGAGACTGCGTCGTAGCTCACGAATACGGTCCGAACCTGTATAACGGTGACGCCGACGGTAGACCGGCTGGACGAGTGGGCGGTTTCGCCGGTCGCCAACGACGCCAAGTTCGTGCTCGACCTGAAGCGAACACAACACTTAGGCGACTGCCGGCTGTATCGCCTCCGTCGACTGCGTTTCCGTGCGGGTGGGGCGACTCGCGGATACGGCACCGGTCAGCAGCGTCCGCCGACCGCCCCGTACACGACACCCATGCACGGCGAACTCGCCGGAACACGGCGAACTCGCCAGGACACCCGCGCAGGGTTCGTACTGTGACAGCAGCACACGACACCTCCCACCACGATGGTCCCACTCACGGTTCGGCGCTGGCTCGACCGCACCTGTTTCGCCCTCGCGACACTCGCCGTCGTCACCCTCGGGTTCGTCCAGGGTCGGCTCACGGTCACCCTGCCGCTCCTCGCCCTCGGGCTCGGTCCGGTCTCGATACTGAACGCGACCGTCGCCTGCCTGAGTTTCGCCGCGATGCTGCTCGTCTCGGGCGGTATCTTCGTCGGCGAAGTGGCCCGTGAGCGGCGGCGTCGCCCGCTCCCGACGTCCGGACCGACCGTCGCCGCGGTGGTCCCCTCCTACGGCGACGCGGGCGCGCTCCACCGGAGCGTCGAGAGCCTGCTCGATTCGGACTACGAGGACGTCCGCGTCTTCGTCGTGTGTGAACCCGGCGACGACGAAACGCTGGCCACGGCCGGAACACTCGCCGAACGCGGCCGCGTGACCTGCCTCGTCAACGACCGGAACCCCGGGTCGAAGGCCGCGGCGGTCAACTACGCCGTCGAGAGAATAGAAGCGCCCTACGTGGGTGTGTTCGACGCCGACGAGCGCGTCCACCCGTCGTTTCTCCCGGCGGCGGTCTCGGGACTCGACGACCACGAGGCCGTCCAGGGGCGGACCTTCCCGCGTCCCGACGGCGCGCTGGAGACGGTCGCTTACTACGAGTCGGTCGTCCTGGGCTATCTCACGCCCCGCCTGATAGCACTCGTGACCGGTTTCGACGTGGTCGCGAGCAACGCGCTGGTGATCCGACGGGGGACCTACGACCGCGTGGGCGGCTACGACCCCGCGATGCTCACCGAGGACTTCGACTTCGCCTTCCGGTGTTACGAGGCCGACGTCAGCGTCCACACGTCCTTCGCCTACTCTTCGGAGATCGAGGGCGCCCACACCGTCGGCGACTGGTGGGGCCAGCGCAAGCGCTGGATGACCGGCTACGCGCAGGTGTTTCACCACGTACTCGGCCGGCTCAGCCCGCTCGACCGCCCCCGAAGCGTGGTTTCGACGGCGTTCTGTGCGGGCGCGCTCCTCGGGAACTTCGCTCTCCTCTCGCTCGTCCCGCAGGGTCTCGTTCTCCTCCGGACGGGCGTTGCCTGGGTACTGGTGACGACGTTCGCGGCCGTCTGGGGCGTCACGCTCGTCGCGCGCCTCCTCGACGTCCGAGCGGGCGTCGTCGACCGCGTCGGTGTCGGCTGGCTGTTCGCGCCCGCCTTCCTCCCGCTGTACAGCCTCGCCGCTATCAAGGGGATCGTCGAGTACCCCATCTCCTGGCAGGGCGAGTGGTTCCGTGTTCGCAAAGAGGGGTGAGTGTGTCGGAGCACTGCTCGAAGAGTGTGCGATTCAGGTGATTGCGTTAACGTCCGTTTCAGTCGATAGTGGTGTGGAAGAAAGTGGATCCGAAGACCACACCGCACTCATCAGCGAGAGTTGAAAGCCCTCGGGCCGCTGGCGGTCGCTCAGCGACATATCTGCGCTCTCAGCACCGCCCGCGTAGGTAGGGGTCGCTGAGGCGACTCCGCTCGCTACGCTCGCCGCGAGCCCGCCTCACGGGTCGTCCCTCCCCGTTCGGCAAGTGGCGCGTGGCGCCACGCACGCCTCGCCCTTCCAGTCCGCCAGGGACATTTCTGTGTGGCGGGTCACCGAACAATCCATGTCGAGACAGCCTGTGCAACCGTATTTGTCCTGGCGGACTGAAAGGGCGAGGGTCGCTGGCGGTGAGCGAAGCGAACGGAGTCGCTTGAGCGGGCTCTATTCTCGCGAGTGCGGGGCGGTGCGGTTGTTCGAGCGAGAATATCCTGCGCAGCGACCGCGAGCTCGTCGAGGGCTTCCATCTCACGGTCATGACGGCGGTCACGATGACTCCACTACCCAGAATGTTATCTTCACACTTCCCCTGTAACAGCCAAACCGACTGTAGTCCACTCCGCTCGCAGTCCGAACGTGGCCGGCACAGTCCTCACTGTGAACCGCGAACGAAGTGAGAGTTTCACAAACGCTATCTCCAGGCCACCACAAACGCCGTCGATGGCTCCCGCGCGGACCGACGCGATAGTCGCAGCGCTGACACTCGACGAGAAACTCCGACTGGTGCGAGGCCGGGCCGACCCGGAGGGGCGTGCGACCGGCTACATTCCCGGAATCGAGCGCGCGGAGATCCCGCCACTGGGCCTGGTCGACGGCCCGCTGGGGGTCCGCGACGGCGACGCGACGGCGTTCCCGGCGACCATCGCGACCGGCGCGGCCTGGGACCCCGACCTCGCCCGCCGCCTCGGCGCGGCCCTCGCCGCAGAGACGCGCGTCAAGGGCCACGACGTCCTGCTCGCGCCCGGGCTGAACGTCGTCCGCGTGCCGACCTGTGGCCGTAACTTCGAGTACCTGAGCGAGGACCCTCAACACGGCGCCCGGCTCGGGGCGGCCTACGTCCGGGGACTCGAAGCGAACGGCGTCGCCGCCACCGCGAAACACTTCGTCGCCAACAACCAGGAACGGTGGCGGGACGAGGTCGACGCCGTGGTCGACGAGCGTACACTCCGGGAGATCTACCTGCCCGCGTTCGAGGCCGCGGTCGAGGCCGGCGCGTCGGCGATCATGACCGCGTACAACCGCGTCAACGGCGAGTACATGAGCGAGAACGCACGGCTTCTGGAGGGGTTGCTCCGCGAGGAGTGGGGCTTCGACGGCGTCACGATGTCGGACTGGTGGGGGACCCACGACGCGGTCGCCGCCGCCGAGGGGGGCCTCGACCTGGAGATGCCGGGCGCGTCCGTCGTCGAACTATTCGCGCCCCACAGCACCGCGCTCCGGGCGATGCTCCGTCTGCGCCTCTCTGACCGCCTCGACGTCGACCCGCCGCTGTTCTGGCGCCCGGTCGACCGGTACGTCGCCGACGACGGTCAACCCGACCCTTACCCTTACGACTTCTTCGGCGACCGACTCCGCGACGCCGTCGAGGCGGGCGTCGTCAGCGAGTCGACGGTCGACGCGAAAGCCCGGCGGGTGCTCGGGCTCTACGAGCGCCTGGGACTGCTCGACGGCGACCGACCCGCGGGGACCGTCGACTGGGGCGCACACCACGACCTCGCCAGGGAAGTCGCTCGCCGCGGGACCGTCCTCCTGAAAAACGACGGGACACTCCCGCTCTCGGGGGCGGAGACGCTCGCCGTCGTCGGGCCGAACGCCGACGAGGCCAAGGTCGGCGGCGGCGGGAGTTCCGAAGTGAGCGCGACCCGCACCGTGAGCCCTATCCAGGGACTCCGGGAGCGTGCATCCAGTGTCCGAGCCACGCCGGGCGTCGAGCGCGTGGCGAATCCGTCGATGTTCGACGTCCCCTGGGAAGGGCTGGGCGGACGCGTACGCTCGACCGACGGCCCGGATTTCGACGCTGCGGTCTCGGCGGCCGCCGCGTCCGACGTCGCAGTCGTCGTGGTCCAGGACGGCGCGACCGAGGGGGAAGACCGCGACTCGCTCGACCTGCCGGGCGCACAGGACCGCCTCGTCGCCGCCGTCGCCGACGCCAATCCCCGGACGGTGGTCGTCGTCCGCTCCAGCGGTCCAGTCACGATGCCCTGGGTCGACGACGTCGCGGCCGTCCTGGCGACGTGGTACCCCGGCCAGGCCGACGGCGCGGCGCTCGCGGACGTCCTCTACGGTGCCGACCCCGGCGGGAGACTCCCTGTCACGTTCGGTCGCCGCTTTGCCGACTACCCGGTCGCCGACGAGCGGCGCTACCCGGGCGTCGACGGACGCGCTCACTACGACGAGGGCGTCTTCGTCGGCTACCGCGCCTTCGACCGCGACGGCGTCGACCCGCTGTTCCCCTTCGGCCACGGCCACTCCTACGCCGACTTCGCCTACGAGAACCTGGCTGTCGAGCGCGATGGAGACGAGAACGGCCTCACCGTCTCCGTCACCGTCGAGAACACGAGTGACCGGCCCGGGCGGGAAGTCGTCCAGGCCTACGTCGAACCGCCGGAGGCTCCCGTCAGGCGCCCGCCGCAGGAACTCGGTGGATTCGCGTCAGTCGCGCTCGACGGCGGCGAACGCCAGCGCGTCTCGCTGTCAGTCTCTCGTCGGGGGCTCGCCAGATACGACGTCGACGCGGGCTGGACCGTCGATTCCGGGGAATATGCGGTTGTCGTCGGCCGCTCCTCGCGCGACGAGCGGACGCGTGCGAGCGTCGAACTGGATTGAGTTCCCGGTCGCCGCGCTCTCGCAGTCGTCGTGACTGATCTCGTAATCGCGAGATGGAAGCCCTCGACGCGCTCGCGGTCGCTGAGCGGGATATCCTCGTTCGCTTCGCTCACTCGGATAGTGGCCCGCTCAGGCGACCAAGGGCCTTCGGCCCGCGAGCCCGTCTCGCCCTTCCAGTCCACCAGGAAAACGTATGCTTCACAGGCCGTCTCGACGTGGAACGATCGGTCGCTGTCCCCCAGACTGTGTCCCCTGGCGGACTGAAAGGGCGAGCGGCCCGAGGGCTTTCAACCAACCACGTCGAGTGCGGTGCTGCCTGCGGATGGAATTCATCCACGATCCTCTACGCCTGTACCATCCGTCACACCCATTGAACGGCTGTTTCGAATCACGATTCGAGAGGATCACTCGCCTGTGTCACCTTTTGATCCACTCTCGGAGTCGTACGTGACAGTCTCGACCTCGCCGCGCCAGTAGGGCTGGTCGCCGTCGGGCAGGTTCCACTCGACTTCGGCCTCGGTCGGGACGCGGACGCCGTCGAACTCCTCGTAGTCCCCGAAGTAGCCGGTCCAGGGAGCGACGTCGTCGTCCTCCTGGCGGTAGCGCGTCCCGGTATGGACGCGCCCGGCCTCCTCGCCTTCGAAGTGGAAGACCAGCGAGGCAGTCGTCTCGCCGTCTTCGATGGTGGCCCTGGCCGAACGGTCGTCGATCGCCTCCCACTCGACGCCCGCGCCCGGCAAGAGTGCGGTCGGCATCCAGACGCTCTCGGCCAGATATCTGAGGAGTTCACTCTCGTTCAGTTCCGGGGAGGGAGCGGCCGCCGAGACGGTCAGCGCCGACAGGAGTTTCGCCCGGAGCGACCCCTCGCCGTCCGCGTAGGCGTCGACGACCCGCACCGGGAGGAAGGGTGCGAACTCGACAGTCGCGTCCCAGACGAACCCCGGCGGGTCGACGGCGAAGTGCTGGGTCGCGGTGAAGGACTTCCAGGACTCGCCCAGGCGGATCTCGCCGCGCTGTTCGACGCGCGCCGTCCGGGCCCGGGGCTGGCCCTCGGTGAGAGTCGCGTCGAGGTATCGCTGGACGGGGTCGGGAAGGTCCGCGAGGTCCTCGCGCGTGTAGACTTCCTCACTATCGGTTTCGGAAGTCGCCGCCGACCGCAGTTCGTCGACCGCAGCGGCGGTCTCACGGTCGAACCGACGCCGGCGAATCGCGACGGCACCGACGACGGCGAGCACGGCAACCCCGAGCATCGCCAGCGCGAGCGTCGCCGGGGCGAGTCCGGACTGCGCCGGGAGGAGACCGGGTTGCGCCGGGACGAGACCAGACTGCGCCGGAACGAGAGCGGGCCCACTCATAGTGCCGACATCCGGGGCCGTCGATATCAGCGTACTGGCCCTCTGTCCGCCGCCCGTCCGCCCGCGATCTCGACGAGGCTGATTCCCGGGAGGTGACAAACTGGCTATGGATTATAGGCGTCGCAGTCGAAGTGGTCGGTGCAATGGCACTCCTGACAGACCAGGCCGCCGTCGTCACCGGCGGCAGTTCCGGCATCGGTCGCGGTATCGCACTCGAATTCGCCCGCCAGGGCGCCGACGTCGTCGTCGCGGACGTCCGCGAGGAGCCCAAAGAGGGGGGCGACCCGACCCACGAGGCGATCGAGGCGGAGACTGACCGGTCGGCGACGTTCGTCGACTGTGACGTCACCTCCGTAGCGGACCTCGAAGCGGCCGTCGAGGCCGCCGAGGCGTTCGGCGGGGTCGACGTCATGGTCAACAACGCGGGGATCTGGCGCCCCGAGGAGTTCCTCGAAGTCACCGAGGAGGAGTACGAACAGCTCATGGACATCAACGTGAAAGGAACGTACTTCGGGTGCCAGGCCGCCGCCGAGCGGATGGTCGAGAACGGTGGCGGGAGCATCGTCAACGTCTCCAGCGTCAACGGCATCTACGGGAACGGCGGTTTCCCAACCTACACCGTCTCGAAGGGCGGCATCCGCCTGCTGACCTACTCGCTGGCGCACGGCCTCGGGAGCGAGGGGATCCGCGTCAACGCGATCCACCCCGGCGCGATCAACACGAAGATCGGCCCGGAGGACGCCGAGCAGACCAGCGACGAACAGATGGCCCAGCTCAGGCAGATGATCCCGCTGGGTCGACAGGGCGAACCCGAGGACATCGCCGGGGCTGCCGTGTTCCTCGCGAGCGACCTCGGGAGCTACGTCACGGGCGCGTCGCTCGTCGTCGACGGCGGCTGGACCACCTGGCGGTAACGACCGGCGTGTCAACCGCCGCCCCCGCCGCTCGCGCCGCTGACGATCCGCTGGACGGTCTCGGCGTTGCCGGCCTCGTCGACGACCGTGACGACCACCCGGTACTCGTCGCGGACGGTGTTCCGCCCCTGAACCCGGAGGCGACCAGTCTGTGATGCAGTCTCGCCGCTTACGGGCGCTGTGACGCTGTCGAGGACCGTCCCGTCGAGGGCTTCGAGGGAGAACGTCACCGTCGCCAGGTCGCCGTCGGGGTCCGAGACGTCCACCGCGACGTCGTACTGGTCGACGGTCCCACCGCCGGGGTTCGTCCTGTTCACGTTCACGATGCTCGCACTCGGGTCGACGTTCCCGGTTTCGTTGCCCGTTTCCCCGCCGTCGGTCCCGTTCTCGTCGCCGACGCCGTCGTCGAAGCCGCCGTCTGGCGGTCCGTCGCCGGGCGGCGCTTCGGCGGGGAGCGGGCCGGTCGCCTGCACGTCGAACGTCACGTTTCGGGCGGCTGCCCCGCCGGACCCGAACCGGAGCGTGACGGTGACGTTCGTCGTCCCATTGACGCTGCCGGGTGCCTCGTAGACGAAGGCCGCCCGCCCGTCGACGCCCGTGGCCGCCGAGACGGCGCGGAGGTCTCCGGCGGGCGCGTCGCCGCCGTCGATACTCGCGACGCTCCCCGAGACAGTGACGTTCGAGACAGGGTTGTCGAAGCGGTCGCGGGCCTCGACGACGAGACGCTGCCGGCTTCCCTGATAGACCGTCGAGCCGTTGCCCGTGACGTCCGTGAGATAGACCGCGACTTCGTCGCTCGCACCGGAGCCGACGGCCACCTCGCCGAGGCGGAACTCGTAGACCGCGTTCGCCTCCAGTTCGAGCGTCAACTCCCCGCAGGGGGCCGGCGGATCGTTCACACAGTCGTAGTCGGCGACGTAGCGGTCGCTCGCTGTCCCGTCGGGGTCGTACTCGGCGTCGAGTGACTCGCCCCAGACGTCTTCCGGGATCTCGGTCGGGATCGTGACCGTGATGGGGTCGTCACCGGCGGCGACGCTGACAGTCTGGACGGGTGCGCTGGTCGGACGCACCGACACCGGGAGCACGTCCACACGGCTGGTCGAGCGATTGCCGTCGAAGGCGACCAGACCGAGTCGGCGGCCGTCGACGAGCGACGGTTCGGTCACCGAGAGCGTCCGCTCGTCGAAACGGTTGACTATCCCCCACGGTTCGATGCGAGTCACCGGCGCCGACCCGTACTCGTGGTAGCCGGCGCGATAGACGAGTGCCGTCGTCGGGAACCGCCTCGTCGTGCCGTTCCAGACGTCTCCAGTCTCGCCAGTCGCTCCGGCGCCCTCGACGGTGACGACGCCGCGCTCGGCGGTGCGGAGACTCCCCGAGACCGGCGCGGGGTTGACGAACAGTGGGCGCGTCGGGTAGCGCATGCCGGCCTCGACGCGGACGGTCTGTGGGACGCCAGTGGCGGCAGTCCGGTCGACAGCTGCCGAGATCTCGACCAGGTCCGACTGGACGCGCTCGCTGTGGCGGAACTCCACCTGCTCGTTGAGCGCCGGCACCGCCGTCACCTGGAGCGTCGCCACCAGCATGACGCCGATGGCGAACAGGAGCAGGGCACCAACCACCGGCGAGACACCGCGGTCGTCGAATCTGACACTGCGGTCGGCGAATCCGACACTGCGGTCGTCGACTTCGGCGGTATCGTCGTCGAACCCGACGAGACGCTCGTCGAATTCGACACCGCAATCGTCACGCGCGAAGCGTCGCGTCTCGGGAGGGGTATCTCGTGACATGGTCAGACGAACAGCGCGAACGTGACGACGGTGATCACGACGAGGCCGATGCCGTACTTGAGGCCGCTCTTGAGGTCGTTCTCGGCGAGTTTGCCGGCGAGGAGACCGCTGCCGAATCCCTGGACGAGCGCCGAGTGGAAAAAGAGCAGTTCGAAAGCGTCGACCGGCACGTCGGCACTCAGCGGCGCACCTGTCGTCGCCGACGTCTCGGGGAGTTCCGGGAGCGCCTCCAGGGGGGCGAGATAGCTCCGACTGAGCAGCGTGACCACGAGCAGGTAGACGAGGAACCCGATGACGACGATGGCGACGTAGGAGCCGACCGCACGGCGGCGCGTCCGGCTGAGTTTCGCCCGCGCCCGGGTGTCGGTCGCCGCCACCTCCAGCAGTTCGTGGAGGTCGCCACTCGCGCGACTCCCGTCTGCGACCAGCCGGACCGTCCGTGTCAGTCCCGGGACGTGGATCCGGTCAGCGAACGCGAGGAGTGCGGCCGGGAAGTCGTGGTTCCAGGCGAGGTCGTTCCGGACCGTCCGTAACTCGGTCGCGAGGGTGCCGGAGGTCCACCGGACCACCAGGTCGAGGCCGTCGACGACGCCGATCCCCATCCGGTTGGCGCTCGCGAGGATCGAGAGGACGTCGGGGAAGCGCTCGGTGAGAACGAGTCGCCGCCGGCGCTCGCGCTCGTGCAGGACGGCGAGGGGTGCCGTCGCCACGAGCAGCGGCGCGACTGCGAGCCCGGTCGTCGTCACCACTGGCTGTTCCAGGAACGCTGCCACCGTCGGCTGGACGGTGTCCGTCGCGACGGCGAGACCCGCGACTGCGAGCCCGAGCGGGACCGTGAGTCCCAGCGACGTCGCCGGATTGCGCCCCATCGTCGCGAACGGCTCGGTGACGAGTGCACGGAGACGCCGACGCCGGGACGCGCTCTCGTAGCGCTCGTAGCGCTCGTCGTCTGTGACCGCACCCGGCGTCTCGCTGGTTTCCTCGGTACGGCGGGCGACCGCCGGCTGTTCGTAGGGTGCCGACAGCAGGTCCACCAGCAGGAGAAAGAAGACCATCGCCAGCGGGAAGACGAGGTAGACGAGGAGCGTCGTCTCGCGCACCGTACTCGAACCGAGCGAGCTCACGACGAGCATGACGACGATGAGAAAGAGCGGCGTCGCGACGAAGGCGACGACGAACACCTCGCTGAGCGTCCCGAGCGTCTCGACGAACGAGGCCTGCTCGTCCAGCGCTTCGTCGAGGTACTCTCTGGACTCGCTCTCGAGGAACGATTCGAGGTCGCCGCCGGACTCCAGCACCGAGAGCAGGTCGTCGAGGAAGCGCTGGAGTGACTCGCTCGGCGTCAGTCCGCGGACGTTGCCCAGCGCCTGCGGGAGGTCGTTGCCGAAGAGATCCATCTCGCGGACGACGACGTCGAACTCGTTGGAGACTTCGCCGTAGACGGCGTCCGCCCTGGCAAGGCGCCGGCAGACCTCCGCGAAGTTCATTCCGCCGTTCGACAGTGCGTACGTGTAGGTGATGGCGTAGGGCAGCGTCAGCGCGATCTCGCGACGTCGCGCCGCGATGGTCCGTCGCGGGAGGTAGTAGTTCCGGACGACCCACGCTGTCGCCGCGGCGACGACTCCGCCAGCGAGTGCCGCGGCGAGTCCCGGGAGAAAGGACGGAAGCTCGACCGACGCGCCGCCCGTCGTCATCGCCGCGAGCGCGGGCCAGACCGCCAGCAGTGCGACGCCGAGAGCGGCTCCCGTAACGGCGGCGACAGCGGCGACGTGGGCGCTCGTCTCGAGGTACTCGTCGTAGGTGACGCCGATCCGGGCCTGCTTGAGGCGTCGCTGGAGGTCACGATAGCGCTCCGGACGGGTCTTGAAGTACGCGCGCACCCTGCCGTAGGCCTCGCGGAGTTCGGCGGCGTCGGCCCGGCGGACCGCTCCGGCCTCCTGGGTTCGTTGCCCGAGCGCGGCCTCCGGTTGCGGGTCGAGATCCGTCTCGTCGTGGCCGCCCTCACCGTATCCAGCCTCGCCGAATCCGTCACCCTCGTCGTTACCGAGCACGCCGTCCCCGTCTCCCGTTTCGTCCGCAGCCGGGGACGGCGAAACGGGGTCGTCGAGCGCGTCGACGAGCACGGCCTCGGCAGTCTCTTCGTCGATGCCCGCACCCCGGAACGGGGCGTCCCCGACGCTGGCGTCACCGCCGGCACCGCCGCGTTCGTCGCCATCGGACGAGCTGTCGCCGCCGTCGGACTCGCCACTGCCGCCGGGATCGCCGCTCATGGTTGTTTGTCGACCGGGGGGAGGTCGTGGGGTTCGAACTCGCCGGCGCGGACCGCGTCGAGGACCGATTCGGGGTCACGCATGAACCCCCTGACCGTCCGCGTCACCTCGTCGTACCCCGTGATCTCCTCGTCGAGCAGGTACGCGAGGACCGCGCGCCGTCGTTCGAGTGCCGTCTCGACGCGGTCCTCGCTCCACCCGCGCTGGTCGGCGATCTCGTCGATAACGAGCGAGTCGCGGAGTCGTTCGATCGTGTCGGTGGCGGCGTCGTGTTCGTACAGCGTCCGGGTGCGCAGTTCGGTCTCGGCCTCGTCGGCGCGGCGAACCTCGACGAGCTGGCGGTTGCGCCGGACGCGCCTGTCGGCCTGCTGGACCTGCTGCTGGATCGCGACCAGGTCGAGGTTGGCGATCATCCCCGGCGGGACGTTCAGCGGGTCGTTCTCCAGGCGGCTGAGCATCCCCCGTATCGTGTCGGCGTGAAACGTCGTGTAGGCCGTGTGCCCCGTGGCGATCGACTGGAAGAACGTGTGTGCGACCTCGCTCTCGGTCCGGATCTCGCCGACGACGAGGAACTCGGGGCGCTGGCGCAGCGCCGACTGCAGGAGGTCGAACATGTCGACCGCGCCGTGTCTGGCGGCGTTGAGCGGTTCGCGCGTGATGCTCTGGATCCAGTTGTCGTGGGGCAGCGTGATCTCGGGGGTGTCCTCGATGGAGACGACCTTGCTATCGGGCGGGATGAACAGCGAGAGAGCGTTCAGCGCCGTCGTCTTCCCCGACCCGGTCCCGCCGGCGACCAGCAGCGACAGGCGGTTCTCGACGGCGAGCCAGAGGAAGGCCATCTGTTCGAGCGAGAAGGTGCCCCACTGTATCAGGTCGACCGGGGTGAACGGAACCTGTGCGAACTTCCGGATGGTGAAGTTCGAGCCACGGGTCGTGACCTCGCCGCCGAGCGTGAGCTGGACGCGCGAGCCGTCGGGGAGGCGCGCGTCGACGAGCGGGTCGGCGACCGAGAGGTGTTTGCCCGCCCGCTGGGCCAGGCGCGTGACGTAGGCGTTGAGTCGGTCGGCCTCGAAAGAGAGGTTCGTCCGCAGGTCGCGGTAGTTGTGGTGGTAGACGAAGAGGGGCGTCTCGGCGCCGTCACAGGAGATGTCCTCGACCCCGGGGTCGCGCATCACGGGGTCGACCTTGCCGTAGCCGACGACGTCCCGGCGGAGGTAGTAGCCCACCGCGGCGAGCGTGCCGTCGTCGACCGTCGCGGCGTGCTCGCGCATCACTCGCGGGAGTTCCTCGTCGAAGACCGTCGCGCGGTCGGCCTCGTCGTCGATATCCCGGTACATCAGGTCGCTCCGCAGGACGCTCACGAGGTCGTCGCGGACGTACTCCTCGAACTCGTCGAGGGCCGGTTCGACGACGTGATAGCGGTAGCTGTTCGTCGAGTCGTCGTAGAGGACGGTCACGTAGGCGTAGGGCTCGGCGACCCAGTAGCGCTCGCGCTCGGCGTAGTCCTCGAGATACGAGAAGTCGAACCACGACTCGGCGACGTACTCCTCGGCGGGACGACCGGGTACCGTCTCGTCCTCGTGGTCGTCGAACCACGCGTTCACGTCGGCGACGACGGCATCCTCGACGGCTTCGCGTGAAGCTTCGAGCGCGGACGCTGGAGGGTCGCTCTCGGCGTCGGACGCCTCGTCTGACCCAGCGACTGCGTCTTCCGGCGGGTCGCTCCGCGCTGGCGGTATCGTCTCGTCGGGTACGGCAGTTTCGTCGGGTACGGCAGTTTCGTCGGGTACGGCAGTCTCGTCGGGGGGAGAGGTGTCGACGGCCGTCGGTTCGTCGCCGCCGGACGACCAGTCGGTGGACTGCTCCGTCGACCGGTCGCCAGACCCGTTCGCCGTCCCCCGTCCAGTCTCTGGGTCGTCCGACATCGGATACACGACCCTGGGTGTCTCGACGGATAAAACTCCTGCCCCCGATAGCGTCTGCTGATAACGTGTCAGTCGTCGCTGACGGTGGCCGTCCGTGGGTTCACGCTGCCGGTCTGGGTGTAGACGCCGCCGAGGAGACACAGGCCCGCCAGCAGCGGGATTATCGCACACGCGGCGTACACCGGCGAGAACCCGACCGTGTCGACGACCGGCAACGAGACCATCGGTCCGAGGCCACCGCCCAGGTCGCCGAGGACGTTGTTGGTCGCCATCGCTCGCCCCGTCCGCTCGTTGGGCGTCATGTCCGCGAGCAGGGCGATGAGCGGGCCGTTCGTCCCGCCCTGGCCGGCGCCGATACAGACGCAGGCCGCGACGAGGTCGGTCAGCGACGACGCGAGCGCGAGGAGGACGAACCCGGCGAAGGAGACGACGAGAAAGACGAGCAGTGTCGGAACCCTCGCGCCGAGGTCGTCGCTGACCTTCCCGCCGACGAGGGTGAAGACGGCCGCCGTGAGCACCGTCACCGCCATCAACAGGCCGGACATCCCCTGTGGGCCGTATCCCCAGACGGTGAGTGATTCGGCTTCGACGAACAACACGAGCGTCGAGAAGAGCGCGCCGAGGTAGGCGAAAAAGAGCCCGAAGTTGACGAAACCCACAGTGAGGGTCGGGAGCGCGGTGTCGATCTCCCAGGGTTTGACCGCGTTGCGCTGGCCCTCCACGTGGGTCTCGGGGACGGTCCAGTAGGCGAGCGCGCTCGCCAGTAGCGCGGCGACTGCCGCGAGGACGAACGCCACGAACACGGAGTAGGCGTCGCTGACGATGCCGCCCATCACCAGCCCGCCGGGGAATCCCAGCGTGATCCCGGCGCGGACGATGCCCATGTTCGTCCCGCGCGAACTCCCGTCGCTGACGTCGGCGGCGATGGTGTAGGCAGTGGCGAACACGAGCGCGCTGCCGATCCCCCAGAGGATCCGGGCGAGGAGGAACCATACCTCCGGCAGGGGTGCCTCGATGGCGACCACGTAGCCCAGCGTCGCCAGTCCCTCCACGAACAGGCCGACGACGAACGGCGTCCGGGTACCGATCCGGTCGACGAGTGACCCTGCAGGCGCGTTCGCCAGGATCCGTGTAAAGCGGTTCGCGCTCAGGATGAGGCCGACGAGGAACGGTGAGATGCCAAGGACGGTCCCCAGATTCGGGAGGATCGGGAAGACGACACCCCCACCGAGGCCGACGAAGAACGTGCTGACGATGACGGCGAGGACGACCGGCTGTGGACGCCGCATTCCCCTGTACGTGACTGCTTCGCGACGATAAGAACTGCGCAACCCGGGGAGTATTGCCACGTCGAGTCGCACAGTCGTCAGGTCACGCCGAGTTCGCTCCCGGATCGGCGTCCGCTCGTGGAATCGCCTGCGAAAACGACACGACGGCACCGCGAAAACAGCGAAACAGCACCACCCGACCCCGACAGCGTCTCAGCGGTCGAACCGGCAGCCCGGGTCGGTTCCAGCAGACCGGATCGGCAGCCCGGGTCGGTTCCAGCAGACCGGATCAGTTCCGGGAGAGCAGTCAGTTCGCGACCGATTCGTCGGATTCCTCGACCTCGCCGATCTCGACGTGGTCGTGGTCGTGGTCGCGGTCGTAGTCGGACTCGTCGAAGCCGAAGTCGTCCTCGTCACCGCCGCGGAACCGTCGGGCCGCCAGGAACCCGACCGCCGAGACGGCAGCGATCGCGCCGACCGCGGCGAGGGCGGGGCGCATCGACCGGCCCGAGTCCATCTCGTCGTCCGACGCGTCCTCGTAGTAGGTGTCGGCCATCTCGTCGTCCGGGTCTTGCTCGGAGACGTCCGGGGCGGAGGGACCGAAGTGAGCGCCGTCGAAGTGCAGTTCGAACATGGTGATCTTGCGTGCCATGTCGATAGAGACGCGTCCCGACGACTTATACTCGTAGTGATACGTGGTAGCAATCTGGCCAGTTTCGAACACCCTGGTCGCTAGTCCACTGCGAACGAATTTGGGGAAATTTCTGAACAAAGGGCAATAATACGCCGGGTTCAAGATTCTCACAATTCAGAGAACAGCGCGTAGCTTTATCCCGTCAGTTGTCGTATCTATCGACATGAGCACGACAACGCAATCGCGGCGGCTTCCGACCGGCCAGCTCCTGTTCGGCGCCATCATCGTCCTGGTAGGGGTCCTGCTCCTGCTCGATACGACCGACCTCCTGCCGACGGAGAACGCGTTGCTGTACGTCCCGTCGCTGTTCGTCCTCGTTGGCCTGTGGTCACTCGTCCAGAGTCGCTTCCGGAACGTCGTCGGGCCGGTCGTCCTGGTCGGTGTCGCCGGCGCCTGGCAACTCGTGGCGCTGGACTACGCGACCGTCGACGAGGTCGTCGCCTTCTGGCCGGTGCTGGTGATCGCCTTCGGGCTGTCGGTCCTGCTGGGGCAGTTCCGCTCGGCCGTCCGCGAAACCGAGGACACCTACACCAGCGCGTTCGCGGCTTTCGGCGGCGTCGAGAAGCGCAACACCTCGAAGGCCTTCGCCGGCGCGGACCTCACCGCGATGTTCGGCGGGACGGAACTCGACCTGCGCGACGCCGAGATCGCCGACCGCCCCGCGCAGGTCAACGCCGTCGCGCTGTTCGGTGGCGTCGACGTCGTCGTCCCGCGCGAGTGGAACGTCAGAATGGACGTCCTGCCGGTCCTGGGTGGCGCCTCTGACGACCGCGCCCGAACCGAACGGCACAACGAAGACCTCGACCTGGTCGTCACCGGTTTCGCCGCCTTCGGTGGGGTCAGCGTATCGGACTGAGCGGCCACGGCAGGCGAACCGCGGCGCCTCGAACTGTCCATTTTATCCTGGAATCTCCGCCGGTTCGAACCCCTTGAGCCCGAAGTACGTTATCAGAACCGCGCCGAACCCGACGGCGACGAGAACCCCCTGACTGACGGCACCCAGCAGCGGCACCCGACCCAGCAGTTCGAGTCCGACGACGAACAGTCCGGCGCCGGCCGCCGAGGCCAGGTCGACGCGCTCGACCGGCAGTCGTCGCCCGATCAGGTAGCCGTAGACGGCGTAGCTGTAGACGACGATCCCGAACTCGACAGCGAGGCCGACGACGCTGAGCGGGAGCAACACGAGGGTAAAGGCCATGTAGACGAACAGGACGAGCAGCGCCAGCCCGGCGATCGAGCCGACGACGCCGCTGACTTCGGCGTGATTCGTGACCGAGTCGCCGACGTTCGCGAGCAGCGTCGGGTTACGCCGGGCGACCAGCCCGCCGACGAGCGCCAGTGCGCCGACCTGGAACAGGAAGCCCGCCGGACTCCGCGTCGGCGACTGGTCCTGCAACTGGCCGACGAGGTCGGACTGTCGCGCCACGATCGCACCGTCGGCTATCGATGCCTGGCCACCGAGGACCTCCAGTTGACCCGCGACCGCGGCGCTGTCGGTGAGGGTGACGTTCCCTGCCAGCACCCGCACGTCGCCGACCTGTCCCTCGATCCGGAGGTCACCACCGACGACGAACAGTGGCGCCGTCACGTTGGTGTCGGCGGGCACGGTCACCGAACCGCCACCGACGACGAGCGCGCTGGTGTCGGTGGATCCGACGCTGGCCCCCGAGGATCCGTTCCCACTCGACGCGCCCCTCGTCGTGGCGCCGACGTCGACCGACCCGTTCCCGCCGAGCGTGTGGTTGCCCTCGAAGACGACTTCCATCGTCTCGGGCTCGGCGCCGCTCCCGGCCAGGAGGAGCAAGACGACGAGCAACAGCGGGATTATCTCGGTTGGACTCATGCTGACACCTCTTCTTCTGAAGGTTCCGTCGGGTCTTCCGGCGGTTCCCCCCGGTCTTCGTTCGCGCGTGCGACGGCGACCATTCGCCGGAGATAGATGCCGACGACGAGCCCGAGAAAGAGCAGGAGCGCGAGCGCGTTGACGAGGTTGAGGTGGGTGAGCAGTCCGACTTCGGCGTGGTCGAGATAGAGCGCGACGGCGGTACTGGAGAACGTGGCGAGCCAGCCGGCCATCCCGACGCCGATGGCCGAGTGCGTACCGATAGTCTCGGCCGTCGAGAGGTCCGGCCAGAGCGCGAAGTTGAGTGTCGTGTAGAAACTCACCGTCAGCGAGTAGAAGAGGGGATTGACGATAGAGGGTGCATCGCGGCCCAGCGCCGGGAAGACCGACGCCACGCGCAGGTCGGAGGTGTAGAGGACGTACGTGAACCCGAAGAGGGCGAAGACCCACAGGAACAGGCCGTTGCGGTCGAAGTTGACGTAGAGGACGCCGGCCATGAGCGCCCCGACGACGTGGACGACGGCGATAGCCAGTCGCGTCGAGAGCTCGGGCGACTGCCAGGAGGTCAGGATGAGCGCCGGCGTCTCGATGATACGCAGAAAACCCAGGCTGTCGACGAAGAAGACGCCGAACATCAGGACGACCGGCGCAAAGAAGGCCAGACTTCGGGTTCCCACTGGCGACTCGTGACAGAACCGTCCGGTGCCGAACTCCTCGTACTGTGTGGCGAGGTCGTCGACGAGATCCTCGACTGGCGAGAGGAGTTCGAACGCGACGACGCCGAGCACGACGAGACCGGGGGCCATCGCGACGACCATGAGGTGGCTGAACGCGCCGATCGACCACTCGATGGGGACGGCGTTTGCGAGGAAGTAGGTGGCCGCGGTGATGACCGCCGCGACGGGGCCGCGGTCCGGGACGGGGATAAAATCGATCGCGAGGCTGAACGAGACGGGAAAGCCCACGCCGAGCGCCGCCGAGGCGGTCACGATCCACGCGCCGAACGCCGGCACCGTCCGGATGTGTGGCGCGGCGGCCGTCAGGACGAACTGCACGACCAACACGCCGAAGAGCAACTTGAGCTTGGTCCGGAGGTCGGTACTCCAGCCCCGGCGGTCCATCGTCACGCCGGCGACGACGGCGACGAGGAAAGTCAGGAGCGCCAGTGCGGCCATCCACGTCGAGACGGCGGTGTGGTCCATCCCGACGAGGCGCGTCCCGAGGTCGATCAGACCCAGCTGGACGAACGTGACGTTGTAGTAGTACCCGGCGGTCATCAGCGCGACGAAGAGCAGATAGCCCACGACTGTGTGCCACTCCCCGGCTCTGACGGAGTCGACGAACCGCATGTCCTGTCGGAACGTCTCACGGCGCACAATTAGTCGTTTGCCCGGTCGAGACGGACCGCCCAGGCGAGAAACACGGGACCGTCCTGTGAGTCCTGTGGGTGTAACACCCAGTGAATCAGCCGACACGGCGCGCGCTGTCGAGCGTGCCGACCTCTTGGGAGGCCGCGAGACGGAACCGTGCGAGGGACGAGCATCGCAGGGCCGCAGGCCCGAGAAGCGCAAGAGGCTGGGGAGGTGTGAGGCAGACAACAGCGATCGACTCGCCCGGTGTCTGCGTGACCGCACTCATGATCGTGCGATGGGAGCCCGTCTCGCCCTTCCAGTCCGCCGGAAGAGCAAGCTCTTCCGAGCCCTGACTCGCTTCGCTCGACAGGACGCCAGGACGATTTCTGCGGGGACAGCCACCGAGCATTCCACGCTGAGACAGCCTGTGCAACTATATTCTTCCTGGCGGACTGAAAGGGCGAGGGCCGGTGGCGCCGAGCGAAGCGAGGGGAGTCGCCTCAGCGACCCCTATCCGCGCGGGCGGTGCCGAGAGCGCGGATATGTCGCTGAGCGACCACCAGCGGCCAGAGGGCTTTCAACTCACGATGTCGAGTGCGGTTGCGGTCGAGACTTCGTTCACATCGAGCGAGCGGGCCGAGGGCTTTGCTTTCTGTCACCCTCGCAGTCACGCACACGCCCGAGCGATGCGGAGACGACAGAGATTAATCCCACACCGCAGAAAGCCCGGTAATGAGCGAGTTCGACCCGGCGGACTTCTTCGCGCCGGACCGACTGGAGAAGTTAGAACGACTCCGCGAGGAGGGCGTCGATCCCTATCCCCCGGAGTATCGACCGACCACCTCGGTCGGTGCGTTCGTCGACGAGTACGACGACATCGAGGAGATCGACGACGAGACAGTCCACCGGCTGGCGGGTCGCGTCGTCCGGATCAACGACCTGGGCGGCATCGCCTTCGTGGAGATCGAGGACGAATCGGGCTCGGTCCAGCTCATCCTGGACGAGGACACCGACGGCTACGAGCACATCGACGAACTGGACTTCATCGACATCGTCGGCGCCGAGGGCGAGGCCATCCGCTCGAACACGGGCGAACTCTCTCTGCACGTCGACACGTTCACCTTCCTGACGAAGGCACTGAAACACCACAATCCGCCGGGTCAGTCCGAACTCGGCGACAGGTACGAGACCCGCGCGGTCAAGTTCTGGTGGGACGAGGTGCGCGACCCCATCGAGACCCGCTATCACCTGACCCGCAACCTCCGCCGGTTTCTCGACGACCGGGGCTTCGTCGAGGCGGAGACACCGGTCCTCCAGAACGTCGCCGGCGGCACGGACGCGACTCCTTTCGAGACCCACCTCGAAGCCAAAGACCAGGACATGTACCTGCGCATCGCGACGGAGCTCCACCTCAAGCGCCTCCTCGTCGGCGGGTTCGAGAAAGTCTACGAGGTCGGTCCGGTCTTCCGCAACGAGGACATCGACGTCACGCACAACCCGGAGTTCACGATGCTCGAACTCTACCAGGCCTACGCCGACTACACGGACATGATGGAGCTCACCGAGGATATGGTGGCTCACCTCGTCGAGGAGGCCACCGGCGACCTGGTCGTCACCTACGACAACCCCCTCAGAGACGAGAACGGCAACGTCCGCACCGACGAGGAAAACGAGGTACTGACCGAACCGGTCGAGATCGACTTCACGCCGCCGTTCCCCCGGCTGACGCCCGAGGAGGCCATCGAGAAGTACAGCGCCGACTCGATCGACGTCAGCGAGTACGACGACGAGGAGTTGCGGGAACTCGCACTGGAGAAGGGCGGGGAGTTCCCCGGTGGCTACTCGCGGGGGCTGGGGATCATGGAACTGTTCGAGAACGTCGCGGAGTACGAGATCGTCGACCCCACCTTCATCGTCGACCACCCCGAGGAGACGTCGCCGCTGTGCAAGGACCACCGCGAGAAGGAGGGGCGCATCGAGCGCTTCGAGCTGTTCGCCGCGGGGTTCGAACTCGCCAACGCCTACACGGAGCTCAACGACCCCGTCCTGCAGGGCGAGCACTTCGCCGAGCAGGTGGCCCGTCGTGAGGCCGGCGACGAGGAAGCCCACCAGATGGACGAGGACTTCCTCGACGCGCTGGCTCACGGGATGCCGCCCGCGGGTGGTCTGGGCGTCGGTATCGACCGGCTGGCGATGCTCGCGACCAACAGCCAGACGATCAAGGACGTCATCGCGTTCCCGATCCGCGGGGAGTGAGTGGATCACCGGTTCGAGGAGACCGTGGGAACGTGGCGCGTGGTCGTCGGTCGTTCAAAATTCTTATGTGCCGGTGTCGCCCTGTGTCGGGTAGGGTCGGTAGCTCAGTGGTTTAGAGCGCCTGGCTCTTAACCAGGCGGTCGAGGGTTCGAATCCCTCCCGACCCGTTTCTGCGACTTCGATTCGGAGCCGACGTAATCGCTATACGGCACCACAGTGGTCGTGCAAACCAACGGTACAGGTCATGAGTTGAGTCCTTGAGGGACCTCGGGTCGACGCCGTCATGCCTTCGCGTATAGCCGAACGCACTCGGGGAACCTAGCCTTTTCGGTTACTGGGGTCATCGCTCTGACGCGTGCTTCGGTGGAGAGCGTAGATTCCGTGAGCCTCGCACTACCCCTCACCTAACCCAGACGCTGTCTCGTCGGACCCACTGGCCGGTCACTCGGCGTAGTTGGCCCCGGTCGAAACAGTCTGATGAGAACTATTCCCTGTTGTCCAAGCGCATCTACTTCACCGATAGTCGGTCTGTCGGTGGAGAGCAATTGCTCGGACGAGACGCTGCTAGGGGAGTACCGGGGGGCTACTGAGTCGATTAGATGAGTTGAGTAATGGGTATGGTTGACTGACACGCCGATAATGTTTTTTTCCCGTGTCTGCTACGCTTTGACAGCGCCGCAGTGCGCAAGTGAGCAGAAGCGATTCAACTCGCAGACGCAAGCGCAGAGGAGGAACCGATGTATGTCAAGCTTGCACCCGAGTCAACGCCAGTAATCGGACTGGTCTGTGGCACAGTGCTGCTGCTCGCAGGTCTCGCCGCAGGTAAGGAGCTAGCTACTCTGTCACTGTGTGCGTGGCTGATGACCGAGGGGCAGAAGCGTTAGTCTTTCAGGGCTCTCATACCCTGTTCGGGTGCAAGTGACGCGGTTCTTTCACACTAATTTACATCTACCTATAGAAGTATCTGTCCAATTTTGAACAGAGGAGGATGCAGTGGTCTTGCTTGCACCCTTAGCAGTGCGCGTTAGCCTTTACCGAATGGAGGTCAAGCTTGCACCCTAATGCAAAGCTCGTGTTCAGGCTACTCCGACGCTATATGCTCGGTCTGGAGGCCCTTTCGAGCCATGAGAACCTAAGCAAATACCGTCGGAGTGGCCAGTGGGAGTTATGTCCACTTATTCACCTCCTTTCGGATACATTTGCCCTGAATGCTCCTCAGGGCACTAAGAGCTATACTCTTCAGGCTAAAAAGCTTACTGTCGGTTTTGTTTTCCAGCACACACAATCCATGATGGGTGTCACATCTTTTTTCCAACTACACACTCACCACACCCACTACCAAACTATCCTTATCGACTCAATAGACAGAGACCCGTGACACTTGTGACCCCCCACCGGTATTCAGTGACTATGTTCCAGCAGTGTTGAGCAGTAGGTCGGGATAGAGGTCGGAGGTTAGGTCGATGAGTTGCCCTTCCAGTTCTTCGAGTGTCGCATCAGCATCGTGGAAGGGACCGACATCGTCGTGTCGCCATGTCTTCGCCCAAAAGTACGTCTGTTGTCGGAGTCGGTTCTCCTCCTCGAAGAGCCGGTCAGCCCACTTCTCGTACTTCTGCTTCTGGTTCTTGTCGTGGTCGCCGCGCTCGCCGCCCTGATTATCTTGACAACAGTTTGTTCACAACCTCACTTTTGCCTCGTCTCGGGCTTGCTGTAATGCCTCTTCGGCTTGGTCGTAAGCTTCCTCCCACCGACTCAAATCATACCCCTGAGGAGGGGTTTTATTGAGGTTTTGACAGGCTCGGGAAGCCTCCTTTACCAAATCCGCAACCTCATCATCCACGTCAAGCCTGACCGCATCACCAGCGTGTCTTGACAACTGTGAAGCAGCTGTCCGCATTTCCATTCTTGTTTCATCGAATGTCGGCGGACCAGAATATTGGTGGCTATGTAACGCTTGAAGTGCTTGCTCACAAACGGCGACCGTTTCAGCATACCAATCATCTTGTTCCGACTGTTCTTGGATTGAGCTCTCCCGCCATCTCCATATCTCTCGGAGTATCAGACCACCGACCACAGTGGCGGCGACCCCAACCCCGACACCAGTAGGCGTGACCATTGGTTACGAACCGATGTCGTCTAATGCATCCTGTATTTCCCGCTCCACGTCCGCTAACCCTTCGTCTAATCCCTGTACCGGCATCGTGACTTCATGACGCTCATTACACTCTTGGCAGACAGCAGTTCCTTGGTAACTCGACGGACTGGCCACGTAGAGGTTAACATCGAAAGATTCTGAAGTGCACCCTTCCGCTTCACACTCAAACTCGCCCTCTGACATCTGCTCTTCATACTCGCTTTTCGCTTCCTTGAGTAGTTCTTCTTTATCTTCTGGGTCAAACATATCGGGGATATAAGACCGATGGACTATAGCTTTCCCCTTCACCATATTTAGTGGCCATGTTCCAACACAGTTGAGCAGTAGTTGGGACGAGAAGTTTCTGGAAATCATCTTGGAAGTGATAGCTATCAGACCGACGCCGTCTGCTCTATCTGTTCCCGGAGGGCCTTGTTTAGACGGGTGATTTCACGGTTGTGAGTGGCTGACGGCTAGTTCGATGTTTCTGACGGCGCATTTCAA
>ENA-ORCR01000232-ORCR01000232.1-marine-metagenome-genome-assembly--contig:-NODE-232-length-49123-cov-3.664009_pt1 | contig 49123 bp, 47 predicted proteins | sample MGYA00237782_ERZ508514 | MGnify/ENA primary metagenome ERZ508514 (study PRJEB26185, sample SAMN06268960) | marine metagenome | isolation source: Eden Landing Ponds, San Francisco, CA, USA | place...
TCCGAGCGGTCCTGCCGGCCGGTGTACTGCGCGACCGACACGCCCGAGGCGAAGCCCAGGTCGTGAGCCAGGTCCGAGAGGGTCTCCTCCTGGTCGTTGATCAGCGCGACCTGCGGGGCGATGTAGAGGGTCGTCGCGCGCTCGTCCAGCGCGCGCTCGAACGCGGGGACCGTATAGGCGAGTGACTTCCCGCTGGCCGTCCGCGTCGCGAGGACGACGTTCTCGCCGTCGCGGACCGCCTCGACCGCGTCGGCCTGATGGGCGTAGAGGTCCTCGATCCCCCGCGATTCGAGCGCGCTCGCGAGGCGGTCGTCGAGGCCGACGTCGGCGAAGGCGGCCTCGCGGCCGGGGACCCGGCGGCGCTCGCGGAGTTGCCCCTCGTAGTAGGGCCGGCCCTGGAGCCAGCGGATGGTCTCGTCCACGCGCGACCCTTGGACGGGGAAGTCAAAGCGGTTGCGACTAGTTGTGGGGAGATGATTTTTCACAGGAGTCGCGAGAACCGCGCTGACAGCGACCGCGAACAGCGCAAACGGATCCACAGCACTCACCCAGACAGCCACCGCGAACAGCGTGAAAGCCCCCGCCGTCTGCGCTCCCGCGGACCGCGCTGCGCGCTTCCCTCGCTGCTCGCGGCTTCGCCGCTCGCGTCGCTCGGTCCAGTGCTTGCGGGTCCGGGGTTCGCGCGGACGGCGGCCCCTTTCAGTCCCACCCCGTTCGGCTGATCGAGCGGTCTGAGCGGGCGGCCGTCAGGGATCGGGGATTCGGAGAACAGTCGAGAGCGTCCGCTTAGGCGTCGACGGGCGACTCTTGCAGTCGCGTGCCGGTGATCAGGAACCAGCCCTGGCCGTAGAGGTTGATGGCCTGGGGAGCCTCGGGACCGCCGGGCATGGCGGCGTTGCGCTGGACGGCGCCGTCGTCGGTGACGACCGTCTTGGCGGCGCCGATAGCGCGCTCGGCGTGTTCGAGGTACTCCTCGTCGACGATGTCGCGGTCGACGGCCTCGGCGAACGCGTAGCCGTACTGGAGTGTGCCCGAGGTCTCGAGGTACATCGACTCGTCGTCGATGAGGTGGTGCCAGAAGCCGCTGCGGTCCTGGTAGTCGGCCATGCTGTGGAGGTGGTCGCGGACCATCGCTTCGAGCGTGTCGCGCTCGGGGTGGTCCTCGGGCACGTAGTTCAGCGTGTCGAGGATGCCGTTGGCCATCCAGCCGTTGCCGCGGAGCCACAGCGAGCCGTCGGGGTAGCTGTCCGGCGTCTCGCGCCAGATGTGCCGGTAGAGGTTCGATTTCGGGTCGACGAGGTGGTCGTGGTGGACGATGATCTGGTCGACGGCCTCCTCGATGGCCTCCGGTCGGTCCGCGATCTGGCCGTAGCGGGCCATGAACGGACACATCATGTAGACCGCGTCGATCCAGAGTTCGATGTCGTCGATGTGATGCGAGATGCCGCCGGCTTCGCTCCGCGGGGCCTCCTCGTGTAGGTACTCGAACTGTCGGCGTGCGGCGTCGAGGAAGTACTCGGGCCCGTCGTCCTCGTAGACGTCGAGGACGAGGTAGCCGAAGGCACCGGCGTCTGGGACTGGGCGGAAGATGCGGTGTTCGTCCCACTCGGGGACGACGTCGATGGACCCGTAGGCCAACTGGCCCTTGGTCGACTGCGAGCGAACGGCCTTGTCGAGGTATCGTTCGGCAATCTCCGTGTGTGCTTCGTCGTCGGTCGCCAGGAGTCCCCGGAGGACCATCGGGCGTTCGCCCTGGATGAACTCCTCGAAGTCGAGTCCGAGGGTGTATTCTGCTACTGTCGGGAGCAATTCGTCCAGTGAGCGCTCTGTGTGCATGGCCACCAATGCGAATGGCCCTCCCTTAAGAACGCGGGAAGGCCCGCTCTCTAGCCGGTAATTTGATCGACAAGCGTCGGCATCACTGTGCTATTTGGTAACAATCCTGTTGCGATTGACTCGCCTATCGGGATGTGGCATGAATCGACGCATAATCGCGACCACTACGATAGTCGTGGTCGTCGTCCTCTCGGGTTGTGTCGGCTTCCCGGGCGGCGGGGGAGGCCCTGCAGCGGCCGACGCGCCGGGGACGACGACTGCCGACGGCACGACGGTCGACGGCACGACGATAGGTGCGACGACGTCCTCGACGAGCACGGCCAACGGCACGCTGGAAATCCACTTTATCAACGTCGGGCAGTCGGTGAGCACACTCCTGGTCGGGCCGTCCAACGAGACGATGCTGCTCGATTCGGGGGACTTCAGACACGACGGGAAGTACGTCCTCCAGTATCTCCAGCGCCACAACGTCACGCGCATCGACCACCTCGTCACCTCCCACGCCGACGCCGACCACATCGGCGGCCACGCCGAGGTCATCGACTACTTCGAGACCCAGGCCGACGGGGTCGGCGTCGTCTACGACCCGGGTATCGCGGCGAGCACGCAGACCTACCAGGACTACCTCGACGCCGTGGAGCAACACAACGTGACCCTGTACGAGACGCGGGCCGGTGACCCGCTGCGCTTCGGTGGGGACGCGGTCCAGGTCGACGTGCTCGGACCGCCCGAACCCTACCTGGACAGTCGGGACCGCAACGAGAACAGCATCGTCCTGCGAGTCTCCCACGGCAACGCCTCCTTCCTGTTCACCGGCGACGCGGAGGGAGACGCCGAGCAGTACCTCGTGAGTACCTACAACGACTCCCTCCGGGCGACGGTCCTGAAGGCGGGCCATCACGGGAGTCGAACGAGCACCAGCGGGGCGCTCCTCGACGAGGTTCGGCCTCGGACGGTCGTCATCTCCAGTGCGAACGACTCGCAGTTCGGTCATCCACACAACGAGACGCTTCGGCGGTTGTCCAACCGGACGATTCCGACGTACTGGACTGCGACCCAGGGCAACGTCGTCCTGACCAGTGATGGCGACCAGGTGAGGCTGGCTAGCCAGCAACCCGCGCCGACCAGACCGCTCTCGATCAGGCACTGTTCGGCCATCGAGCCTGGAGCGACGTGGCCCGTCACGACGCGAGCAATCTTCGATGCCTCGCCGGCCTCGTCCGAGGGGACGCCGACGCCGACAGCGACCCCGACGGCCACCGCGAGCGCTACGGCAACTTCGACTGCCACGTCGACGGCAACGGCCACTGCGACTGCAACGGCGGCACCGACGCCCACGGCCACTGCCACGCCGACCGCAACGCCGACGCCCACGCCGACCGCAACGCCGACGGCCACCCCAACGCCATCACTCGCCCTCGACGAGGTGCACGCTGACGCCGAGGGGTCCGACACGGACAACCTCAACGACGAATACATCGTCCTGAGAAACCTCGAGAACAGGACCCTCGACATGGGCAACTGGACGGTCGAGGACTCCGTCGGCCACACCTACACCGTCCCCGAGGGCTTCAGCCTCGGCGCCAACGAGACGGTGACGCTCCACACCGGGAGCGGGACCGACAACGCAACCGACCTTTACTGGGGCTCCTCAAGTCCGATCTGGAACAACGGCGGCGACACCGTCATCGTGACGACCGACGAGGGCGTCGAAGTCCTCAGGGAGGAGTACTCGTGATCCCCGACGGTACCTACACCGCCGTCGTCGACCGCATCGAGGACGGCGTGGCGACGCTCGAACTCACCTCGGTCGCCGACGGCGACGAGGACGACGATGATGGCGACCAGGACGAGCGCTACGGCCTCGACGTGCGCGCGACGGAGTTGCCCGACGCGGCCCGCCGAGCGAACGCGCTCCTGACAATCGAACTCCTCGAGGAGGAACTGGTCGCCGTGGAGTTCGACCCCCAAGCGACCGCAGAGCGCGAGACACAGGCGCAAAGCCGGTTCGACCGCCTGTCCAGTCGGCCACCGCGCGACGAGGACTCGGACGCTCCGCGCTGACTGCGCTCCGGTGGCCTCCCCACGAGGGCTCCCCTGTCACCCCGGTCGCCGCGTAGACTCAGGACCCGACTCGATCGTCGCTACGTCTACCAATCATCAATTCCGTTGACTTAGAGGGAGTATTCGACCCCGATACGTCTACTGTTCGCGTCCTGTGTTTGGTCGGGTACGTAACCGAAGACGCCACCGCAGGTCTTCAGGGAGAGCCGACGATGTCGATGATGTCGGGGGCTTCGTACACGCGGTAGCGCTGGGAGTCCGATATCTCCTCGACGATGCCTTCGGCTTCGAGCGCCTCGATGGCGTCGTAGACCGCCTGCCGCGAGCGGCCGGTCGCCTCGATGGCTCGCGGGGCGGTCAGGTACGGTTCCTCGAAGACGTACTCGATGACGTCCCGGACGGCGGGTCGGTTCGGGAAGCGCGAGCGGTAGTCCGACTGGAGAGACTGGAGTTCGACGCCGCAGTCGTAGGCGTCGATGGCCTGCTCGGCGATGGCGTTGAGGACGAACGTGATCCACTGCTCCCAGGCACCGTCACGACTCACTTCCAGCAGGTAGTCGAGGTACTGCTGGCGGTGACGATTGAAGTAGGCGCTCAGGTACAGATACGGCTCCGGCAGGAGGCCGGCCTGGTAGAGTTGCAGCATCATCAGCAGGCGGCCGAGGCGGCCGTTCCCGTCCTGGAACGGGTGGATGGTCTCGAACTGGTAGTGCGTGATCGCGACGTCTATCAGCGGCGGATAGGCCCCGCGGTTGCTGTAGGAGACCAACTGGTCCATCAGGAGGTCGATAGTGTCGGGGCTGGACGGAACGAACCGCGCCTGTTCGGCCGAGCCGTCGGGGGAGCCAATGTAGACCGGCACCTCGCGGAACTCGCCGGGATTCAGGTCGACGCCGCGGACGTCTTCCATCAGCGTGTCGTGGAGGTCGCAGATCAACGCGACCGTGATCTGGCCGTTCTCGGCGAGTGCGTCGAAGCCGTGTCGGATCGCGTCGACGTAGTTGTACGCCTCGCGAACGTCAGTCGTATCGGCGGCGGCGCGTTCGGGTTCGCTGTCGATGTCGTGGCGGATGATGTCCGAGACGGTGACGTTCGTGCCCTCTATCTGTGAACTCATCGCCGCCTCGCGGACCACAAAGGGTGCGATGAGCAAGTTCTCGTTGTCGACGTTGCGATGGAGCGTGGCGAGTCGCCCGAGCGCGTACTGGGCGTCGCCGTAGACGCGCAGCAGGTCGTCGGTGTACTCGATGTCGGGCGGGAGACTCCCCGGTCGGTAGCAGGCGAGGCCGTCGTAGTCGTCGACCGTCCCCGGCCCGTCGGCGAAGTCCGCGGCGTCCATGTTGACGCAGGCTACCGTCGCCAGCTATCTAAGTCTACTGATCGGGAATATCGTTGAATTAGAGCACCTTCTCGAACCGGCTGTGTCTGCTCAGTGCTGGGAATGAGCGCTTGCGAAGTGGCGACGAAACACGTCCGCTCAGAAGTTGTCCAGTGGACAGACGGTCCGCGGCGGAAAGAGGGTCGAGAGCCGGCGTGCCACGTCCTCGCTCGCAACCCGAAGGTCGCCGAACGTCCGGGCCTCATCGACCGCGTTGAAGCCGACCAGTATCTGCGTGAGCGTCCCGACGTCGAGGATTGCGTCGGGGTCGGAGCGGGCGTCGGACTCCGAGAGTCGACTGCACGAGCCTCGCCCATCTGAGACCGAGAGTTCGAACTGCCCGTCGTTCCATTCGGCGGTGTCGTCGCTGACGGCGAGCGTCACTGTCTCGGTGCAGTCCTCCGGGTACGAGATGGCTTCGAGCGCGTCGACCACGTCGACGACTCGGACCATCGCGCCCGAGTGAATCTCACACTCTACCGCGCCAGGGTCGGGGACGGCGTCGAGCAGCGAGGAGTCCGCGGTCCGGTAGAGCCGCACTTCGTCGACCTGGGAATCGTGGTTCGAGAGGTGCCCCAGGAGGCCGCGATAGGCGTCGTAGTCGGTGAAGCCGCTGTAGTACGAGACCAGTCGACGCGTCTCGCCGTCGGACTCGACAGTGTAGGTGATGTAGCCGTGGACATCCCCGTCCCGGTCGAGGGCGTAGACATAGCGGTCCTTGCCACCGATGGTCTGGAAGATGCGCTGGCGCCACCACTGTTCGTCCCGGCGGACGACGAGGTCGCGGTCGCTGGCGTATGCCTCGTCGACGGCCTGGAGTTGTGCCCAGTCGTCGGGGCCGATGCGGCGGAGGGTCCCGGGCGCGTCGCGGCCGAACCCGAGCGCCGCCGGTGGACAGGTGTACGTCGCCAGTTTCGTCGCCATCGCCCAGCCGAACTGCTCGTAGTAGCCGTAGTCGAACGGCCAGAGGGCAGCGAGCGGATAGTCGCCGCGCCACTCGTCCAGACTCCCCTCCACAAGCCGTCGGCCGTCGCCCTGGCGTCGATATTCGGGCAGGGTCGCCAGGGTTGCCAATCCGGCCAGGGGGACCCACTCGTCACGGAGACTGACGGTGAAGTCGTGGTGCGTGCAGACGCTCCGGACCGTGTCCTCGGCGACGACGCCGAACCGTCGTCCGAGGTCGTCCTCCGCGGCCGTGGACTGGTCGTCGGTTGCGGCCGAGTCGTCGTCCGCGGGGGCTGGCTCGTCGGACGACGGGGGGCCGTCCTCGGCACTGAAGGCGTAGTCCACGACGCGCTGGAACGCGCCGTGCTCGTCGGCGGAGAGGCGGCGAAATTCGGGCGATGCCATACAACCGGTCGGGGTCGGCTGATGCATAACGGTTGCCGCGGTGTGAGAGTCGTTCGGGCCGGCCAGCGGGCACCGTTCCGCGACTGCGCGACGACCGGGATTTCCGGGGAGTCGTCGGGCGGTGTATCCAACGCCACGCAGCGTATCCGCGACCGGATCGGCTGGCCGGCAGGGTGCATTTATACCCTTCGCGCCCTGCGAGTGCAACATGGAGCTAGAGTTGCGGTTTTTCGCCACCTATCGCGAGATCGCGGGGGAGAAGACCGTCTTTCGGGAGTGGGCCGACGGCGCGACCGTTGGCGACGTGCTGGACGACCTGGCAGAGGAGCACCCCGACATGGAGCTGTTCGAGGACGACGGGTCGATCCGAGATTTCATCACCGTGATGAAAAACGGGAAAGACGTCGCCCATCTCGAAGGACGGGAGACCGACCTCGCCGACGGCGACGCGCTCAGCATCTTTCCGCCGGTCGCGGGTGGGTAGTTACAATCTGGAGCGGTCGTTGCCGATGCCGCGGGTCGTCTCTCAGCAACAGTAGATGAAGGGATACATCAACGAGACGCGGTCGCCGTCCTCGAGTTCGGTATCCAGTCCGTCCAGGTGTTCGTTGAAGGTCCCGTTGACGGACACCCGGGCGTAGCAGCGGGTCTGTTCGCCTTCGGGATTCTTCGCGTAGTTCCGACCGGGTAGCTCCGCCATCTCGGGTGCCCAGCCACGGGTCGTGGCGTCCGCTTCCGTCTCGGCGATGAGCAGGTCCCGGACGTCGTACTCCTCGAAGAAGGCCGTCAAAAACGCTCTGAGTGTCGTGCCTTCGAAGGAATATGTTAGTTTCCCCTCGCCGACTGCCGTCCGGACGTGGCCAGTGCAATGGACCGAGACCGTGGTCTCGGTGCCACCGGACTCACCGGTTCCAGCGTGCTGGTCATTGCCTTCGGTCGACCGTCGCCGTGCGTCGCTCATCGTGCCACTGTTTGGGGCCACCGTGGGAAGGTCACTGGGGCGAACGTGTTCGGCGGCCGGTTCGCGGCGGAGCCATCTTTATCTGCAGCGGACGCCCAGCGGCCGTATGGACGAACTCGAACTGGTGATTCCGGAGGGGATCATCGAGTCGCTCCCGCCCGACAGCGAGGAGACCGAACGGGACATGGGCAAAGCGGTCGCCGGTTGGGAGCGCGACCTGAACGCTGCACTGGCCGTCGAAGACGAGTCGGAGGCGGTCAGCGCCGTCGTCGACGCGCTCGGTCACTTCGAGGACCGGTGGGAGGCCTACGACGAATTCGTCGTCGAACTCCGCGCGTGGGGCCAGTCACCGATCTACGCGATGGCCTGGCGTGACCTCCACGCGGCTATCGTCCGGCAAATTTACGACCACGAGGAACTGGCCGACCGGATCAACCGCGAACGCCACGCGCGGATGTTCGACGACGGTATCAGACCGGGTTCCGGGTCGGAGTAGGCCGATACACGGTCTGCGGGCCTCGGGACCTGCCCACGCCGACGAATACGCGACAGCTTTAGCCGTCGGGAGCACATATACGGGACGATGGAACGGCGGGAACGGAGCTATCGAGGGATCTCGGTCAGGGCCGCGATGATGTATCTGGAAGGCCTCGGCGGCGAACGGGTGGACTATCAGACCGTCGCGGGCGACGGCTGGGAGGCCTCGCTGTCGGCGGAACAGGTCGAAATCGGGCGGTCACTGGAACTCACGGAGACGACGGTCGTCTTCGAGGGCGACCCCGAGACGCTCGAGTCGGTCGTCGAGCAGTTCTCGCAGAAGGCCATCCGCGCGGGTGGCTAACGGGTCGATGACCGACTCGACCCATCCGATCGAGGGAGAAACCGTCTTACTCGCGGGTGCGAAGGCGAGCGTGCCGCTCGCTCGGCTCTCGACGTTGCTGGAGGACGTGCACGAGTACCTCCGTTCGCGGCGCGAGCGCCTCTCCCGGCGGTTCGAGCCCATCGACGCGAACGGACGGACGTACGTGCTGGCCGACGCTGCCCACTGGGACTCGGTTGGCGCGGACCTCGACCTGAGGAGGCGGGAGGTCGATGCCCTCCGACGGGCACACGCCGCCCAGTTCCGCCGCGACGGGCGCCGGACGGACCGACGGGCGGAGTTCGAGACGACGCTCGAGATCCGTGAGCCGGTCGTCATCGGGCCGGTTGACGGCCCTACTCGGTGACTTCGATTGTCTCGACTACCCGCTCGGAGAACTCGACTTCGGTGAGGTCGCCGTTGTGCAGGCGGTCGAACCACTCGCGCTCGACGTGCCAGGTACCGAGTTCGACGCCGTCGAGGTCGGTCACGACGGCCTCGATGTCGGTGCCGGACCAGTCGTCGTCGTGGAGGTCCCGGAAGACGTTGATGACGCGGCCGACTTCTCGATGGGGGACGACGCCCTCACTATCGGCCGAGAGGGACTCGTAGCGCACCTCGTAGGTGCCGTCGGATTCGTCGACGGTGTCGACGTAGACGCCGTGGCTGGTGAGTCGGGACTCTATCTGGAACGCGAAGTCGTCGGTGTCGGTGTCGGAATCGCTCATGAAGGAGGCAGAAGGGAGAACCCGTGCTCGTCAGTCGTCGGCCGGCGCCGAGGAGTCGCCGGTGGAGACGCCGGTGCCGGGGCCGATGTCGATACCCAGGTCGTCGAGTTTCTCGTCGGGCACGACGCCGTCGACCCAGTCGCGGACCTCGTAGTATTCGGCTTTCAGCTGGTCGAGTTCGGCGAGTTGGCCCTCGGAGCCACCCTGTGCGGGGATGGCGTCTTCGTGGCCCTCGACGAACCGGCCGGGCAGGTCGTCGTCCGCGCCGTCGAAGCCGGCGAGGTTGTTGTAGTACCGTTCGAGGTTGTACACGCGCTCGCCGGCCTCCATGAGTTCCTCCTCGGTCACGTCGCGGCCGGTCATGCCGTTGTACTGGAGGACGTACTCCTCGATGCCTTCCGCGAAGGCGTTGAACTTGCAGATGTCGAAGGAGTCGCTGATCGCGTGCAGGTCCTGGAACGTCGCACAGAGTTCGCCTTTCCCCTCCGGGTCGTGGGGGTCGACCTGCTCGGGAATGCCGAGAATCTCGGCGGCCGGGGTGTACCCGCGGAGGTGACACGCGCCGCGGTTCGAGGTGGCGTAGCCGATGGCCATCCCCTTCATGCATCGGGGGTCGTAGGCGGCCATCGTCTGGCCCTTGACGGCCAGGGAGTTCTCTTCGGCGTCGAACTCGGATTCGAGGTGGGAGGGGCCGCCGGCGAGGTGGTCGGCGAGTTCGTCGTCGCGGTGGGCGATGCGGTCGAGGAGTTCGATCATCGCCTCGGAGTCGCCCCAGTCGACGCCGTCGTCGAGGTGGTCGAATTTTCCTTCCTCGGTCATCTCCATCGCCATGGCGAGCGTGTTCCCGGCGTCGATGGTGTCGATGCCGAGGTCGTTACAGCGGTCGACCATCACCACGGAGTCCTCGAGGTTGGTGTGCCCCGAGTTGGGGCCCAGCGCCCAGGCGGACTCGTACTCGAAGGACTCCATCCGGACGTTCATCTCCTCGCCCTTGTGGTGGGTCTGGACCTCCACTTCCTTCTTGCAGGCGACGGGGCAGGAGTGACAGGTCGGTTCGTCGACGAGGATGTTCTCCCGGACGGTCTCGCCGCCGACGCGGTCGGCTTCGACGTCGGCGCCCTCGGAGTCGGCCATCGAGCGCGTCGACGAGTAGCGCCCGTTCTTGGCCGGGAGCCCGTCCATCTCCTCTGTGAGATTCATCAGGACGTTGGTCCCGTAGAGCGAGAGCCCGCCCTCGTTGGGGCCGGTGACGTCCGACTCCTGGATGAGTTGCATCGCCTGCTTGTGGCCTTCCTGGAAGGTCTCCTGGTCGGCCGGTCTGGGCATGTCGGTCGTGGCCTTGACGACGACGGCCTTGACGTTCTTCGAGCCCAGGACCGCGCCGGTGCCGCCGCGCCCCGAGGCGCGGTCGTCCTCGTTGACGATGCAGGCGTAGCGCACCTGTTCCTCGCCGCCGGGCCCGATGGCCATCGTCGAGAGGTTCTTGCCGTACTCCCCGTCGCACTCCTCCTCGAGCTCGGCGACCGTGTCGTGGACGCCCCAGCCCCAGAGGTGCGAGGCGTCGCGGAGTTCGACCTCGCCGTCCTCGACGTAGGCGTAGACGGGGTCCTCGGCTCTGCCCTCGAAGAGCAAGCCGTCGAAGCCGGCCCACTTGAGGCGGGCACCGCTCCACCCGCCGTGGTGGGAGTCGGTGACCTGCCCTTCGATCGGTGATTTCGTACAGACCGCGATGCGACCACTCATCGTCACCTGCGTCCCCGTCAGCGGCCCGTTCATGAACGCGATCAGGTTGTCTGGACCCAACGGGTCGACGTCGACGCCGTTGTCGAAGACGTACTTGACACCGAGGCCGCGCGCCCCGATGTACTTGCGGGCGTCTTCGTCGTCGATACCCTCGTACGCGACGCTCTCGTCTCCGAGGTCGACTCGTGCTACGTGGTCGTGGAAGCCGCCCATATCTGTCATGGTATTCTATTACAAACCACGGTCTGGTACCGACTTAACAATTCGGGCGGGTTGGCGTCGGGGCGCGGCCCGCGTCGAGACCGGAATCGGGCCGGGGAGGGTGGCCGAGCGTCGACAGGGACACTGTAGAATGGGTCTCAGACCTGCTCGATAGCTCGCAGACGGTCGGCGAGGCGATGGGCGATTTCGGTCATCCCGTGGTCCATCGGATGGAGCAGGTCGGTCGAGAGCCCACCCGGATGCTGCAGCAGGTCTGGACCCTCGAAGAGATGGAGGTTGTCGTGGTCGGCCGACTCGACGGCGGCGCGCAACTGCTCACGGTACTCGGTGGGGGTGGCTGCCAGGTCGTCGTCGTCGGCCTCGGGCACGAGGTCGGCGAAGAAGGGGAACAGCGTCACCGCGGCGACGGGCTTGTCCGGGTGCGCGCCCGCGACGGTGTCGACGAGGTACTCGACGCGGTCGCGGAACTGGCCGGCGTCGAAGCCCGCAGCGATCATGTTGACCGAGACGGCGAGGACAGCGCGGTCCCAGTCGTCGCGGTCGGCGATGTAGTCGGCGACGGGATTCTCGCAGAAGGCCGACCCGCCGGACCCGAGATTGACGTGGTCGGCGCCGAGCAGCCGAGCGGTCTGGTGGCCGTAGGTCATCGGGTAGCGGCTCGCGAAGGCACCCTGGGTGATCGAGGTGCCGTAGGTCAACAGCGTCTCGCCGGGCAGTTCCTCACCCTCGGGTGGTCGAACGTCGCCAGACACCTCGTGGAGGACGAGCGGGTCGCCGAAACAGACGAGGCGGCCGACGGTCGGGTCGAAGTACCGCCCGTCGAGGCGAGCGCGGTCGACCCCCGCCACTCGCTCGGGCACCGACACTTCGACGGTCGTCGGCTCGGCCCCGACGGTGACGTGCTCGTCGGGGCGCGGCTGGAACGGTCCCCAGAACGGCGTCACCTCACAGGTGCCCTCGGGACAGGAGAGTGTGACCTCGGCGGATCGGCCGACGAATCGGATCTCGACGCCGTCGGGGCGCTGGTACTCTTCGGTCGACCGGTCGTTGAACCGTGCCCTGACCTCGGGTGGCATCCGTTCCAGTCTGTGCCCGTCGTCAGTCGGTACCGGCTCCTCGACGTTGTGCAACGCGACGCGGTCGTGTGACATGTTGGCGGAGTGATTCCCAGCCGCCACGCATGTAGCTACCGACTGTCACAATCTGCGGGCGGGGCTCGGCCTGTCCGAGCACACGGGTCCTGCCAGGACGCCCGGCACCTGCTTGGCTGCTCGGGGGTGCGGGTCCTGGTGGCTGCCACGACGGCATATTAGGTGTTTCAGGCCTGTCGCAGATCCCTAATCGGTATGGAGACAACCCCTATCAGTGCTCGTTCCTGCGATTCGAACGTGACCAACCGACGCGACGAGAACGAGACGAACGGATCGACCAGGGGTGTGGTACCCCGTGAGTGACGCAGCGAGCCATCCACGACTGCTCGACCTGCCCAGAGACGAGACGGGACTCGCGACGACGCGAGTCGCGCTCCGCCGACTGCAGGAACTGCTCCCGGAATTTCTGCGGGACCTGGTGAGCGAAGCCGAGGCGACCGGACTCGTGGTCCCGCTCGATGGCGGCGTGGCGAGTGCGGCGGCGGCCGCGCTGGCCGTCGACGCGGTCGGTGCCGAGGACGTCGTCGCGGTGACGATGCCGGCCGGATTGGCCGACGAGGCGACGACGCGAACGGCCGAAGCGGTCGCGGAGATGCTCGACGTCGAACACCGACGGCTCCAGTTACAACCACTCGTGCGAGCGTTTCAGGAGGTGGTCGGCGAGTCGGGTGGGCCCGCGGACGACCTGGTGGCCACCGACAACGCCGTCGCGAGGTTCCGGACGGCGACGACCTACTACGTGGCGAACCGTCGAGACGCGCTCGTTGTGGGGCCGGTCACGCGCACGGACCGACTGCTCGGGTCGGCGCGAAAGTACGGTGAGACCGGTGTCGATTGTTTCCTGTTCGGGGACTGCTACCGGACGGAGGTCCGAGCGCTCGCCGAGGCGTTGGACCTACCGGTCGACCTGCTCGATAGCGGCCCGGCACCGGGGTCAGAGCGAACCGGCGACCCGCAGCGGCTCGGCGTCGCGGCGGAGACAGTCGACCGAGCGCTCAGGCTGCACATCGACGAGGGCCGAGGCCCGTCGGCCGTCGCCGACCGGCTCGGTGTCGACCGGTCGGTGGTGACGCGACTGGCGGCGTGGTGTGACGCGACGCGACACAAGCGACACCAGCCGCCGAAGCCGTCGACCAACCGGTGAGGGTGACGAGCGCGGCCAGCGGGGCCGACCCCCAGTTCCCGCTTCCGGTCGTGCGGTACCCATAAGGGGAGGTGACTGTTAGCAATCGTGTGGATCCGTCACGTGTGCGTCCGCGGACGGTGGTGCTCGCCCTCCTCTGCGTCGCGGTGATAGCGTTCGCGGCGGCGACCCTGGATTCGACGACGAACCCGAATCCGGACGTCGGCGCCGGCTACACTGGTGTGGACGAGGAGATGGGCGGTGAGCGCACGCCGACGGACGAGCCATCTGGCGACAGTGAATCGGGGCAAGATTCGCCACTCGACCTCGATATGGGGCCCGGCACACCCTTCGAATTCTGTGAATCGTGGCTGACCCAGCCGCTGGTGCAACTGCTACTCATCCTCGGCCTGGTCGGCATCTTCGCAGTGGCGCGGTGGATGGACGACACCGCGGCGGGACTGGCAGCGGTCTTCGTGGTGGGCTATCCCGGCTTTTTCGTCTACCTGCTGTTGACGGCGTGCCCCTCGGCCACGGAGCGAGGGCTGCTCGACCTCTCGTCGATCGGTCGCCCGTCCGAACAGGGTGGCGGGCTGATGGGTGGTGAGACCACCGTCGCCCCGCCGACGCTGTCGACGAAACTCCTGCTCTTGCTCGTCGTCGTCTCGCTCGTCGCAGTCGCGGCGCTCGTGTTGACGGGGAATCACGACCAGACCGACCGCGAGGAGGCCGAGAGCGAACCGGAAGAACCCGACCCGGAACCGAGGGCCGACGTGCGGGCCGTCGGGGCAGCTGCTGGGCGTGCGGCCGACCGCATCGAGGCGAGCGACGAGTTCGAGAACGAGGTGTACCGCGCCTGGGCGGCGATGACCGACCACCTCTCGGTCGAGCATCCCGAGTCGAGTACGCCGGCGGAGTTCGCGACGGCGGCCACCGCCGCAGGCATGGCGCCAGCCGACGTCGACCGCCTCACGGACCTTTTCGAAGCAGTCCGTTACGGCGGGGCCGAGCCGACGCCCGAGCGAGAGGCGGCCGCCGTCGAGACGCTCCGGCGCATCGAATCGACCTACGCCGACGCGGACGGCGAGGCCGAGCCCGATGATTCGGGCGACGATCACAGCGGCGAGGGGGTCGGTCCACCGTGAGCCGGTCTGTCACCGCCGTGCTGGGTGCCCTGCTAGGCATCATCGGCCTGGTCGCAATCGCGGTTCCGGGGCTCACGACGCCACTCCCGACTGGTGACGCGTTCGTGCTCCTCGTCGGCGTGGTGCTCGTCCTCGGAGCAGTCGGACAGATCCAGCGGCGTCGTACCACCGAACTCCGCTACGCAGAGACGCCTGACGCGGAACTCGCGGTGGACCTTCCGACGCCGGGTGACGACCTGGACCGTCGGCTGGACCGGTTGCGTCTGACGCGCTTCAACGAGGCTCAACGTCACCGACTCCGCGACGAACTCGGCGACGTTGCGGTGACGACCATTCAGCGTCGCGAGCGGTGCTCGCCCGCCGAGGCGACGGAGGCGCTCGAAGCGGGGACCTGGACGGACGACCCGTTCGCGGCGGCGTTTTTCACCGGGCTGGCCCCGGACGTCGGGGCCAGTGCCCGCGTCCGGGAACTCCTTCATCGGGAGTCCCCGTTCAAGCGCCGCGCCATCCGTGCGATCGAGGCCATCGAACGACTTCAGGAGGGCGAGGATGACTGAGGACGACACGCCGCGATCGGACGGCGGACGATCGGTCGATACGACCACCGCAGAGGCCGACGCTGTAGAGGCCGACGCAGCAACCGCCGCCGCAGCAGGGGCCGACGCTCCGGACGCCGAGACTGGCGGTGCCGATGGCGTCGATGCTGGCGTCCGTCCGGCGGAGTCGAACGCCACTGACGCGTTCGCGAGAGACGAGCCGTCCGTGGAGGAGGACGCGGAGCCGGGACGACGCGAGACCCCCACGCCGGGCGGGGACTCCGCCGAGGCGAGGGCGGACTCTGAGCCAGCGGCTTCCACCGGACCGGTCACGACGACCGTTCGGTCAGCGACGCTTCGCTCCACCAATCACTGGGTCGGCTTCGCGACGCTGGCGTTCCTGGCCGGCGGCCTCGGGGTCGCCCTTCGGTCGCGTTCGCTGCTGCTGGCGGCGGTCGTCGGCGTCGGCTACCTCGCCTACGCGAACGTGACCGAGGCACCGGAGCCGAGGCTGGCCGTCGAGCGGACCCTCTCGACCGAGCGGCCGGAACCGGGCGACACCGTCGAGGTAAGAGTCGTCGTCGAGAACGTCGGCGAGACGGTGCTCCCGGACCTGCGAATCGTCGAACAGGTCCCGGAGGCGCTGGCGGTGACCGACGGTCCCGCCCGGACCGCGACGGCGTTGCGGCCGGGCGCGCGGATGACGTTCACGTACTCGGTCCTGGCCCGGCGCGGGGCCTACGAGTTCGACGGCCTGACCGTCATGGCGCGCAACGCGAGCGGGAGCCGCGAACGCGAGTGCGACCTGTCGACCGAGCCGATTTCGATCACGTGTCTCGCACCGATCGATGCGACGGCGGCGGTCCCACTCCGGGGTCTCACCTCGCCGTACACCGGTCGGGTGTCCACGGACACGTCGGGCGAGGGTACCGAGTTCGCGTCGCTCCGGGAGTATCAACACGGCGACGCACTCAGTCGCATCGACTGGAACAGCTACGCCCGGGACGGGACGCTCGCGACGATGGAGTTCCGCGAGGAGCGCATGGCGACCGTCGTGGTCGTCCTCGACCTGCGGGGGGCGGCCTATCTCCAGGCGGGCGAAGACGGGCTTCACGCCGTCGACCGGGGTATCGACGCGACGCGTCGGATCTTCAACTCGCTGCTCGACACGGGCGACCGCGTCGGGCTGGCGGCCTTCGCGAGCGAGAGCGTCTGGCTCGCACCTGGGGCCGGTGCGACTCACCAGGCACGGGCCCGCGACCTCCTCTCTACGCATCCGGCGCTGTCGCCAACGCCGCCGGACGAGCGCGTGTACGTGCGGTGGCAACTCCGCCGGTTGCACCAGCGTCTGGACGACGACGCACAGGTGGTGTTCGTCTCGCCGGTGCCGGACGACACGAGCACGCTCGTCGCTCGCTCGCTCCAGGTGCGGGGCCACCCGGTCACGGTCGTGAGTCCCGACGCGACGCTCCGGGATACGCCGGGCCACACGCTGGCGGCAATCGAGCGCTCGAACCGGCTCAACGACCTCCGCGGGAGCGGCGTCCGCGTCGTCGACTGGGCGGGCGACGAGCGGCTTGGGGAAGCACTCGAACGAGCCCGCAGGCGGTGGTCGGGATGAGCGGGACCGAGATAACGCGGCGGCCGGGCCGCCACTCCCTGGTCGTCTCGGGGGTGGCGGGCGCGACGGCCGCGGTGATGGTCGCCGCCGGGAGTACGACCGGTGCAGGTGTGACGGTGCTCGGGACGGCCGTCGTGCTCTCGGGCGTCCACACGGCGCGTCACGGGGTCGTCGACGTGGGCGGACTGCTCGCCTTCGTCGGCGTCGTCTTCGCGGCACTCGCCGAAGCGCCGGCACCAGCGGTGCTCCTCGCCACAGCGGGGACGGTCGTCGCCTGGGACGCCGGGACGAACGCGGTGTCGCTCGGCCGGCAACTCGGTCTCGAGGCCGACACCGCTCGCCCCGAGTCACTCCACGCGCTCGCGGGGGCGCTGGTCGGGCTGGTCACCGCAGTGCTCGGCCTCGTCCTCTTCGAGACCGGTCCGACCCGCCAACCGATCACGACCGTGTTCGTCCTCTTGCTCGCCGCCACGCTCTTGCTCGTGGCCCTCGACCGGTGACCCACGCTACCCGTTCGGGCTTGGGTGGGCGCCAGCGGTCGCGGCCCCGCTTCCCGTAGTATCCGGAGACGGACTCCGTGTGGTAGAAGTTGGCAAGATCCCCTCAGCATGAAGGCGGATTGCCTTACTGTTTGTAGTCCTGAATATCAGTATCGGCACACAACCGGTACTGAGACATAATGTCACAAAAAAATCATGTCTTATCGCTTCCAAACCTGACTCGATCGTCGGGCACCGACAGCGTGGTCGCGACGCGCGAGTGGGGGGACGAGACCACTCCATCACGGTGTATCATCGAGACCGTCGGGGCGGTAACCGAGACAGACCCGTGCAGTATGACGCCGCTCGCGAGCGCTATCGATCCTGACGCACTCGACATGGTGTTCGGAGCGGGCTTGCAGCGGTCCGACCACCTCGCCGCCGACCAGGTTTCGTTCGAATACGAGGGATTCGGCGTCACGGTGTACGCAGAGAACCGACTCGTGCTCTGGGACCTCGACGAGGATCCGGACCAACGGGACTGATAGGGACCCGCCCGCTCAGTTCTGGCCGGTTTCCTGCCGGGCCGTTCCCTCGAACATGAGCGTGAGTAGTTTTCGTTCCGCGGTGTGGATGTGTTCGGAGAACGTCGCCGAGGAGATGTCGAGGTCCTCGGCGATTTCCTGGCCGGTGCAATCGCGGGGCCACTCGTAATACCCACGCTCGAACGCTGCGCGGAGCACTTGTTCCTGTCGGTCCGTCAACTGTGACTGCATCACCTGTTCGAAGGCCGAACGGGTGAACAACGGAGTCGCTGCTGGCTTCTGGTGCTTGCTCGTCAGTTCGACGTCGGGGTATTTCGCCAGGAACGCCTCGACGACCGACGGTGGGTCGTACTCGGCTGGGATGTCGACGACGATGTGGCCGGTCCCGTTGTCGCCGCGGACCTGCTGGGGGATCGCACCGCGTTCAGCGAGCGCGTACGCCGGACATCGCCCCGGGACGATGAGTTCGAAGAGCCCGCCCGATTCGTACGCTTTGAGGAGCGTCACTTCGACGTCCTCGAGGCCAGCCAGGAGGTCGAGCATCCGTTCGGGGTCCGTCCCGGAGATGTTGAAATACTCCGCGTACTCCTTCTCGCCGCGAGGGATCATCTTCGCGAGTTCGAACGTACATCCCCCGCGCTTCGAGAGCCCGACGAACGGAAAGTCGGTGTTCCGGGTGGTAAAGGCCACCTCGTAGACGTGATTTGCGCGCTCACTGGTAGTTGCCTCTGACATTTCCACTCGGTGTCACAAGGGACGAATTGGGCTAATGGGTTCGGCCTAAGTCTTTAGGCTGGCTGAGCGAGCGCGGGGCACCCCTCAGAGGCTGCCGTCCCTGGCCATCGTCCGGAGTTCGCTGACTCGCTGGTAAATCTGGTCGAGGTCGCCGTTCTCGCGCTTGTCGTCGACGTGGCCGTACAGCAGGCCCATCCGGTGATTGCTCCGGAGGCCGTCCTCGTTGCGTGCGAGAAACTCCCAGTAGAGGGCGTTGAACGGGCACGCGCCCCGTCCGGTCGTCTGGTCGGGGTCGTACCGACAGTCCGAACAGTAGTCGCTCATCCGGTCGACGTAGTTGGCCGAGGAGACGTAGGGTTTCGTCGCGAAGACGCCGTGACCGTACGACCCCATCTCGACCACGTTCGGAGTGGTCACCCAGTGGTAGGCGTCGACGAACGTGGCGTGGAACCACTCGTTGAGTTCGGCCGGGTCGACCCCCCAGAGGGTCGCGAAATTCGCGAGTATCATCAGTCGCTGGATGTGATGGGCGTAGCCTCGCGACGCGACGTCGTCGACGGAACTGGCGACGCAGTGCATGTCGGTCTCGCCGCTCCAGTACCAGTCCGGAAGGTCGCGGTCGGCGCCGAGTTGGTTGGCGCTGGCGAGGTCGGGCATCGCGTGGCGGTAGGTGTGGCGAACGAACTCGCGCCAGCCCAGAAGCTGTCGAATGGCGCCCTCAGCGGAGTTGAGCGGGACCGACGAGCGCTCCTCGTAGGCCGACTCGATGGCGGTGATCGCTTCCCACGGGTGCAAGAGCCCGACGTTGATCGCTGGAGAGAGCAGTGCGTGTGCCATGGCCCAGTCGTCGGCCCGAATCGCGTCCTGGTAGGGGCCGAACTCGGGCAATCGCTCGGTGACGAACTGGTCCAGGCGGGCGAGTGCGTCCGCGCGAGTCACGGGCCACGCGAATCCCTCGGCATCGCCCCAGGTGTCGAACTCGGCCGCGACCCACTCGCTCACGTCGGCGGTCGTCTCGTCTGCGCCTGGGTCGTAGACGGGCGGGGCGGTCCAGTCCTCGGGCGGGAACTCCCGGTTGGCGTCGTCCAGGTTCCACTCGCCACCGGTGGGGGAGCCATCCGCCTCCAGGAGCACACCGCTCTCCTGGCGCATCCAGCGATAGAACGACTCGTGCCGAAGGGAGTCCCGGCCCTCGGCCCAGTCGTCGAATGCCCCGCGCGTGCTGCAGAACAGTTCGTTCGTGACGAGTTCCAGGTCGCCGTCGACCGCGTCGACCAGCGCTCGAAATCGCTCACCACTCCGGTGGCTCGGCGAGCGCATCGCGACCAGCGTGTCCTCGGGGTGGCGCTCGAAGTACGTCGCCAGGCCGTCGCCGAACGTGTCGGCCTGGACGTATTCGACGTCGTAGCCGGCCTCGCGGAGGGCGTCACGGAACTGCCGCATCGCGCTGAAGATCAACGTGAGCTTCTGGTGGTGGTAGGGCTTGCGCCGCGCGAAGTCGTGGGCCTCGATCATGCAGACGCGCGACCCGACCGGCGCGCGGGCCAGCGGCCCGGCGTCTGGGTGCAGGTGCGTGCCGAGGACCCAGGGGACCCGATCAGCGTCGTCGAGGTCGTAGTCGTCGCTCGATCCGACGACTGGTCGTGGGTGTGTCATTGGTCACCGTTCGCCATATCATATCTAGGGATCCGCCACGCAAAGGATGCGTACCCACACAGTTCGATTCCGGTTGCGGGGACGGTCCGGTGGCGCGTCGCCCACCAGCATAAGTCGCTGGCGTGACAGAGTCAGGCATGGCCATCGACATCCTCGCTGACGGCGCACGTGCCATCGACACTCACGTTCACCAGCCCACGTCGGTGTTCCTCGAGGACGCCGGCGGGGAGATGATGCGCGACGCCGCCGGGCAATTCGGAACAGAGCGCGACACCTGGACGTACGAGGAGATGGTCGCGGAGTACCGCGAGGCCGGGGTCGGCCGCGCCATCTTGCTCGGGTGGGACGCCGAGACCAACACGGGGAATCCCCCGGTCCCGAACGAGCACGTCGCCGAGGTTCGCGACGAGTATCCGGACTTTTTCGTCGGGTTCGGGAGCGTCGACCCGCACAAGGACGACTGCGTCGAGACGGCGCGCCGATGCGTCGAGGATCTGGACCTCTCCGGGTTCAAGTTCCAGCAGATCGCACAGGGGTTCGACCCGAGCGACCCCGCACACGAGGAGCTCTGGGCCGCAATCGAGGACCTGGGCGTCCCGGTCGTGTTCCACGGCGGCAACTCGACGCTCGGGGCGGGGTCACCCGGCGGGCGTGGCCTCCAGATCAAGTACGGCAATCCGATGCTGATCGACGACGTTGCCGCCCGGCATCCGGAACTCGACATCCTGATCGCCCATCCCGCCTTCCCGTGGGAGAAAGAACAACTCGCGATCTGCCAGCAAAAAGGCAACGTCTACATGGATCTCTCGGGCTGGCTCCCGAAGTACATCGACGACCAGGTGCTCCACTACGCGAAGACGCTGCTCCAGGACAAGGTGATGTTCGGCACCGACTATCCGATGATCCGCCCCGAGCGCTGGCTCGACCAGTTCGAACGCCACTGCGAGTTCCCGGAGGCGGTCCAGCGAAAGATCCTCTGGGAGAACGCCGAAGCCTTCCTCGGACTCTGAACTCGCGCGGACGGGGTCGCCGACTGGGCTCCTGGGCAGGTGGCGCCCAGTACCGCCTCAGTCGGTCGGGGTGGGCGTGGACGTCTCGGCGTCTGGGGCGCTCGGGTATGGGGCGAAGGTGAGCGTCCGGCCGGTGGCGGTGTCGGCCGAGGTGGTGCCGGTCACCGACTCACCTGCCGTCTCAGTCAGGTCGCCACCAGCGGTGCCCGACGACGGTGAGGCAGTGGGCTGCTCGGTGCCGGTGGCTCTCCCTGGATCGCCCGTCTCGGGCTTGGCGGTCGACAGGTTGCCCACCTCGGACGCGGGGACGCAGAAGTCCTCCGGGCGGGTGACCACAGTCGAGTCGACGTCGGTGACAGTCAGCGTCTCGACCTCAGTCGTCTCCACGATTTTGTCACCGTCGTCGGATCGAACCGTTCTGACGTGCCTGACGTGACGAACGATCCCCCGACGATCGACCAGGACGGTGGAGTTGATGCGCATGGCTGACCCGGCGCCGATGAGCACTTCGCCGTCGAAGTCGTCCCGGAAGACGCGGACCTCGGTCCCGTTCCACGTTCGCGTGCCGACCTGCGTGAAATTGAACGGAGCGATCCGTCCGGCCAGCCAGTCCCGGCCGGTCAGGGCGTCGAGGTACCACCCGCGCTCGCCGGCCGCCGGGCGGTACGATTGCGTGTCGACCGTCACGCCCGAGTCGCTCTCCTGGAGGCGGTATATGGTCCCCGCGACGGCGAAGACGCGGACCGACCCGAACCCGAGCGAGACACCCTCGTAGGTGAAGGCGCTGGCCCGGGGCATCGATTGGATCCTCGTCGCCCCGATTCTGAGGGTGAAACTGTAGTTGGCGAGCGTCTGCCGATGGACTGCGGTGAGTGCCGTCCCCCGGATGGTGCCGTTCTGGACCGGCAGCGGTTGGGGGGTCACTGGCGTCGGCTCCGGCGTCCGTTCGGGTGGAGCCACCCGCGGTGCCAGACACGCCGTCTGTGCTGGCGTCGGCGTGCGGAGTGACTCCCCGGGGGGCACGTCGACAGGGGTCAGCGTCGGGGTGTCGGCCGGTTCGCTCGACCCGCCAGTGGGCAAGGCGTTACACCCACTGAGGACGAGCAGCAGTGCGACGATCACGGCAGTCCGTCTCACACCCCTAGTCGGCGATCCACGCGCAAAAATCTACGGCCACTCTCGACGCGCCCTGGTGCTACGGCGGGGGTGTGGCTACCTCGCTGGTGGGCACGCAGAACGCCGCCGGCCGCGAAAGAGTGACTGAACCGACCTGGGTGACGGTGTAGGTCGCGACCCGAGGCGCGGCGTCGGTCTCGGTCGGACGACTCACGTGGCGGACGTGGCGGAGGATCCCCCGTCTGTCGACGAGGACCGTCGAGGTAGCGGTCACGGGCTCCCCGTTCTCGGTGACCGTGACGGCCCGGGTCGATTCGAACACGCGCACGGTGGTGTCGTTCCAGGTGCGGGTCTCGACGAACCGGTAGTGCGAGCGGGCGACGCGCTCGCTCAACCACACGTCTCCGGTCAACACGTCGAGGTACCACTCCACTCGTTCGGAGCCCGGATCGTAGACTGTCGTCGTGACGGACAGTCCGTCGTCGGTCTCGTGGAGGCGATAGATGGTCTCGCCGACGGCGTACAGTCGGACCGGACCGAAGCCGAGAAGCGTGCCGTTGAATCGAAATGCGGTCCCTCCGGGGAGGGACGTGACACGCGTCGAGTTGGTACGCAACGTGAAGCCGTGGGCTGCGATGGCGTCCAGATGCCGCTCGACGAGGGCCGCGCCACGGACCGTTCCGTTCTCTCCCGGAATCGGACCGGCCGTCTCCGGCGTCGGCCGCGCCGTTCGGTCGGACGCGCCGGCCGGCGGCGCCAGACACGTGGTTCGCCCACCGATAGCTGTTCGGTCGCCCGCCGGGACCGGCGCCGGCGTCATCGTTGTCGTCCCCATCCGGTCGTCGCTCGAGCGCTCCAGCCCGCTACACCCGGCGAGCACCACCAGGACCGCGACCGCGACCGCGAAACGGGACACATGTGTGTGACTAGTCCTCACGGACAAAAGCCCACGGTCCCGAGGTCTGGGGCTCCCAGCGGACGCCGGCGCACCGTTGGGATGCACGAGCGGCCATCCTTCTGGAGCGACGGACCACGTTTATCGGTACGCCGACGGAGGGATCGGTATGGACACTGCGGACGAACGCGCTCGGGGCGCTCCGGGCAACGAGGGGGACGCGACCGATGGGGAACCAGGGGCAGACTCGGACGCCTCGGAGCCATCCGCCGACGCCGATGGTGACACGGCATGCCGCCTGGGCGTCGACGTCGGCGGCACCTTCACCGACGTGGCGCTCCTCGCGGACGGCACGCTCACGACAGCGAAGGTACCGACGACCGACGACCAGAGCCAGGGGGTCGTCCACGGGATCGAGGTCGCCTGCGACGAGGCGGGCGTCGACCAAGCGTCCGTGACGTCGTTCCGCCACGCGACGACCACCGCCGTCAACGCGGTCCTCGAAGGAACCGGCGCGGACACCGCGCTCGTCACGACCGACGGGTTCGCCGACGTGCTCGAGATCGGTCGCCAGGACCGCCCCGACCTCTACGACCTCAGCGCCTCGAAACCGACGCCGCTCGTCCCCGCCGAGCGCCGCTTCGAACTGGCCGAGCGCGCGACGACCGACGGCATCGAGACGCCGGTCGACCCCGACGAGGTCCGGGAATTGGCTGATTCCCTCGAGGGTACTTGCGAGAGCGTGGCCGTCTCGTTGCTTCACTCGTACGCACACCCGGCGAACGAGCGGCGGGTGGCCGAACTGCTCCGCGCGGAACTCGACGTCCCCGTCTCGGCCAGCCACGAGGTATTCGGCGAGTTCCGCGAGTACGAGCGGACGGCGACGACGGCGGCCGACGCCTACGTCCGGCCGGTCGTCGGCGACTATCTCGGCCGACTCGCCGAACGGGCGGACGCCCTCGAACTGCCCTCGCCGCGAGTCATGCAGTCAAACGGCGGCATCGCCGATGGGACAACAGTCCGCGAGCGTGCGGTGACGACACTCCTCTCGGGCCCCGCCGCGGGTGTCGTCGGCGCAGCGCGGTTCGAGCGCGAGGCCGACCGTGGCCTCGTCACCTTCGACATGGGTGGGACCTCTTCGGACGTGAGTCTCGTGCGCGGGGGGACCGCCGATCGGACGACGGAGGCGACCGTCGGGGGCCACCCCGTCGGCGTGCCGATGGTCGACGTTCACACGGTCGGCGCCGGTGGCGGGTCCATCGCCCGGGTCGACGAGGGCGGGGCGCTCCGGGTGGGGCCAGCGTCGGCGGGTGCTGACCCGGGCCCCGTCTGTTACGGCAAGGGGGGCGAAGAACCGACTGTCACCGACGCGGCGATGGTACTCGGCTATCTCAGCGAGGACACGACCCTCGGCGAGGACCTGGACCTCGACGCCGACGCGGCCGAAGCAGTCATGGAGGACCTCGCCGAGGAAGCGGCCCTCGATACCGTGATCGACGCCGCACAGGGCGTCTACCGCGTGGCCAACGCGACGATGGCCCGCGCGATTCGCGGGGTGACCGTCGAGCGTGGGCACGACCCCAGAGAGTTCGCGCTCGCGGCGTTCGGCGGCGCCGGGCCGATGCACGCGGCCGCACTCGCCGAGCGCCTCGGCATCGAGACGGTGCTCGTCCCGCCAGGGAACGGCGTGCTCTCGGCACTCGGCTTGCTCGCCGCGGACGAGCGCCACGACGCGACCCGGACCTACCGCTCGGCGCTCGACGCCCTCGACCCCGAGGCCGTCGAGTCGGTGTTCGACGACCTCAGCGAGTCGGTGCGTGCCGACGCCAGTGACGCCGACCGCGCCACGGTCGACCGCGAGGTCGAGTGTCGGTACGAGGGCCAGAGCTTCGAACTGCCTGTCGACGCCCCCGAGCCGTTCGACCCGGAGACCGTCCGGGAGCGATTCCACGACGAACACGAACGCGCCCGCGGATACAGGATGGACGAACCGGTGGCGTTGATCAATTGCCGCGTGACCGCGAGTGTACCCGGCGACCCGCCAACGATCGAGTACGACCCGTCTGGGGATCCGTTGCTCGGGAAACGCGACGCCTTCTTCCCTTCGGGATTCTACCGGGCGCCGGTGTACGACCGTACCCGTGTCCCCGTCGACGTGAACGTCGACGGCCCGGCCATCTTCGCCGGCGGCGAGAGCACCGTCGTCCTCCCACCGGACTGGTCCGCACACGCCGACGCGGACGGGACGCTCGTGCTCGAGGTGAGCGAGGAATGAGGCGAGGCACCAGCCACCCATTCACCGTGGCGCGCGCTGTCGCGGCCGCGAGTCCTCTGCGGACGAGCGGCCGCGGCGGAGCCGTGCGAGGGATGAGGAGCGAAGCGAGCGGACGCGAGCGAGCACCGCAGTCGGCTGGGGAGGGGTGTGGCACGGTGCCGTGCGGGTCGTGGGGTCCGTCGGGTGGGACTGAAAGGGGCCGCCGCGAGGGCGACCCCCGGCGACGCAAGGACCGCAGGCCGCAGGCCGAGGACCGCAGCGAGCCGCGGGAGCCGTCTCGGCGGGGGCTTTCAGCGGTCGTTGCCGGTTACAATGACGCAGACACCCAGTTTCTGGACTCAGCCCCCTGGAGTACCGACTCAGACACCAAGCCAGACAGGAGACCAAACACATGAGCGAACTCGATCCGGTCGAACTCGAAATCCTCAGGAATCAGCTCGAAAGCGTCGCCGAGGAGATGGGGCAGGTGCTCATCAGGGGCGCGTACTCCCCCAATATCACCGAACGCCGGGACTGTTCGACGGCCATCTTCGACGCAGATGGACGAATGATCGCCCAGGCCGAGCACATCCCTGTTCACCTCGGCGCGATGCCCGAAGCCGTCAGTGCGGTGCTCGACCGCGACCCGCAACCCGGCGACGTGTTCGTGCTGAACGACCCGTTCGCCGGCGGCACGCACCTCCCAGACGTCACGCTGGTCTCACCCATCGCACCCGAACGGACCGATGTGGCAGGCCTCAACATCGATTCCTACGAGGGATCTATCGTCGGATTCGCAGTCTCGCGGGCTCACCATGCGGACGTTGGTGGGATGGCACCGGGGAGTATGCCGGCGGGTGCCAGAGACATCCAGCAGGAGGGACTGCGTATCCCGCCGGTTCGCCTCCTCACGGACGGTCACCTCGACGAGGCCATCGAGTCGCTACTCTTGGCCAACGTCCGCAACCCGGACGAGCGCCGGGCAGACCTCAGAGCACAGATCGCCGCGAACGAACGCGCGGAAACCCGCATCGCGGAACTGCTGGCCGACCACGGCGAGCGACTGCTGGCGGCGGGCGACGCCGTCATCGACTACTCCCGCGAGCGCGTGGAGGCACAACTGCAGGAACTTCCGGACGGGACGTACAGCGCCAGCGACGTGCTGGAGGGCGACGGCGTCACGGACGCGGACATCCCCGTCGAAGTGACGGTCACGGTCGACGGGTCCATGGTCGACGTGGACTTCGCGGGCACCGCCGAGCAGGTCGCCGGCAACGTCAACGCCCCGCTGACGGTCGCCAAAAGTGCCGTATACTATGTGATCAGATGTATTACAGACCCGGAGATACCGCCGAATCACGGCTGTTACCTGCCGGTCGCGGTCAACGCACCCGAGGGCTCGCTCCTCAATCCCGACCCGCCGGCGGCGGTGGTCGGGGGGAACGTCGAGACGAGTCAGCGCGTGACGGACGTCGTCTTCGCCGCGCTGGCCGAGGCGGCGCCGGCGCGCGTCCCGGCAGGCGGCCAGGGGACGATGAACAACGTCGTCGTCGGTGACGCCGAGTTCGCCTACTACGAGACGGTCGGGGGTGGGGCGGGCGCCACCCCGGAGCGTGACGGCCTCTCGGGCGTGCAGGTCGGAATGACGAACACGCTCAACACGCCGGTCGAGGCGCTCGAAGCGGCCTATCCGATCACGGTCGAGCGCTACGCACTCCGCGAGGGGAGCGGTGGTGACGGCGCCAGTCACGGTGGTGACGGACTCGTTCGCTCGCTCCGGGTGGAGACTGACGCGACCGTCTCCCTGTTGACCGAACGCCGGCGCCACGCACCCCGAGGGCTCGCAGGCGGCGCGGACGGGACACCCGGCCGCAATCGCATCGACGGCGAGGAGGTCGGGGCGAAAGTCACCCGCGAGGTCGAGGCCGGAACGACGGTCACCGTCGAGACGCCGGGCGGCGGCGGCCACGGCGCGCCGGACGAGTGAGCACCCTCGCCTCCCGACGCGAAGCGAGCACCTTCGCCCACCGACGCGAAGTGAGCACCCTCGCCTCCCGACGCGAAGCGAGCACCTTCGTCCACCGACGCGAAACGAGCACCCTCACCCACCGACGCGAAGCGAGCACCCTCACCCACCGACCCCAATCGGGCGACGGCAACCGTTAAGTTCCATCTGACTGACCAACCGGTTAATGGCGGACAGAGCGCTGGCGGCGGTGGTGGTGGTCCTGTGTGTGGTCGCGCTCGCTCTCGCGGCGTCGACGCTGTCGGCGACCGGTGGTATGGAACGAGGCCCGGGCGAGGGGTCCGGTCCCGGGTCGAGCGACCAGCCGCGGGCACCACAGACCCCGAGCAACGAGAGTGCGACCGAGCCGCTCGGGTTGAGCGGTCACTGGGTGTCGATACTGATCGCCGTGGCAATCCTGCTCGCGATCCCATCACTGTTCTTCCTCGACCGGGGCCGCGTCGTCGGCGCGCTACTGGCGATCGCGTTCTTCGCGGCCATCGTCGGAGCGTTCTGGCTCTTCGCCGGCCAACCGAACCCACAGCTACCGGTCGGGGGCGCCCTCAACGGGTCGACCGGTATGATGGGCGGCGGCGACATGGGGAGCGCCGACGAGACGACCGCCGAGCGCAGCCGAGACCTGCCCTCGCTGCTCACGTTCGGCGTGGTCGGCGTCGCGCTCGTCATGGCCGGTGGCCTGGTCTACTACGCGAGTTCCAGCGTCGACGAGTCAGTCGACCCACAGCCGCCCGACGAGCCAGCCACCGACGGGACCGTCGCCGTCGCCGACGCAGTGAGTCGCGCGGCCGACCGGCTGGAAGAGAGCGAGGGCGACCCCGAGAACGCCGTCTACCGGGCCTGGGCCGAGATGACGACCGCACTCGACGTGACCGAACCGGCCACGAGCACGCCCGGGGAGTTCGCCGACGCTGCAATCGCCGCGGGGATGGACCAAGCCCGCGTCGGTCAGCTAACCGACCTCTTCGAGCAGGTCCGCTACGGACACGAACCCGTCACGGCGGACCACGAGCGACGGGCCGCCGAGACGCTGCGAGCGATCGAAGCAACCCACCAGGCGGTCGATGCGACGGCCGCCCAGCCGGAGTCAGACGCTGACGCCACCGGCGAGTCGCCAACTGCAGAACCACAAGCGACCGACTCGGGACCGCGAGCTACCGACTCGGACGACGGAACCCCTCCCGCGGCGAACGGGAGTGACCGCTCGTGAGTCCCGACGACGTCGACCCGGGACCGGGGACGGTCACCGAACAGCGGACCTCGCGGGGGCAGGCGGCCGGACAGGCGATGGACCTCGGCGGCGCCGGCGTTTCGGGCGACATCGACCTCCAGGCGCCCTCGGTCCGCGACAACCCCATCCGCGCGGCGCTGGGACTCGTCGCCGTCCTCCTCGGCCTCGCGGCGGTCGTGGGCTTCGACGCGGTCCCGACGCTCCCCTTCGAGACGACGCTCGTCACCCTGCTCGCCGGCCTCGCGCTCGCGCTCGGTGCCATCGTCCTCCTCCGGCGGGCGTTCGCGACGCTCTCGACCGCCGAGACCGCCGACGTTGAGTACCGCGCGTCCGTCTCGGTGCCCGGGACCGAGTTCGACAGCGTGCTCCGCGACGCCGTCCACGGCACGGGCGGCAACCGAATCAAGGCCCGCCTCACCGTCCTCGAGCGCCTCCGCGAGACCGCTGCCACAATCCACGCCCAGACCGAACGGATCACCGAGTCCGACGCCCGCGAACACATCGCCGAGGGGACCTGGACCGACGACGCCGCGGCCGCGGCGTTCCTCGCCGGCAAGTCACGCGTCTCCTCCACCACCGACATGGTGCGAACGCTCGTCGGCGGCAACTCGAAGCTCGCCGCGCAGGTCGACCAGGTGCTCGTCGAGCTGACCGCCCTCGCGCCCGGCCGGTCTCCAATCCAGCACGCGGCCGACGCTGACGGTGACGACCGCCCGCCCGTCCACAGCACGACCGCCCCCGAACGCCAGCAGGTCGACCGCCGCACCGACCGCTGGACGGGCCTCACCGGCCTCGGACTCCTGACCATCGGCGTCGGCCTCTGGGCCAGCCACGCCGACGTCCCGCCTGGTCTGGTCGTCTCGACGGCCGTCGTCGTCGGCGCCGCCGGCTACGTCTACCTCTCCACCCCGCCCGAACTATCCCTGGCCGTCGAGCGCGAGCACGCGCCCGCCGAGCCAGCGCCCGGCGAGGAAGTGACGGTCACTGTCCGCGTCACGAACACCGGCGACGCGCTCCTCCCGGACCTGCGCATCGTCGACGGCGTGCCGCCGGCGATTCGTGTCGTCGACGGGTCGCCACGCTTCGGGACCGCGCTCCGCCCCGACGAGACAGTCGCCTTCTCCTACACCGTCGAGGCAGTGCGCGGTGAGCACGCCTTCGACCCCGTTCACGTCATCGCCCGGGATTTCAGCGGCGCGCTCGAACGCGAGCGCCACGTCGCCGCCGAATCCGGTGGCGTGATCGCCGCCGGACTCGAACTCTCGGCCGAGCAGTCGATTCCCGTCCACCCCCACACCGCCCAGCGCGTCGGGCGGGTCGTCACCGACACCGGCGGCAGCGGCATCGAACTGCACTCCGTCCGGGAGTACCAGCGGGGTGACCCACTCTCCCGGATCGACTGGAACCGCGTCGCCCGCTCGGGCGAGTTCGCCACCCTCCTCTTCCGTGAGGAACACGCCGCGACCGTCGTCGTGCTCGTCGACGCCCGCAAGGAAGCCTACGTCGCCCCGCGCGTCGACGCCCCATCCGCGGTCGAACACAGCATCGCCGCGGCGGACGTGGCCATCTCCTCGCTCATCGGAGCGGGCGATTCGGTCGGCCTCGCGGCCTTCTCCCCGGAGTGGTGCTGGCTCGAACCCCGCGGCGGCGCCGGCCAGTTGGCCCGCGCCCGCAACCTGCTCGAAATCCACGCTGCCTTCGACGGCCGCCGGCCCGAGGCGGAGTTCTACGGCGAGTTCGAGGAGCGTCGACTCCGCCGCGAGCTTCCGAACGAGGCGCAACTCCTGCTGTGTTCGCCGCTGTGTGACGACGACGCCGTCGCCATCGCACGACACCTCCACGCGTGGGGGTTCCCGGTCACCATCGTCAGCCCGGACGTGACCGCCGACGCCACCACGGGCCAGCGCCTCGCCAGCGTCGAGCGAGCGATGCGCATCTCACGGCTCCGCCGGTCGGGCGTGCGAGTCCTCGACTGGGACACCGACCGCCCGCTCGAATCCGTCGTCGACGCTGCCCAACGGCGGTGGTCGGCGTGAGCGTCGTTCGCCGCCCCGCCCGCGACTCCGTCTGGGTCGCCCTCGCGCCGGGCGCCGTCGCCGTCCTCGGTCTCGCGGTGAACCTCGTGGCCTTCGTCGCGGCACTCCTCGGCCTCGCACTCGTCGGCGTCGCGACCGACCGCGCCTCCCGCGGCGGCGTCACGCTCGGCAGCGGCGTCGTCTTCGCCGCCCTCCTCTACGCCGGTGCAGGGGGTGCCCCGCCCGCTATCTTGCTCGTCGTGACCGCCGGCACCGTCGTCACCTGGACCACCGCCCACCACGTCGTCGGCCTCGCCAGCCATCTCGGCCGCGAGGCGCCCGTCCGGCGGTCCATCCTCTCCCACATGGGCGGAGCGGCGCTCACGACGCTGTTCGCCGGCGGCCTCGCGCTCGCCGTCTACCTGTTCGTCGCCACCGCGCTCCCGCCGAGCGTCCTCGTCTTCCTGCTGGCCGGGAGCGCCCTCCTGCTGTACGCACTGGAGCCGTAACCCACGCTTCCCGCTGACCGCGGGCTGTCTACCGCTGTTTCACCAAGGTGGGTGATGCAGACCGGGCGCTCCAGGGCTCTCTGAAGAGAAAACGGGGACTTCCCCGTCGCAGAGAGTTCCGCTGGTGAAACTCAGGTGAGCCGGTTCGTCGAACAATCGAAGTGGCGCGCGCTGTCGCGCGTTTCATCGCGCGATCGGAATCGTGCGAGGGATGACTGAGCGAGCGCAGTGAGCGAAGGAATCGGCTGGGGAGGGGTGTGGCGGTCTGCTGTGCCGCTCCGGAGGTTGTTTCCTGGTGGACTGAAAGGGCGAGGCCCGGTGGCGGCGAACGAAGTGAGCAGGCCCGTCTGAGCAGGCACTATCCGAACGAAGTGAGGATATCCTGCTCAGCGGGCGCCAGCGGGTAGAGGGCTTTCGTCGCTTGTCGTCGTCTGCTGTGCAAGCAACTCAGAGCGAGCAAGTCGATGGCTTTCGTCGCTTGTCGTCGTCTGCTGTCAAACAGACTCAGACCGTCGGGACGGGGACTTCGTCGAGGACGCCGCTCACGACGCTGGATTTCTGCACCTCGTCGACGCGGGCGTCCGGTGTGAGAACGACGCGGTGAGCGAGTACTGGCTGGGCGACCCGTTTCACGTCGTCGGGCGTGACGTACTCGCGGCCGACCATCGCGGCGCGGGCGCGAGTCGCCTCAAGCAGTCGCTGCGTCCCGCGCGGGGAGACGCCGACTTCGACGCGTCGGTCTTTGCGCGTCGCGCGGGCGATGGCGGAGATGTAGGTGACGATGTCGTCGTCGACGCGGACCGTCTCCGGCGCTGCGCGGAGGTCGGTGACCAGCTCTTGATTCAGGACGGGCGAGACCGAGGGGCTCTGTTCCTCGCGACCGAGGCGGCGATGGAGGAGTTCTTCCTCGCCGGCCTCGTCGGGGTAGCCGATGGAGGACTTGACGAGGAATCGGTCGACCTGTGCCTCCGGGAGTTCGAAGGTCCCTTCCATCTCGACGGGGTTCTGCGTCGCGAGGACGAAGAAGGGGGAGGGCAACTCGTAGGTGTCGCCGTCGACGGTGACCTGCTCTTCCTCCATGGCCTCCAGGAGGGCCGACTGGGTCTTCGGCGGGGCGCGATTGATCTCGTCGGCGAGGACCACGTTCGCGAACAGCGGGCCCTCGTTGAACTCGAACTCGCGCTCGCGTTCGTTGAAGACGTGGGTGCCGGTGATGTCCGCCGGGAGGAGGTCGGGCGTGAACTGCACGCGGGAGAAGTCGAGGCCGAGCGCGGTGGCCATGCTGTGGGCGGTGAGCGTCTTGCCGGTGCCGGGCACGTCCTCCATGAGGACGTGGCCGCGGCCGACGAAGCCCAGCAACACGGTTTCGAGGAACTCGCGGTCGGCGATGATGGCCGACCCCATCTCGTCGAGGACCCGGTCGCACTCGGCACTCGCTTCGGTAACGTCCATAGCGTCCCGTGAATCTGCCGACACTTCAGTCATTTGGCTGGGATCGCTCCCACTGTAACACTTATTATGTGTGACCCGGATCCCACTTGCGTGCGACGACGGACCGGACTCGTCCTGGGTGCGACCATCGCGTGTCTGGGTGCGTTGACCGTCGTCAGCGGTTCGATCAGCGCGCCGGTCGTGACGGGCGCCGGGAGCTACGAGGTGGCAGTCTCGTGGACGGATCTCCTCGACCAGGGTGACCGGGCGGTCAGCGGTTTTTCTGGCGGGAGCGGCGGGGGGTCACTGGATCTCGGTCCGAACGCAGTCGACACGCCACTCGGCCAGGTCGTCGTGCTGACGGCCTGGCTGCTCGTCGCGTTCCGACAGATGGACGCGGTGGCGGGCATGCTGACCGCCATCTCGGTGATCGGCCTCGGTATCGTGCTGTACGTCGTCCTCTTCGGCGGTGTCACGGGCGGCGGGGAACCGATGGTCATGGCCGACGTTCCGGTGACGGTCCGATTCTGGCTTCTCGCTGCCTGCCTCGCCGCCGCATCCGGCGCTGTGGCCTTCTCGGTGCCGGAGCGGTCCACTCGACCGACCGTGTCGACCACTCGGCTGCCGACCCTCGACACGGTCCGTCAGTCCAGTGGGACAGTGACCGAATCCAGGGAGGGCGACGCCCCGGATCCGTCGAACGCGGTCGAACGAGCGTGGTGGGATCTGACGAAGCAGGTCGACGGCGACTCGCGGGAGACGCGAACGCCGGGCGACGTCGAGCGTGCGGCGGCCGAGGCGGACCTGTCAGCGGACGCCGTCCGTGAGCTCCGGCGGCTGTTCGAGGACGTCCGGTACGGCGATGCGGCGTCGACGACCGACCGGTGCGACCGCGCACGGGAACTCCGCGACCGGCTCGTGGAGGCCGACACAGCACCGCCCGACGGTGACCGACCCGACCAGCGAGGGGGGTCGACGTGAGTCGATTCGGCCGTGCGGTCGGTGCACTCGCCGTCCTCTCGCTGGGCGGCGGGACCGCGCTCGCCGTCGCGCCATCGGTTGCGGTGCGGGCCCCGCTGACGCGACTCGTCGCGGTCGTCGGCAACGGGTATTTCCTCGTCGCTGGCATCGGGGTGCTCTCGCTCCTGTGGGCGTGTGCGGTCGCGACCGCCTGGGTCATGGACGGTCCGTCGCAGGTGAGGATGCCCGACCGCGAGACGTTCGTCCCGGTGTCGACCCCGGGTGGCGAGTTCGACGAGGCGGTCGCGCAACTCGCCGGACAGCACGAACGCGCCGCGCGGCCGGTCGAACACCGCGAGGCGGTGCGGGCTCGGCTGCGGGCGGACGCGATAGAGACGCTCGAAATCCACCACGGACACGACCACCCGGCGGCCGTCGCGGCCGTCGAGTCGGGCGAGTGGACGGAGGACCGTTTCGCAGCCGCGTTCGTCGGGAGCGACGACGCGCCCGGGCCGCGCTGGTATCAGCGCCTCTGGCGGTGGCTCCGCCGGGACGACCCGTTCGCGGTCGGTGCAAACAGGACCGCAGCCGAACTCGTCAGTCTCGCGGAGCGTGAGCGATGACGACTCGGCGCACGGGCAGGTGGTGGTTCGCGACGGCCGGAGCGTTACTCGCAGGCGGTGCGGGTGCGGTGACGGCCCGCCCGATCCCGGTCGCGTTGGCCTCGGTCCCCGTCCTGTACCTGGTCTACGCGCGACTGTTCGCGCTCGAGGCGGTCGATCTCGCGGTCGAACGTTCGATCGCCCCGACAGACCCGGAGCCGGGTGACCACGTCGAGGTGACGGTCACGGTCCGGAACGAGGGAGCGCGACCGCTCGCGGACGTCCGGGTCGTCGACGGCGTGCCCGATGCCATCGAGGTCGTCGACGGCTCGCCCCGCTTCGGAACGGCACTTCGGGCTGGCGAGACACAGCGCTTCTCGTACGCGGTCGAAGCCGTGCGCGGTCAGCACGGCTTCGAGGCCGCGACGGTCGCCGTCAGAGATGTCAGCGGCGCGGTCGAGCGCGAGTTGACAGTCGGTCCGGAGACGGTATTGACGGCGGTGCCACCCCTCTCGACGGTCCCGTCGGCCGACGTCACTTCGGCCTACACCGGCGACGAACTGACCGATAGCGGCGGGAGCGGGCTGTCGTTCCACTCGGTCCGGCAACACCGTCACGGCGACCCGATGAATCGCGTCGAGTGGAACCGACTCGCGCGAACGGGTGACCTCTCTACCGTCCGGTATCGAGAGGAACGCGCCGCGCAGGTCGTGCTCGTCGTCGACGTTCGCCCGGAGGCCTACTGGTCGCACGCGGCCGAGGAGCGTCACGCGGTCGAACGCTCGGTCTCGGCCGCCGGACAGCTGTTTACCGCCCTGCAGGCGGCCGGCGACCGCGTCGGCGTCACGACCATCGGCCCGGAGACCTGTTGGCTCCCGCCAGGGGCCGGTCGGGACCACGCCGTCAGGGCGCAGCGCCTCCTCGCCACGCACGAGGCCTTCTCCTACCGGCCGCCCGAGAGCGGGCGCACGCGGCGGGAGTTGAGTATCGAACCGACCCACGAGTCGGTCGACGTCGCAGCGCTCCGGGCGCGCGTGCCGACGGACACGCAACTGGTGTTGTTCTCGCCACTCTGTGACGACGCGCTCGTCGACGCGGTCGGTCACCTCGAGGAGGCCGGCTACCCGGTCACGGTCGTTTCACCCGACCCGACTGGTGATGGGTCGCGAGGTGAGCGACTGGCTGCACTGCAGCGAACCAACAGAATTCGTTCGCTCTGGAGTGATGGCGTGACCGTGTACGACTGGGGCCCGGAGGCATCGTTGGCGACAACGCTCGAACGCGACGGGAGGGACCGCTCGTGACGGCGTCACTCGACAGGCCGCGGGCCGAATCACTCCTCACCATGCTGGCCGGCCTCGGAGTGGTCGTCGCGGTGGCGACCGTTGGACTCCTCTCGGTCGCTATCGGGGCCGTGGGCCTCGTCTTGTTCGTCCTGGGACTGCTCGGTCTCTCACGGATCTGGCTGTCGGCGGGCGCGCTCGTCCTGTTCGCCGCCGTCGCCGTAGCGGCGCTGGTCACGAGCGATGCCCTCACCGTCCTTCTCGCTGGCGCGATGGCACTGCTCGCGTGGGACTTCGCCGAACGGGCCGTGACGCTCCGCGACCAACTCGGTCGGCGTGGGGTCACCCGCCGACTGCGGGTCGTCCACGCCGGGAGCACGAGTCTCGTGGCCACCGCTGGCGTGGGAACCGGGTACGTGATGCTCTCTGTCGCACCGGGGTCAGTCCCGCTGGTGGCGCTCGTCGCGCTCCTCATCGGGGTCGTTCTCCTCGTGGGCCTGCTCGGGGACTGACGGGGGGTCGACCGCAGTGAGCGCCGAGTTTGACGACACTGTGGACGAGTCACAGTGCCCTCCACGGATCGTAACCGATAAAGTCGGGATGGGCGTAGCACCGAGTGAGCCGAGGTAGCCTAGCCTGGCCAAGGCGCCTGCTTCGAGAGCAGGTCTCCGCAAGGACTCAGGAGTTCAAATCTCCTCCTCGGCGTTCTCACTGACTCACACTCGCGAGAGCGTTGTATCGCTCTCGCCGGTAGTCAGTGTGACGACCGACGAGATTTGAACCCTGGAAGTCGCAACGCGCGAACGGAGTGAGCGCGACCGTCTTCCTCCGGTTCAAAATCTCCTCCTCGGCGTTCTCCCTGACTCGCACCACAGAGCAGGCGCGCTGTGAACGCTATCGGCGTCTTGCCTCCGCTGTCGACAGTCTTGGCGGGGTGGCGCCGAACGATGCCTCGGCGGGCAGGATGAATTCACGGCCCTGCTCCGAAATCCGCACGACTGAAGTGCGGTCTGTGAGTCGATTGACGCGATGCGAGAGACGTCCACTGGAACTCGTGCTGGCCGCTGGGCCAGGGTCGCGGTGGCGGGGGCGATGCTGTGTTGTGTGGCGCTCGTCCTCTTCGTCACAGAGGTCGCCATCGTCGGCGGCGTCTCCGCAGTCGTCCTCTACCCGACGAGCCTGGTGCTCGCGAATCTGCTTTCGGACGCAGGGCTGGCGCTCGTCCTTGCGGTAGTGGTCTACGTCGCGGTCTTCTGGTTCGTCCACTCCGCGTATCGGCTGGCGACCGAGACGCCTGCGGGGTTCAACGTGGCACCGAACCTGCTCGCCGCGTCCACGGTCGCGCTCGTGGGTTCGTCAGTGGCCCTCGCCTACTGGCTGTTCAACTGGCTCGGCCTCCCGACGTGGGTGACCGCGACGGGCCTGGTAACCCTCATCGCCTTCGCCTACCCCTACGCAGGGATCAAACTCGCCCGGGAATCGTCCGGGGACGACGAGACGGCGCAACCGGACTGGATGGATGACACCGAAACCGTCGAGGATGCCGCCCGCGACGGGAGCGACAACGGCGACGACGCTTCGGGGGCTGACGCCACCGATACACCCGAGTGGCTCTCCGAGGCAGTGGCCGACCTCGCCACCGACCCCACGCAGGCTCGCACGGGCCTGGTCATCCGGTACGGAAGCTACCGTCTCGGGACACTCGTCGGTCGTGCGAAACCGGTGGTGGTGGCGCTGGGTGGCCTCCTCGGAGTCGCCGCAGTGGGGGCGCTCTCCGTCGCGGGACGTCGGTGGGAACCCAGTCTGGTCGCCCTGGCTGTCGCGGTCCTCGGGAGCGTCATCGTGACGGTCGTCCACCTCGGTAAACTGGTGCGGTCGGAACTGGTCGAGTGTGCGGTGCTCCGTGAACTCGATGCGGACCTGGGTACGGGGGCCGTCGCCGAGAACCGACGTACCGCGCTGGAAGAACGGGTCGCTCGACTCGCAGCGCAGGCCAACGTGCCGGCACCCGACGTCCACTGCTCGCGCTCACCGACGCCGGTGGCGGCCGCGGTGGGCTATCGACCGACCGAGTCGACGCTGGTCGTCTCGACCGGGCTGCTGGACGCGCTGGACGAGCGTGAGCGCGACGCCGTGCTGGCTCACGAACTCGCCCACGTCGCCAACTACGACGCGGCGGTCCTGACCGCGCTGTCGGTCCCGCGGGTGTACGCGCTGAAACTCTTCAGCCGCTACGGTGTCAACCCCGCCATCGCGCTGCTCGCCGGCGTCGTCACGGTGACGAGTCGGGGTTGGACGGCAGTCGTCGCCCGGACGCGCGAGCACGCGGCCGACGACGGGTCGGTCGCCATCACCGGCGACCCGGCGGCTCTGGCGAGTGCGCTGGAGACACTCGATGCGGAACTGGGGATCCGACCGGCCCAGGACCTCCGTGGGTCGGCGGCCAGCGCCTTTGCCATCGTCCCGCCACCGTGGGAGGAACGGGCGGCCTTCGACCGTGCCAGGCGGTTGGTCGCCCGACGGCTCTTCGGAACTCATCCACCGACGCGGGAGCGAGTCGCACGGCTCCGGACGATGACGGATCGACTGGAACGCGAGTGACGGACACGGCATCGAGTCGGTGGATATCCGATGGCCCTCACGGGTCGGTCCCGGTCCCGGGGTTCTGCGCGACTGCGGCGACGATGCCGGCGGTCTGTCCGATGGCGACGACCGCGAGGCCGACGGCGGCCTCGACGGTCGACCCGGCGACGGCGTAGGTTCCGGCGCCTGCCAGTGAGACGATGCCGCTCCCCAGATAGACCGTTCCGAATGGAGCCTCGACCGACTGTCCGGTCCCGATGTACGCCAGCCCCGGGAGCACCATCCAGGCATAGAGGGTGAGGACCAGCGTGGGATCCGACCGCGTCGTGACGAACACGTCGACGGTCCCGACGAGCGTGACGACGAACCCGAGGACCAGCACGCCCTGCCAGAGACCGAGGACCGGGCCGGTCATCCGGTCTCGCGCTCCGACCGCGAAGGCACCGAGGAGGAGTGTCATCACCGCGAGCGCGATACCGAGCACCTGCCGAGAGACGAGCGTCGAGCCGTGGGCGAGGACGACGAGCGTCCACGCGGCGGGGACGAGCACTGCGGGGACGACGTCTGTGACAGTGCGGTGCACGGCTGGAGGATTCTACGGTGTGGGCATTCGGCCTTTCGGTGTGGCGGTGACTGACGGGGAGTCACGGGCGAATGGGTGGGGCCGGCTCAGAGATTCGCGACGAAGAAGATGAGCACGGAGACGGACAGCGCCGCGGTGATGATGGCGCCGGCGAGTGGCGCCCCCATGGAGACGGCGGCGTTGGCCGTCGAGGCGAGCATCTCGGTGCGGTCGTTGCCGAAGACGGTCACCTCGGCCGTCTCGGTCTCCATCCCCGCTTCGACGGGTTCGAGGTCGGCTTTCGCTTCCGCGATAAGGTCCGCGATGAGCGCGACCAGATCCGACTCCGGAATGGCGTCGCCGACCTGGTTCTCGGCCTCCATCGTGTTGACGATGTGCGTGTCGGTCGTGAGCACTTCGGCCTGGTCGACGGTGTCCAGGCGCGAAACGATCCGGTCGCGCAACCCGGGAACCATGTTGTTGCCGTCGATGAGGACGTAGGCCGTCTGCTGGCCGGCCACGTCGAAGACGGAGACGCGGATTCCGAGCGGGCCGATACCGTCCGCGGGTTCCCAGGGCGTTTCGTCCCAGGCGACCCCGAGTTCGAACGGGTGGCGACTCGCTGTGGCCAGGCGGGTGCCCAGCTCACCGGCACCGTGGATCATGTCGAACGAGCGCTTGCTTCCGGGGACGACGTGGCCCAGGTCGTCACCCTCGAGGCCGTTGTTGCAGTTGTGCGCGTCGGCGAGCATCACGTCGTTCAGGCCGTCAGTCCGGGCTTCGGAGATGGCCGAGAGGCCGACGGCGTACTCCACGTCGTCGGCGAACTGCGGCGCGAACGTCGAGGCGAGGAAGGCGGTGTCGCCGAAGGCCTGTCCGGTCATCGTCGCCTCGCCCGATTCCACCTGGACGGATTTGGTCGCCGTGTCGTCGTACTCGATGCGCTGGTAGGCGGCCGTGGCGGTGTCGATGACGGTTTCGACCTCGCGTTCGGTGACGAGGTTGAAGTCGTGGCCGGCGGTGGCGTGGGGCGGGAAGGCCAGGCCGTCGGCCTGTTCGGCGATCCGTCGGGGCAAATTGCCCCCGCCGATGTCGCCCATCGGGCCCGGGTGGAGCATCGGGAGGACGAACCGCGCCTTCTCGCTCCCTTCCGGCCGTCGAACCGAGAGGACGGAGACCGGGACGAGGGCCTCCTCGCCGATGTCCTCGAAGAACGTCTCCAGTTCGTGACTCCCTTCGGCGACGTGGCCGATGAACCCGCGGACGAAGTCGAGGACGCTGACGCCGAGGCTCCGTTGCCACGGCTGGTCGATGACCGTCAGGAAGAGCCAGACGCCGCCGGCGTAGACGAGACAGAGGACGCCGAGGAGCGCGAACTTTCCGGGGTCGATGTACTGCATCGCGGCGATGCGGGCGGGGGCTTCGTCCGGCCGGAAGAGGAACGCGCGGGCGACGGGACCGCCGCCGAACTCCAGGTATCGCATCGTGCCGCTGTAGATGAACAACAGCAGTGCCGCCGAGACGGTCTGGATGCTCGCGGCGGCGGCCGCGACGGGGAGTCGCTGGCGCGAGACGGCCATGATGACGAACAGGCGCAGTGCGAAGATGGAGGCCAGCGCGACAAGTAGTGCGTCGACGACGAAGCTCTGGCCCAGCGGCGTGAGCACGGCGACGATTGCCGCGACGGTCAACACCGCTATCGTGACGAGTTCACAGGCCAGGGCGAGCAGTGAGGCCTGGTTGCGCGATAGCTGGCCACCGAGCGTCCGGTCGACCGACGGTGTGAACACGCTCGCCGCGACGGTCGGGAGCCCGATGTAGAACAGTCCCTCCCACGCGTCCTCGAAGATGAACCGCGAGTCGAACGCGGCGACCCCAGTCATCGCCGCGATGAGCAGCGCGAACCCGACGCTGGAGTACCACCGCGGTGCGCGGAAGATGAACCGCGAGAGACTCGCGAGATTCCCCTGTGTGGTCGTCATAGCGATTCGTTATGATGCAATCGCGGCAAAGCTACTTTAAATGTTGGAGTTCCGTCAGACGTCCGTCAGCGGTTCGCTCGTGGACTGAGAGCCGAAATCCCGGACTGGAGATCGCCGATCACTCGCAGATGGCGAGGAAGTTCTCGAAGACCTCTTCGCCCCGTTCGGTGTGGGCGACTTCCGGGTGGAACTGGACGCCGTAGAGGTCCCGTTCGGTGTCGCTCATCGCCTCGACGCCACAGATGTCGCTCTCGGCCGTGCGGACGAAGCCGTCGGGGACGCGTTTGACCTCGTCGGCGTGACTCGCCCACACGCGGGTGCTCGGTGCGAGCGACCCCAGTAGTGGGTCGTGGTCGTCGATGATGTCGACGTTCACGTCGGCGTAGCCCCCGTAGTCGCCTTCGTCGACTTCGCCGCCGAGTTCCGTGGCGATGATCTGGTGGCCGAGACAGATGCCCAGGACCGGAACCTCCAGGTCGAGATAGTCGGGGCAGTTGCCGATGCGGTCGATGGAGGGGCCACCGGAGAGGACGAGGCCGTCGGCGTCTATCTCCTCTGGCGGTGTCTCGTTGTCGACGAGTGCAACGTCGACGCCCATGTCCCGGAGTGCACGTTGCTCCAGGTGGGTGAACTGGCCGTGATTGTCGATCACGTCGATACGGGTCATTACGCTCCCGTAACTCACCACGCGATAAAAGGAACCCGGAACGCGCGGACGCCGCCGGCGCGGGCCGGAGCGGACCCGGCCGGGCGTGGGGTTTCGGGCGCGGGGTTCCGGGCGCGGGGCTTCGGCCGTGGGGTTTCGGGCGTCGGATTCCGAGCGTAGGGCTCGATCTGCCCTTCGCAACTGCGGGGGTGTTCCTCTCCCGGCTCTCGAAGTACTGGTTCGTCGCCCTCCTCGGTGCTATCGCCGTCGCGTCCGTGTCTCAGACGCTCGCCGATCCACCGAGTCCGCTCGCACCGACCGAGGACTCGATCGGTCGGGACTGACCCCGTCCCTCGTCACGGGGCCCGCGGCCCGCAGTCCCCAGACGACTTTTACCCCTGGAACGTATCTATTCGCTGTAATGTCTCGCCGCGTCCAGGTCGTCGCGGGGTTCGCACTCGCCTTCCTCGCGGTCGGTGGCTTCCTCTGGACCGTCGGCCCCGCGGCGGTCGCCGCGCAACTGGCGTCGGCAGACCTGGGGATTCTCGCAGTCGGGTTCCTCGCCGTGCTCGCGGCGATGGGCTGCTGGAGCGAGGCAGTTCGCCGCCTCCTTGGGAGCACCGCCCACTCAGTCGGCGGTCACAGATATCGCCTGGCCTACCTGAGCGGGGAGTTTCTCAAGCAGGTACTCCCGATGGGCCAGAGCGGTGGACCGGTGCTCATGGCCTACACGATAAGCCGGGAGACGAAGGCGACTTACGAGTCGTCGCTCGCCGCCGCTTCGCTCTTCGCGTTCCTGAACGTCGTCTCCTCACTCGTCCTCGCCGTGGGCGGCCTCTTGCTCCTGATCCTCACACGTCGCGGGCCGACGGGGGCGCTCCTGCGGACGGTCCTCGTCGCGATGGTCGCGGTCACAACGGTGGTCCTCGCGGTCACGACGCTGGCGGTGTATCGCCGCCCATTCCTCGAACGGGTCGCGCTCCGCGTCGCGGCGGCCCTCCGTCGACCGGTCGGTCGCGTCTCCAGCCGGGCTGACCCAGCGCTCGCCCCCGACGTCGTCCGGGACGTGGTCGCTACCTACGCCGACTCGGTGGGCCAGTTGGCGGGCGACCGACGGCGGGTCGCGACGGCCGTCACGCTCTCGCTGGTCGGCTGGTTCTGCTTCCTCTTGCCGCTGTACACGAGCTTTCTCGCTATCGGTCGACCGGTGCCCTACGCGCTCGTCGTGTTCGTCATCCCCGTGGTGACGCTGCTGAACGTCGTTCCGCTGCCCGGTGGACTCGGTGGATTCGAGGTGGCACTCGCTGGCGTGACCGCTACGGTCAGTCCCGTTGACCTGCCGACCGCCACCGCGGCGGTGTTTCTCTTTCGCCTCTCGAACTACTGGTTCCTCGTGCTCGTCGGGGGCCTGGCCGCCGCGAGCCTGTCTGTGGGCGTCCGGGACGCGCCACCTGTCGTCCCCGCGAGTGACGAGGACCGCGTCTGAGCGGCCTGGGTCCCGGTGTCCCCTGGCCCCTACTCACCCGAGGTCCGTCGGGTCGAAGCGTTCGTTCCGACCGCGCCAGGCCGTCTCGTCGTGTGACTCGCGCGTGTCGAGGTACACCTCGAGGCCGTTGCCGTCCGGGTCCGAGAAGTACAGCGCCTTGCTGATCCCGTGGTCGACGGGACTGACCTGGACCTCGCGGGCACGCAGGCGCTCGTGGACGCTCGCGAGCGCGTCCGCGGACGTCACCTCGAATGCGGCGTGATAGAGCCCCACGCCGGGTCCCGGTGCCTCCGCGTTCGCACCGACTTCCTGGAGCGCGACGTCGTGATGGCGCTCGCCCCACGAGAGGAAGACGTACCGTCCCTGTCGTTCGGTGACGTCGAGGCCGAGCACGCTCTGATAGAACGCCTGCGCTCGCTCGACGTCCCTGACCTTCAGATGGACGTGCCCCACGGTGTGCGGGGAGTCCGAGCCAGCGTCTGCTGACTCGCGCTCGCCGGTCATGCCACGTCCTACGCGCTCAGCGGACAAAGGTCCGGGGCCTGGCGGTGTCCCCACCGATGTCGCGGCAGTCTGCCCGCACTCCGCCCATCCGCTCAGGACTGGTCCTGCTCACCGACGTCGAACCGCTCTGCGGCCGACTCGAAGCCCAGTTCTCGCTGCTCGCGCGAGCGCCGGCCCTCCCGCTCGGCGATGGCTTCGGGGTCCGGATTCACGTCGTCGGCGACGCTGGCCCAGGACTTGTGGACTTTCGCGTGACACCATCGACAGAGGTAGACCGTGATTTCGTGACCCGCCTCGTCGGCCTCCTGTACCGAATCCGAGTCGTTCCAGGTCGCCCCGCGCGACTCCCCGGGACTGCGCCCGTCGCGATAGGAGAGGTGGTGTTCCTCCAGCAACGGCCGCTCGTCGTCGTGTGCCATCCGGTGTTCTTCGAGGCTACAGCGCTCGCACTCGCGGTCGCGATTGCGACACCGAAAGTGCGGGCAGTCGGCCCATTCCCAGGGGCCGGTCAGCCCTTCCTCGTCGAGGTCACCGACGACGGGGCAGCGGAACTCTTCGCGACTGCGCGCGTTCGCGAACTGCGGGTCGCGCTCGCCCTGCTCGACGGCGAAGCGACAGCGGCCCTCGTCGGTGCAGTGGTCGCACCGGTCGACGTGGGCGTAGGGGTCCGCGACCCCGACCGAGGTCCCGGAGGGCGTCTTCTCCATTGCTGTGTCCGCCTCCGGAGTCGAGGCGTATCAATCTGTCTCGTGTCCGCCGGGTCTGGAGGCAGGGTCGGCGGTCCTCGCGGCCCGGTCGCTGTCGCTGCCCCCGCTTCAGAACAGTCTGTCGAGGAACCCGGACCGTGGCTCCCAGCGCGCATACTCGCCCGGGCCGAGAATCACGAGTGCACCACTGGCCAGGAGCACTGCGAGGTTCGTCGGGACGACCCCAGCGAACCACATCGCCGATACCATCACGGTGACGACGACCAGTGCGGCGAGACGGCTGGCGACGCCCAACAGTATCGCGAGCGCCGTCAGTAGTTCCACGACCCCGATGAGGACGACCAGCAGTTCCGGTGCCGGCACGCCCATGTCGGCGAAAACTGCCACGCGTGCCTCGTATCGCAGCAGTTTGATCAGCCCAGCCGGGAACACCATCACGACGACCGTCACTCGGAACACGAGCGGTACCCACCCCCGCAGGTCCGCCCCGCTAGCGCGCTCGGTCACCGTACGGACCACGCTCATGGGCGCGCCTCCTCCGTTCTACCGGTATGGGTCCTGTGCACGCTCTCACCCGTCCGCGTTCGAGTGGTCGACATACGGACGGGCTGACGAGCGCGAATGTCAAGAATATGTAAGTTACGGCGGTGGTAGCCACTACCACCAGCGGTAGTAACGGCGCTCGAGGGCGAGCGTCGGCTCTCGTGGCCGGCTCGCGGGCTTCGACCGGACACGTCCACCGCACGTGTAACCATCGAAACAGATAAGCCGTGTTCGCTGGAACCGTCGTCGCATGACTGGCGTGGCCGATGCTCCGGACGGGCCGCCCTCGGACCTCGACTGGGAGTCGCTGTTCGCGTTGCTCGGACGGGCGCACACCCACGACGTGATCTGCGTGATGGTCATCGAGACGGAGCCGCCGGTCCGGTTCACCGAACTGCAGGACGCGCTCGAGCTCTCACCGAACACGCTGTCCCGACGACTGGACGAACTCGAATCCGCGGGCTTGCTCAGCAGGCGCTCCTACGACGAGATTCCGCCGCGGGTCGAGTACGAACCGACCCAGAAACTGTACGCCCTCGAACCCGCCGTTCGTGAACTCTCCGTCTGGCTTGACGAGTACGGCAAGGGCGACCCCTACGACTTCGCCGCGGCGGACGAGCAGCCTGCTCAGGACTCGGGCCCGTAGCACTCGACCTCGCGTAGTTCGAGGTGCTCGCGGTCGGCCTCGCGGTCGGAGTGGTGGCGCTGGCTCGTGATCTCGACGATCTCGCCGAACGCGACTTCGACGTGGGTGACGCCCTCGAACTCGACGAACACCTTCCGCTCCGCCGCCTCCGGGTTCCCCTCCGTCGCGGCCTCGGGCAGCGTGAATCGCTTGCGGTACCACGCCACGACCGTGGAGAGGCCGTAGATGTCCTCGCGGAACGCCTCGTCCTCGTTCCAGGTGTGTGGCAGGCTCACACGGTCCCACGCAGCGTCGTCGAAGTCGTGGGACGGTGCGTCGTCGAAGTCGTGGGACGGCGCGTCGTCGAAGTCGTGGGACGGCGCATCGTCGAAGTCGTGGGACGGTGCGTCGTCGAACTCCCCGACTGCGACTCGCCAGTCGGGGTTCGTACTGAAACTCTCGCGGCCTGCGTGTGCCGGATCGCGGTCTGGTCCTGTCATCCTGGGGACGTCTCGTGCACCGGGAGCCACGGTTGAGGGGCCGCCAGGTAGTGATGTCACTCCCGGAAGGTTCCGCCCGGGTCGGGCGGGAGAGCCCTGTTCGACCGCTGGGGCGCAACCTCTTTCTGCCCTGCTGCGGACGTGTATCCATGCGTCTGGTCCACGAGTCGGCCGACGGCGACCGCCGCGTCCTCGCGAGTGAGGTGGAGCGGGCCGATTCGCTGTTCGCGAAGATCAAGGGCCTGATGGGGAAATCGTCGCTGCCCGAGGAGTACGCGCTCGTCTTCGACTTCGACCGGGTGAGTTACCGCGACGTGCACATGCTGTTCGTTCGGACGCCACTGGACGTTATCTGGCTCCGGGATAGCGAGGTCGTTCAGGTGAAGACGCTGCGACCCTGGCGCGGCGCGGGCGTCGCCAAGGCGGACTGTTTCGTCGAACTGCCTGGCGGGGCCGCCGACGGCGTCAAACCCGGTGAGCGGGTCGTCGTCGAAGGGGACGAGTGACAGGCGGGGGACGCGGGAGCCACGCGTCCCGAAGTTTATCCGTCCCAGTCACCCAGCGACGGTATGGACTGCTCCGTCGTCGACCTCTCTCCGGTCCCGGCCGACGGGACCGCGACCGAGGCCTACGCGAACACGGTCGAAGCCGCGCGGCAGGCCGAACGCCTCGGCTACTCGCGCTTTTGGGTCGCCGAACATCACGGCATCGCCGAGACGCTGGCGGGGACGACACCCGAAGTGCTGCTCGGCCACCTCGCCGCCGAGACCGACTCGATCCGCCTCGGGTCCGGGGCGGTCTTGCTCAATCACTACAGCCCGTTCAAGGTGGCCGAGCAGTTCGGCGCGCTCGACGCACTCGCACCCGGGCGGATCGACGCCGGGCTCGGCCGAGCGAACGGCTCGCCTGCGGTCGACCGCGCGCTCGGCACGGAGCGCCACGTCCAGACCCCCGACGAAGACCACACCGAGAAGATCGACGCGGTCGTCTCACACCTCGACGACGACTTCCCGCCCGGACACCCCTACGCCGACATCCAGATCCCGCGCTCGGGCGCGCAGCCACCGGTTCCGTGGGTGCTCGGCTCCAGTGCGTCGAGTGCGACGATCGCCGCCGAACTCGGCCTCCGCTTCTGTTTCGCGGCCTTCATCCGACCGCAGTTCGCCGAACCGGCTTTCGAGGCCTATCGCGAGCAGTTCCAGCCCTCCGGGCGCCCCGGCGGGATCGACGAACCGGAGGGAATGGTCGCGGTGAACGCGGTCTGTGCCGAAACGGACGATCGAGCGGCGCGACTGCGGGCGACGGCCGAAGCGTCGTACAAGCGGATGGAACGGGGCGAGGTCGGGACCACGCCCTCGGTCGAGGAGTCTATCGACGAACTGGGGTACGTTCCGGATCCGACTCCCGCCACGCTCGACGACGGCGAGTGGCCGCGAGCGATCTCTGGCAGTCCAGAGACACTCGCCGGATTGCTCGACCAGCTCGCCGAGCGCGTCGGCGTCGACGAGGTGATGATCCAGCACGTCGTCGCCGACCACGAGGACGCGCTCCGGTCGCACGAACTGCTGGCCGATGGCGTCGGCCTCTGCGGGTCGACCCGGACGACGAACCCGACGGATTAATTAGGGGCGCTCGCTTCACGTCAGCATACGATGTCGGACTATACCGACACGGAGGATAGAGGAAGTCGCCTCACGGCGGCTGGCCGAGAAATTCTCCGTCATGTGTGACGGCTCCGGTGAGCGCGAAGGGACAACGCTATTCGGCGACCATCCCGAGACGACTCACCTCTCTGACGTCGGAGACGTACAGTTTCTCGATACGACGCTACGCGACGGCGAGCAAGCGCCAGGTATCTCGCTCACGCCCGACGAGAAGGCCCGCATCGCGCAGGCGCTGGACCGCGCGAACGTCGGCTTCATCGAAGCCGGGAGCGCCTGCACCGGACCGGGCGAGCGCGAGACCATCTCCCGGGTCACCGAGCTAGACCTCGACGCCACGGTCACGAGCTTCTGTCGCGGCCTCCAGCGCGACATCGACCTCGCCCTGGAGTGCGGCGTCGACGGCGTAAACCTCGTCGTACCCGCGAGCGACCGGCACATCACCGACAAGGTCGGGACGACCCACGAGGACAACGTCCAGAACACCGTCGAACTCGTGGAGTACGCCAAGGACCAGGGCCTCTGGGTCGAGGTCATCGGCGAGGACGGCTCCCGGGCAGACCTGGACTATCTCGAAGAACTGCTCGGCGCGTCGCTCGACGCCGGCGCCGACCGCATCTGCTGGGCGGACACCGTCGGCCACGCGACGCCCGACGGTGCGCTCGAAGCGGTCTCGCGACTCTCGGACCTCGGTCCGGTCAGTGCGCACACGCACGACGACCTCGGCCTGGCCGTGATGAACGCGCTGACGGCCATCGCGGCCGGCGCGGACGTCGTTCACGGCACCGTCAACGGAATCGGCGAACGTGCGGGGAACGTCGCCATCGAGGAGGTCGCAATCGCGCTCTCGCACGGCTACGGCGTGGAGACGCTCGAACTCACGGAAACGTACGACCTCGCCGAACTGGTCGCCAACGCGACCGGAATCCCGCTCCCGCCGAACAAGGCGGTCGTGGGCCAGAACACGTTCACCCACGAGTCGGGCATCCACACCGACGGGACGCTCAAGGACGACGCGATGTACGAGCCCTACCCGCCGGAGAAGGTGGGCCGCGAACGACGGCTCGCGCTCGGCAAACACGCCGGCCGCGCCGGCGTGAAAGCCGCCCTCGACGAGCACGACTTCGGGGTGACCGACGACGAACTCGACGAAGTCGTCACTCGCGTCAAGGAAATCGGCGACCGCGGCAAACGCGTCACCGACGCCGACCTCCTCACTATCGCGGAGGAAGTCACCGGCGACGAACACGACCGCCGCGTCGAGATCACCGAGCTGACCACCGTCGCCGGCGGGAACACGCCGACCGCGACGGTCTCGCTCCTGGTCGACGGCGAGCAGCGGACCGAAGCGGAGATCGGATCCGGTCCGGTCGACGCCGCGATCAACGCCGTCCAGTCGGCGCTGGGCCGGTCGTTCGACACGCATCTCGAATCCTACCACGTCGACGCCATCACCGGCGGCACTGACGCCGTCGTCACCGTCGAGGTGGAGATGTCACGCGGCGACGACTACGTCACCGTGACCGCCAGCGACTCGGACATCACCCGCGCCTCCGTCGAAGCGATGGTCGACGCCATCGACCGCCTCGTCGCCACGAGCGACGACCGCGTCATCGCCGACGACTGACCGGCGACGCGGGGTTTCGCGGTCGGGCTCTCGACCGCCACTGCGTCGCCAGCCGTGCGGGCACGCTTTGACACCATTATCGTGAACAGCAGCTATTGCATCGGTGGATACGCTCACTGGTCGCGACTGGGGTCCAGATAACGGGCAGAACGGGGGGATGACCGCTTCAGAACGGGTCGCCGCCGACGCCGCGGTCGTCATCGTCGTCGAAGCGGTAGTCGTCGGTGTCGTCGCCG
>ENA-ORCR01000234-ORCR01000234.1-marine-metagenome-genome-assembly--contig:-NODE-234-length-47824-cov-22.693719_pt1 | contig 47824 bp, 52 predicted proteins | sample MGYA00237782_ERZ508514 | MGnify/ENA primary metagenome ERZ508514 (study PRJEB26185, sample SAMN06268960) | marine metagenome | isolation source: Eden Landing Ponds, San Francisco, CA, USA | place...
GGGGGTAACTATGACCCTCTTAAGGTAGCGTAGTACCTTGCCGCTTCAGTAGCGGCTTGCATGAATGGATCAACCAGGGCCCCGCTGTCCCAACGTTGGACCCGATGAACCGTACGTTCCAGTGCGGAGTCTGGAGACCCCCATGGGGAAGCGAAGACCCTATAGAGCTTTACTGCAGGCTGTTGCTGGGACATGGTCGCTAATGTGCAGCATAGGTAGGAGCCGTTACACAGGTACCCGCGCTAGCGGGCCACCGAGGCATCAGTGAAATACTACCCGTTAGTGACTGTGACCCTCACTCCTGGCGGAGGACACCAATAGCCGGGCAGTTTGACTGGGGCGGTACGCGCTCGAAAAGATATCGAGCGCGCCCTAAGGCCATCTCATCCGGGTCAGAGATCCGGAGAAGAGCGCAAGAGCAAAAGATGGCTTGACAGTGTTCTTCCTAACGAGGAACGCTGACGCGAAAGCGTGGTCTAGCGAACCAATTAGCCCGATTGATGCGGGCAATTGATGACAGAAAAGCTACCTTAGGGATAACAGAGTCGTCACCCGCAAGAGCACATATCGACCGGGTGGCTTGCTACCTCGATGTCGGTTCCCTCCATCCTGCCCGTGCAGAAGCGGGCAAGGGTGAGGTTGTTCGCCTATTAAAGGAGGTCGTGAGCTGGGTTTAGACCGTCGTGAGACAGGTCGGCTGCTATCTACTGGGGGTGTTCTGGTGTCTGCCGAGAACGTTCGTATAGTACGAGAGGAACTACGAATGGGTGCCACTGGTGTACCGGTCGTCCGGAAGGGCGCTGCCGGGCAGCTACGCACTACGGGTTAAGAGCTGAATGCATCTAAGCTCGAACCCCCCTCGAAAAAGAGACACCGCTTCAAGGTTTCTCGTAGAAGACGAGTTCGATAGACTCGGGATGTACGCGCCGAGGTAACGAGGCGTTTAGTCCGCGAGCACTAACCAACCGAAGCCACACCAATCATACTGGACGCACTGACCCGCTGAAACGGGTCCAGGCGTAAACTGGATTGCACGTACACACGGTGATCTTACCACCGACATTGGTACCCGAACACGAGTTCGGAATATCGCGGTTCGATTCCGCGAGTCGGCGTTAAGGCGGCCATAGCGGCGGGGCGACTCCCGTACCCATCCCGAACACGGAAGATAAGCCCGCCTGCGTTTCGGTGAGTACTGGAGTGTGCGAACCTCTGGGAAACTCGATTCGCCGCCTGCCACTTATACCACTTTCAACCCTCGAACAGCCACTGCGCTGTTCGGGGGTTTTCGTCATTTCTGCCGTGCAGTCACGACTGTTTCCGCACCCATCACTTCCACTCCGTACCGCACGTTTTGCACTTCGAGACCGGCGTTTCGCCGTCCTCACCGAGCACGGCATGCAAGTCCTGCCCGTCGCACTCCGGGCACCTGGGCCGGGACTCGGTTCCGCAGTCGGCACAGACGAGCGCACCGCCGGTCCCAGTCCCCACCAGACGCTGCTCGTCGTGGCCACAGTCCGCACAGGCGATCGGAATCAGCAACTCGTTCGTGTCCTGGGGGGCACCGAGTGCGAGCACCACCGCGTCGCCGTCGTCGTCGTTCTTGCCGGACTGGTGTTCGCCGGGCTCGAACCGGATGGCTTCGCCAGCGGCGACGGTGACTTCTCCGTCGAGCGTTTCGAAGGTGAGCGTCCCGTCGAGCACAACGAATATCTCCTCCTGGTCGGCGTGGGCGTGCAGCCCCGCCAGTCGGGTCCCGGGTTCGACGCGGTAGCGATTGATCGCGATGTCGCTGGTTCCGAGGCCTTCCCCGAGCGACTGCTTTTCGGCGTCGCTCCCGACGTCGGCGGGTTCGATCCGGTCGATTGCGACCGTTTTCATACGCGAACGACGACCGCATCACGCAAAAGGTTCGGTAGCCGGCGCACCTGCCATCGGCGGCGAAACGGTGGCTTTTACGCGCATGCGAGCGACGTCTCACGTGTCATGAGCGACGAGTTTCGGACCGAACGCGACAGTCTCGGCGAGATGCAGGTGCCGGCGGACGCCTACTGGGGTGCACAGACCCAGCGCGCCGTCGAGAACTTCCCCATCTCGAACGTCACCTTCGGGCGGCGCTTCGTGCGCGCGCTCGGGGTCGTCAAGAAGGCGGCGGCGCTGGCCAACAGCGACCTCGGGACGGTCCCCGACGACAAGGCGGAGGCCATCGTCGAGGCCGCCGACGAGGTCATCGCCGGTCAGCACGACGACCAGTTCCCCGTCGACGTGTTCCAGACCGGGTCGGGCACGTCATCGAACATGAACGCCAACGAGGTCATCGCCAACCGGGCCACGGAGATCTACGGCGGAGAGATCGGGACGCGCGAGATCCACCCCAACGATCACGTCAACTTCGGCCAGTCCAGCAACGACGTTATCCCGACCGCGATGCACGTCGCGTCCCTGGAGGCCGTCGAGAAGGACGTCCTCCCCGCGCTGGCAACGCTTCGCGACGCGCTCGCCGAGAAGGAAGACGAGTTCGACGACGTCGTCAAGACGGGGCGAACCCACCTCCAGGACGCGACGCCCATCACGCTCGGTCAGGAGTTCTCGGGCTACCGGACCCAGATCGAGAAGGGAATCGAGCGTGTCGAGGGGACCCGGGACCACCTCTCCGAACTGGCGCTGGGCGGGACTGCCGTCGGGACGGGGCTCAATACCCACCCCGAGTTCCCCGCGAAGGCAGCGGAGTACATGTCGGAGGAGACCGGCGTCGAGTTCCGCGAGGCCGACAACCACTTCGAGGCCCAGGCCGCACACGACGCGATGAACGAGGCCCACGGCGCCCTGGAGACGGTCGCCGGGAGCCTCAACAAGATAGCAAACGACCTGCGCCTGTTGGCCTCCGGCCCCCGGAACGGCCTCGGCGAAGTCGACCAGCCGGAGAATCAGCCTGGCTCCTCCATCATGCCCGGGAAGATCAACCCCGTCGTCGCCGAGGCCGTCAACCAGGTCCACAAGCAGGTCGTCGGCAACGACGCCGCGGTGTCGGCCGGCGCGGCCGAGGGCCAGATCGACCTCAACCTCTACAAGCCAGTCCTCGCGAGCAACTTCCTCCAGTCTGCGCGGCTGATCGCCAACGGGAGCGAGGTGTTCGCCGAGAAGTTCGTCGCCAAACTGGAGGCCGACCGCGAACACTGCGCAGAGCGCGTCCAGCAGTCGATGGCACTCGCGACCGCCCTCAACCCCGCCATCGGCTACGACAAGGCGAGCAAGGTCGCGAAGCAGGCCCTCGCCGAGGGCAAGACCATCCGCGAAGTGGTCCTCGAGGAAGGGTACCTCGACGAGGACGAGGTCGACGAAGTCCTTGACCCGGCGAAGATGACCGAGCGCGTCATCCTCGGCGACGACTAGACGTCGGTCCTCTTCGACTCGTTCGCGTCGTCGGCGACCCACTCCGGTTCGGTGACCGTCGCCGCCCCGACCTGCCGGTACGTGAAGTTGTCGCGTACGTCGATCCGTTCGTCGTTCCGCCGGACGGTGAACGTGACGTTCAGGCTCCGAACGAACCCGTCTGATCGCACAACGGCACGCGCACGATAGGAGTCGAGGGCACCGTACCGCGGCAACGTCGGGCGCGTCCCGACGACTTCGTAGTGAGGGGCGTCACCGACGTCGATGCGCGAGACTGTCTCGTTCTCGAGGCGGAGATATCGTCGTATCGCGACCGTCACGAGGTCGGCTTCGGCGGGGCGCTCGCCCGCGGACGCGTTTTCACGGACGGTTCGGCCGTCGTCGGTCCGCCAGGTCCGATAGGCGACGTCGCCGTCGACGTAGGCCTCGTAGTCGTCGAGGCTCTGGATGCGGCCGTCGATAACCGTCTCGTACGGGTCGGCCGCCAGGTGATACCTCGACGCGTTCTCGTACGTGAGCCGTCTGACCACGGCGCTCTCGGCCGTCGTATTTCCGAACCAGTGGACGACGGAACTCGTCCGATCCACCCGGTAGCTCGTTCTGTCCGTGATTTCGCCGTGAGATTGCGCGAGGGAACCGGGGTCGGTGACGCCAGACGCGTCCAGTCCGGGGGCGAGAGATCCGCCCGGTTCCTCGGGGCTCGGTGAGGGCGCCGGCACCGGTGCCGGCGTCACCGTCGTCGTCTCCGTGGGGCTGTCGGTCAGCGACCCGCAGCCGGCGGTGACCACGAGGACGACCAGACCGACTGAACCGAGGAACCGCCAGCCCATTACCTGTGTACTGGCGGGTCCTGGAGCAATAAATGCTGGAGTCGGGCTTCTACTCACCGTTGTCGTCCACCCGCGGGCGGGACAGTCGTCGTTCGCTCTCGGTCGCCGCCTGGGGCCACTGCTCGTCGACCCAGCCAGGTCGGTCGACAGAAACGTCGTCACGCCGTTCGTACCGGAAAGAGTACTCGACGGTGACGGCTCGATCGGGTCGGTCGACGACGTACGAGACGTTCATCGCCCTGACGAAGCCCTCGGGTGAGACCAGCGCGGTGGCCGAGAAGTTCCGTCCCCTCGTGAATCCCGGGACCATCTCGCGCTCGGAGTGGACGCGGTAGTAGGGCTCCCCGTCGACACGTGCCTCGGCGACGGTGGCGTTCGGGACCGCAAGGTACCGTCGGACCGGCCCGGCCATCTCACTCTCGTACCGGACGCTCGCCGCCTCGGCGGGCTGTCGGGCGTAGGTGAACTCCTGTTGAGAGAACGGGATGAATCGGCGATACACGGTCTCTCCGTCGGCGAACTCGCTGACGTCGTTCAGGAGCCGTTCGTCACCGCGCTGGGCGAGGTCACGTCGGTTGGTGTAGAACTGATACCGCTGTTCGCTCTCGACGCTGAGATTCTGGCGGACGACGTGTTCCTGCCCGGAGACGTTCGGCAGGGAATCAGTCCGGCGGATCGAGTGCCAGACGTAGCGCTCGCCCTCGATGGCGTTCGTGTGGGCCTCGGCCAGGCGGTTGACGTCCCGGACGCCGCCACCGAATAGCCCCGGCGCGATACCCGTGGGTGTCGGTTCCTCCGTCGGGACGCCGGTGACTGGCACGGGCGTCACGGTCTCTGTCGATTCGCTCGCGGTCGTGAACGTCCCACAGCCGGCGGTGACCGCGAGGACGAGGACGGCGAGCAGCCCCCAGCGCATAGCCGAGCATTCGGGGCCGGGCGCAAAAAGGTGGGTCCTGCCGGGAGGCCGCTACCGGGAACTGGACGGTTTTTTACCGTCGGAGAGCCGACCTACGCGTAATGACGGAGTACGATTACGAGGATCTCGGCCTCGTGGCCGGCCTGGAGATCCACCAGCAGCTCGACACGGACACCAAACTCTTCTGTGAGTGTCCGACCGATATTCGGGACCCCGGAGAGGCGACGCGCACGTTCACCCGCTACCTCCACCCGACGAAGAGCGAACTGGGAGAGATCGACCAGGCCGCCCTCGAGGAGAGCATGGTCGACCGCGAGTTCGAGTACCTGGGCTACGACTCGACCTGCCTCGTCGAGGAGGACGACGAACCGCCCCACCGGGTCGACCGCGAGGCGATGGACGTCGTCATGGAGATCGCCCAGCTGCTGGACATGACGCTGGTCGACGTCGTCCACGTGATGCGAAAGATCGTCGTGGACGGCTCGAACACCACCGGGTTCCAGCGCTCGATGCTCGTCGCCAACGAGGGGGAGATAGAGACGAGCGAGGGGTCCGTCGGCGTCGAGGACATGATGCTCGAAGAGGAGTCCGCCCAGCGCGTCGAAGAGACCGAGGACGGCGTCCGGTACTCCCTGGACCGACTCGGCATCCCGCTCGTCGAGATCGGGACCAAGCCCGACATCCGCTCGCCCGAACAGGCCCGCGAGGCAGCCGAACAGATCGGCATGCTCCTGCGTTCGACCGGCCACGTAAAGCGCGGGCTGGGGACCATCCGCCAGGACGTCAACGTCTCCATCGCCGAGGGCGCCCGTATCGAGCTGAAGGGCGTCCAGAGCCTCGACGACATCGACGACATCGTCCGTAACGAGGTCCGCCGCCAGGTCGAACTGCTGGACATCAAGAGCGAACTCGCCGAGCGCGAGGCTGTCGTCCACGACCCGCAGAACGTCACCGACGTCTTCGAGGACACGGACTCCGGCGTCATCGGCGGTGCGCTCTCCTCCGGCGGTGAGGTCGAGGCCGTCCGCCTCGAAGGGTTCGACGGCCTGGTCGGCCGGGAGATTCAGCCGGACCGCCGCCTCGGGACGGAGTTCTCCGACCACGCGAAGCGCCACGGCGCCGGCGGCATCTTCCACACGGACGAACTGCCAGCCTACGGTGTCACCGAGGACGAGGTCGAGGCCCTGCGCGAGGCCGTCGACGCCGACCCCGAGGACGCCGTCGCCATCGTCGCGGACGACCCCCAGACCGCACAGCAGGCCATCGAAGCCGTCGCCGACCGGGCGAAGACGGCGATGAAGGGCATCCCCGAGGAGACCCGCGGCGCGAACGACGACGCCACCTCCCGTTATCTCCGGCCGCTCCCCGGCGCGGCGCGGATGTATCCCGAGACGGACGTCCCGCCAGTCCGCCCGGACCCGACGGAGGTCGAACCGCCCGAGTTGCTGACCGAAAAGACCGAGCGCTATCAGGCCGAGTTCGACCTCGGTGAGGGGCTGGCCGAACAGGTCGCCTACGGCCAGCGCTGGCGTCTCTTCGAGGAACTCGTCGGCCAGGGCGTCGACCCGAACCTCGCCGCCGGCACCCTGGAGTCGACGCTCACCGAACTCCGGCGCGACGACGTCCCCGTCGCGCACCTCACCGACGATCACCTCCGCGAGACCATCCTGCTGGTCCACGGGGGTGAGGTCCCGCGCGAGGGCGTCAACGACCTCCTCACCGCGCTCGCCGAGGACCCGACGCTCACCGCCGAGGAAGCGGTCGAGCAGGAAGACCTGGGCGGCGTCGACGAGAGCGAGGTCCGCGAGGCCGTCGCCGAAGTCGTCGAGCGCAACGCCGACCAGGTCGAAGACGAGGGCATGGGCGCGTTCTCCGGCCTGATGGGCGAGGCGATGGGCGCACTGCGCGGGAAGGCCGACGGCGACACCGTCAGCGACGTGCTGCGAGAAGAGATCCAGAAGCGGGCCTGAGTAGTTAATCCGTCATTCCTTGCCGAGTGTAAAAGAATTTAACGTCGTCGTGGAGAGGAACGAAGGATGCCCTCCACTCGCAGACAGTTCTTCGCCTTCGTCGGCACGGGAGCCGCAGGTGCCGCGGTGTACGCCGGAACGCGCGAATCGCAATACTCGCCCGGGACTGACGAATCGTCCGAGTGGCCCATGTCGGGATACGACCCGAGATCTACCGCGTTCAACCCCGATGCTGCCGCGCCTCGTGACGGCGTGACGGTCCGCTGGCAGACTGCCACCCCGAGCAAGCCGTCTGGACGACCGGTGGTCGCTTCGGACGTCGTCGTCCTCCCGACTCCCGCTGGTCTCATCGGATACGACCTCGAAGACGGCTCGGAGCGATGGCGCGTAGGGGGTAATCAGCCCTGGCCGCGGTCGCCGGTGATCCATGATGGAACCGTCTACGCGGGCTTCGGCGACCCCCCGCAACCGTCTCTCCGGGCACTGGACGTCCGGAGCGGCGACGAACTGTGGAGCTACGACACACGCGGCTATCTCCAGGCGCCGCCGGTTCCGAACCTCGATTCGGATGGTGGCATCCGCGGGCTCTACGTCGGTGACGACACTGGCCGAATCTACTCGTTCGAACCCGAGACGGGGACGCTCAAGCACTCGACCGACGTGTTCGGCACCGTCACCTGTCTCACACACGGTCTGTCTCTCACTGTCGGGACGGAAGGTGGTGAGATATTCCGTTTCCTGGACGACGGCGACCGATTTCAGGGACTCTGGCGACGAAAACTCGGCGGCAAAGTAACTTCGATGACCGACGCCATGGGGGACGTAATCGTCGCCACGTTCGGTGGACCGCTTTACCGGTTGCAAGACGGTGCCCACGCCGGCCGAAGCAGGTGGACCGTCGAGCGCGGCGCTATCGACATGGCCGCCACGGGGAGAGAAGTGATCGGTTCGGACGGTGGGGGTCTCCGGATACACGACGAACGAACCGGTGACCGACGCTGGGGGGTAGAGAAGGGGTTCAGCGCCGCGCCGGCCGTCGCAGGTGATATGCTGATCGCTGGTGGCGGTGAAAACGGCGAGGACCAGTCCGGTTTCGTCTCCGGCTATCGGGTACGCGGTGGCGTTACCGACGCTGTCCTCGGTCGCGATCGCTGGACCTTCGAGACGGAGACCACCGTTACGGGCGGCGTCACGGTCGCGGACGGCGCGGTGTTCGCCGGCACGCAGGGTTTCGGGGGAACCCCGACGTTGTACGCTCTGGACCCCGCGTAACCGAACTCCCTCTGCTAATTGTGGGACAATCGTTCAAGGCTGCCGCTTCAACCGGAATTCCGCACCCGGCGAGTACCGGAACACGGCGTCACCGACCGGCTCGGGCAAGTCCAGTCGGTCGAACAGGCGATTCTCCTCGATACTGACCGACGCTGCGGCGAGTTTCCAGGGCGGATGTCCGGCCACGCCGTGACTCCCGTCCGGGAGGTAGTACCGGTAACGGTCGGTGAGCCAGCCTGCGAGGATGTCCGGGTCCGCGACGGCCGGGTCCCCGCGGGGTTCGAAGCGCGCTCGGAAGGCGTCGCCGGTCACCTCGAACTCGTTTCCGGCCCGACGGTGCGTCACCGCGGTGTGCCGGAAGGGGACATCGTACAGCAGCCGAGCCCCGACGCTGGCGAACCGGCTTGCCGACTCGACGTCGAGGAAGTGGACGCCGACCTCGGGTGACGGTTCCCCCGAGTCGACCGGCACGACGTACGTTCTGACCGCGAGTTGCGCGTACTCGTAACGCCAGGAAACCCCGCGAAGGCCGGCACGGGTCCGTTGTCCGAGGACCGACACCCACGCCGAGCCGTCACGGGTGGCCGGCGCGAGCGCCGCCGGCAACCGGGCCGCGAGTTCGCCGGCCTCGACTGGCCAGTGGGCGAAGCAGACGTCGCGCACGTCGGCGCGGGCGAGGGGCATCGTCCGGAACTGCGCTCCCGGTCAGGTAACAGTTCTGGACGCGCCGCTCGTAAGCGTCGTCCAGCGAAAACCCGCCGCCGTCGACGGACCGCAGTCACTCCAGCTTGTTCGTCGCCCGTCGCAGAATCCCGCGGAGCGTCACGGTCTCTCGCCCCGTCGGGTGTGCGCGTCCCATCACCCGGCGAAAGAGCCGGCCAGCCTTGGCGTGTTTCTCCTCTGGGTGGCCCGCCGCGGCGACGAATTGGTCGAACTGGTCGTACAGGCCCTCGATCTCCCGTTCGCTCGCGCGCTCGTGGACGGTTTCGGGGAGTTGCGTCTCGTCGAGGGTCAGGTCGCGGAGTTCGTACAGCACGATGGTCGCGGCCTGGCCCAGGTTGAGCACCGGGTAGTCGACGCTGGCCGGGATCGAACAGATCTCGTCGAGGCGGGCGAGTTCGTCGTTGGTCAGGCCGACGCGCTCGCGGCCGAACACGACGACGGTGTCCCCCTGGACGCCGGCGAGGCTCTCGGCGAGTTCGGCTGGCGTCCGGAACGGGTAGCGAACGTGGCTGTCCTCGTCCTCGTTGGTGACGGCGGTGCAGCCGACGGTGTGGTAGTTCTCGACGAGGTGGTCGAAGGTGACCTCGCGGGCGTTCGGGAGGATGTCCTCCCGGGCCTGCCCGGCGAAGCCGTATGCCTCCCCGTCCGGGTCGAGTTCCGGCGGGTCGACGAGGAGCAGGTCGGAGAGCCCGAAGTTCTTCATCGCGCGAGCGATGGTTCCGACGTTTCCCGGGGTTTTCGCGTCGACGACGGCGACGCTGACGTCGGTCATACGTCGAGGTCGTCGAGGTTCACGTCGAGGGCCTCTAGATCTTCGTCGTCCATCTCGCGCAGTTCCTGTTCGAGACCGGGGAGTTCGTCGTGCAGATCCCCGGCGTCGGGAACCTCGTCGGGGGATTCGTCGACGTGGTCGAGCGGCGGGAACGCGTCGGGCGCGCGCCCGCCGTCCATGAACCACTCGTGGAAGGCGTCACCCAGTTCGGGGTGGCCGACCAGGTCCTCGTCGGCCTCGTTCCGGAACCAGTAGACGAAGTCTCGCTCGTGGTCGCTGCAGAGGACGACCTCGCCCTGGGGTTCGCCGTAGATGACCTCGGCGGGGTTACACTCCTCGAGGTTCTCCTCGCCGTGGATCAGCCAGCAGGCGTCACACGGATCGCCGACGCGTTCGGTGAGCCGCAGGATCCGGTCACGCGCGTCGGGGTCCATCACTCCGAGCGGGCGGATGCGGCCCTCGTCGTCGAAGACCTCGTCCTCGTCGAACCGCCAGCCCCGGAGTCCGATGTTGACCTTGCCCATGGCCGACGGTAGGATAGAACCGGATAAAAGCGCGATGATGCGCCTTCAGCGTGTCGCCGGATGAACCGTCGATATCCGGTCGCTTAACAGGTCCCGGACCGAGTGGCGAGTCATGAACGCCGTCGACGCGGCCGGGCTGGGCATCGGAGACGACTATCCGACGCGGATCATGGGTGTCCTCAACGTCAGCCGGGAGTCGCCGTACGACCCGAGCGTCTTCGACGACTCGGGCGAAGCCGCCGCTTACGTCGACGAGGAGCTGATCGGCGAGGGCGCCGACATCGTCGACGTGGGGCTCGAATCCGCCAACAAGCGCTTCGACGTCCTCTCGGCCGAACAGGAACTCGACCGGCTGGACACCGCCGTCGAAGCCATGGAGTCGGTGAGCGGTGACGCCGTCTTCTCGATCGAGACGCGCTACGCCGACGTCGCCGAGGCGGCCATCGACCGCGGGTTCGACATGGTCAACGACATCTGCGGCTTCGCCGACCCCGAGATGCCCGACGTCTGTCGCGAGTACGACGTCGCCGTGGCGAAGATGGCCAGCCCGCCGAATCTGGAGCGTCCTGGCGCAGTCGAGGAGACGTCGTGGTCAGAGCGACGGTCGCAGGCGTGGGCCGACGAGGCCGACTACGTCGACCAGGTGTACGAGGCGCTCACGCAGAACGGCCTCACCGACAAGACCATCGTCGACCCGGCCTTCGGCGGCTGGTCCGAGGCCAAGACTCTCGAGGACGACCGGGAGACGTTCCGCCGTCTGTCGGAGTTTCGCGAACTCGGGCAGCCGATGCTCGTCTCGATCAACCGCAAGAACTTCCTCCGCGACCTGGCGGGCCGCACCACCGAGGAGGCCTTGCCGGTGTCGCTGGCCGCCACGTCGATGGCCATCGACCGCGGCGCCCACGTCGTCAGGACTCACGACGTGGCCGAGACGGTGGACGCCGCCCGCGTCGGTGACGCCTTGGCTACCGACCGTCGGTGAGCACTGAATCCCCGCATCACTCGACCACGACGGCGTCACCCGCTCTCTCGACGGTCTTCGCATCTCTCCTGGAATCGAGACGTGCCGCGTCAGACGGCGGAGAAACGTCCCTGAATTCTGGAACGTTACAACAGATCGCCTGTCTCGGGTCTCAAGCGGGCCGTTCTACTCGCTTCCCTGACGTCTTCGATCTGATACTCGGACGGTGTGAGTAAGAGAAAGCTTATACCGGATGCCCCGAAAAAACCGATGAAGGCCGAAAGGGCAACCGGGTAGGGGTACACGGTTATGCCATTTCGGCTCAAACTTCGCTTTATCGTGGACCGAACCGTCCAGTGACTGCTATGGAGTTCGACGAGTGGGAACCCGTCTACGAGGCCGTCCTCGCGGACTTCGGCTACGACCGGACGGGCGACGAGCGGGCTCGCGACGTCCTCGCAGAGCTACTGCCGCCGGGCTTCGAGGCAGCCCTCCCGACGTTCGGTAGTGACTCCGAGACGGTCGCAGTCGCGGGGGCCGGGCCGTCGCTCGAAGACGACCTCGCACTCGTCGAAGGTGCCGACGCGGTGTTCGCCGCCTCGACGGCGGCGGATCGCCTGTTCGACCGTGGAATCGCCGTCGACTGCGTCGTCACCGACCTGGACAAGCATCCGGAGACTATCGAAGCGGTGACCCACGGCGGGACGTCCGCAGCCGTCCACGCTCACGGAGACAATATCGACCTCATCCGGGAGCACGTCCCCGAGTGCGACGCCGACCGGCTGATACCGACCACCCAGGCGGCGCCCGTCGGCCCCGTCCGGAACTTCGGCGGGTTCACCGACGGCGACCGCGCGGCGTTCCTGGCCGACCACCTCGGCGCCGATGCCCTCGTTTTCCCCGGGTGGGACTTCGACGACTCGAGTGTCGATTCGGAGAAAGCGCGGAAACTCCGCTGGGCCGAGCGCCTGCTCTACTGGCTGGAACGTCGCCGGGGTGACCGGTTCGCACTCCTCGACGGCCGTCGGTCGGGCATCGACCCGACCGGGCTCCCGATGGAGTGAACGTGCGAGGGGGACGCACCGTTCGATCACAGCGACTACCAGAGGAGTCCCTGGTCGCGGACGTGGTGTTTGAGCGTGGCCTCGTCCTCGAACTCACGGCCGCAGACAGAACACCGGACGGGGCGGTCGACTGTCCCGTCGTCCATCGAATCTCCCATGGGACGTCCTAGGCGCCAGCGCGGTAAGTAGATTGGCCGGTCAGTCACTCGGGCGCGAGTTCGGCCAGCGTCGCGTCGACGTCGTCGGGCTCTGCGGCCCGCGGGAACGACACGGACAGCGCGTCGACGCCGTCGATTTCTGCAAATCGCTCGATTCGGCCACGACACTCCTCGGGCGTCCCGGCGACGGCGAGTTCGTCGAGCAGGTCGTCGTCGATGGCGGCCGTCGCGCCGTCGTGGTCGCCGTTGGCCCACCGTTCGGCGACGGTGTGGGCGGTCTCTTCGTAGCCCTGGCGGGCCAGCGAGTTGCGGTAGAACGTCCCCATGCCGCCGACGTAGAACGCGACGTGCTGGCTGACGAGGTCACGCGCTCGTTCGCCGTCCGGGAGGACACAGCAGGGGACCGAGAGCGTGACGCGCTGTTCGGATCGGTCGCGGTCGCCCAGTTCAGCGCCCCGGTCGAAGTCGTCCAGCCGGTCACGGAGTCCGTCGCGGGTGAGCATGAGCGCGTGCCAGCCGTCTGCGAACCGGCCGGCCAGTTCGACCGACTTCGGCCCAAGCCCGCCCGCGTCGACGCCGGGCCTGGGTTCGGGCGCCTCGTGACGGAGTCTGAACCCCGACAGCTGGAAGACGTCGCCGTCGTAGTTCAGTTGCTCCCCCCGCAGGACCGTCTTGACTATCTCGACGGCCTCGCGCGTGCGCTTGAGCGGCTGTTCGAAGTCGACGCCGTGCCACCCCTCGACGACGATGGGGCCTGATGGACCGAGCCCGATGCGGAACCGGCCGTCCGACACCTCCTGGAGCGTCGCGGCGGTCTGGCCCAGCAACGCGGGCGACCGGGAGTAGACGTTCGCGATGGAGATGCCGAGACCGATCGATTCTGTGCGTTCGGCGATAGCCGTCAGCGTGGTCACCGCGTCCCGACCCCAGGTCTCGGGGAGCCAGGCCCGCTCGTAGCCCAGCCCTTCGGCGCGGCGGGTCAACTCGACCAGCGTATCGACGCTGGGCTGTGCGGCAACGGGGAGGTAGACGTCGCGTGGAACGGTCATCGTGAGTGGTCCTCGCCCCTACAAACGAGCCCGGGGTTGTTAGTTTCGTGGGTGGCGCGACCTCTGTCTCCCCGTCTCGAAGCGTGCGCCGTGGGGCCGAACGTTCCGTTCGTGTAATCGAAAATGACAGTCTCACGGTCCGTCGCGCCCGGTACCGGGCAACGGGAACTGACAACTTTTTCCCCTCCCCCCGATTAGCGTCTCCTGTGTCGTCGCCAGTAGCGGATCTGGAGGCCGTGCTCGCGGAGTCAGGCCCCGATTACACGGACTTCACGTTCGAGCGGCCGACCGGTGGCCACCAGAGTGACGTCTTCATGGTGACGCTCGAGTACGCGGGCGAGGAGTACGAGGTCGTCGTGAAGTTCGAACCCCCGGAGATGGCCTCCTTCGCGGTCGAACCGAAGATTCACGACTTCGTCGCCGAGCGCAGCGACGTCCCCGTCCCGGAGATACTCGTCTTCGAGCAGGACCCTGTCAACGACGTGCCGCCGTACTTCATCACCGCCCGACTGGAGGGACAGAACCTCGCGGAGGGGTTCGGCGACCTCTCGATGGACGTCCGCCAGCGGGCCGTCGCCCAGGTGGGGCGGATGCTCGGTGACCTCCACTCCGAAATCGCCTTCGAGGCCTTCGGCTGGCTCGACCTCTGGCAGGAGCGGATCATCGTCCGCGACCTCACCGGAAGCTGGCGGGAGTACTTCGAACAGCTGATCGGGGGCCACGTCGACGCGCTGGCCGAGACGCCCTTCGCCGACGTGGCCGAGCGAGCCCGAGAGCGCATCGAACCGGCGCTCGCGCTGGTCCCCGAAGACGGCGTCCCGCGGCTCGTCCACGACGACTTCCGACCCGCGAACCTGCTGTTCGATGCCAGTCTCGAGGAACCGATAACGGCCGTGCTCGACTGGCAGGACGTGCTGGCCGCCCATCCGGAGTACCACCTCGCCCAGACGGAGTTCCTCTTCATCGATTCGGCTTTCCAGGACCCGGCTATCCGTGACCGCCTCCGCGAGACGCTCCACGACGGCTATCGTGAAGAACGGGCGTTCGCCTTCGACGACGGGTACGAGGAACGCCGACCGCTGTACCAGCTCTCGACGCTGCTCTGGCGGATGGGTGGGTTCGAGGACGCCTTCGCCGACGATTCCGGACTCGCCCGGGCTCGCGCCGAGGCCCAGTACCGCCAGCAGTTCGAGCGGCTCGTCGAGTCGCTTCCCCGGCCCTGATCTTCCTTCCCGCTAATCTTCTTCGCCGCTAGTCCTCCGAACCCGACGATCCGACCCCGTCCGCGGCGGACGGGTCGGTCGAGTCGGTCTGTTCTCCGTCGAGTAGCGCCTCGACCGCCTCGCGGTCGACCTGCAGACGCGCACCGGTCCGCGCCGCCGCGAGCGCGCCACAGGCGTTCCCGACCGACAGCGCGCGTTCGTCGCCCCCCTCGAACCGGCCGGCGATGAACCCCGCCGCGAAGGCGTCGCCGGCGCCCGTGGTGTCTACGGGGTCGACGGGGTACCCCGGGTGGGTCACCGTCTTTCCCCCGGTCCGGAGCTCCGCACCACCGGCGCCGCGCTTGACGACGACGGCGGCGACGTCGCCGAGCAGGTCCTCGCTCGCGGCAACGCGCCCCTCGCGCTCGTTCAGGAAGACGACGTCGACGCTGGCGAGCGTCTCCTCGTAGGTCCGGTCCCCTAGCCGTCGCCCGGGGTCGAAACTGACGGGCGTCCCGACGTCGTTCGCCAGCCGCGCGAACGCGGCGGCCGTGTCCGGATCCTGGCCCGTGAGGTGAAGGTGGTCGGCCTCGGCGAGGGCGCCATCGGGCAGGTCGCCGGGGCCGAAGGTCTCGTTGGCGCCGTCGTTCCCGAACACCATCACCTCGCCGTCGTCGGCGACGACGAGGTACTTCACGGACGTGGCGGCGTCGGGCGCCTCCACGAGAGTGGTGTCGGTGCCCACGCCCTCGAGTTCCCGGCGAGCCAGCTGGCCGTGCTCGTCGTCGCCGACGCTCCCCAGCAGGTGCGTCGAGACGCCGAGGCCGGCGAGGACGACGGCGACGTTCGAGGCACTCCCGCCACCCGACTGTCGCTGTTCAGAGATGGTCGCTTCGCCGTCGACGGGCGGCAGGTCGTCGACCCGGAGGGTGACGTCCCAGTTGACGTGGCCCGCGCAGATGACCCGCGGCATTGTCCAGAAGTCGGCCGCCCGCCGGTAAATAGTTCCGGGCGGCGTCGCCTCGACTCCGCAGTGCCGCGAGCCGACGGCGAAGTGGCTCCGGAAGACAGGTCGTCGGGACTGCGCGATTCAGGCCCGCAGTCCGGCGTCGAGGCGGGGCTCCGCCCGGTCGACGGTGACGGCGTCGAACTGGTCGAGCCACTCGGCGTCGTCGCGTTCGAAGGCGTCGAGGCAGTCGCGGACGGTGTAGGCCCGGTCGCCGTCTGAACACGGGAAGACGGCCTGTAGTCGCTCGTCCTCGTAGACGGCCAGCGAGACGACGGGGAACACGACGACGTCGTCGATCTGGTCGAGGCCCAGGTACGAACGCGTCCGTCGTTCGAACGCCGGCCCCAGCGAGTGACCGTTCCGGTCGGCCCACGCTGCAAACTCGAGATACGTCTCGATCGCCCCGTCCCTGGCGTCCTCGTTCAGCGTCCGGATCCGCTGCCACTCACCGGCCACCGCGGCCTCGTCGAGGACGCCCTCGCCCTCCAGCGCGCGGACGCGGTTCAACACGTCTTGCTGGGCGTCGAACGTCCCGTAGGTGTCTCCGCGGAGGTACAGTTCGGCCCGGCTCTGGGTGGCTGGCGCTGGCATGGTTCTCAGGCGAACGAAGACGTGACGCGCTATTAATACTTTCTACCACCGCGAGAACGGCGCGGAGTCTGGCGGTTCGAACCGTCGATCGGTCGCTCAGTCGGCGCTGGCTTCCGGACCGGCGACGACGTCGATCTCGCCGGCGTCGAGTTCTTCCTCGACCTCGCGGGCGGCCTGCACCATGTTCTCCATCTTGCCGTAGGCGACATCGCGTGGGAGGAGCTTCACGCCACAGTCCGGCGAGACGGTGAGGCGTTCCGGCGGGACGACCTCCAGGCCCTTCTTGATGTTCGCCTTGATCTCCTCGACGGACTCGACCTCGGCGACGTGGACGTCCGTGACGCCCATCGCGAAGTCCTTCGTGAACTCGTGCTCTTTGAACACGTCGAGCTGTTCGTAGTCGCCGTTGGCGAGTTCGAGGTCGAACTCGTGGACGGGATAGTCGAGAATCTCGGGGTAGATGCGGGAGTAGTCGCCGTAGCACACGTGGAGTCCCAGGCGGACGTCGTCAGGGACTTCGTCGGCGATCCGCTCCAGGCACTCGCCGACGATGGCGTGGTCGTCCGGCGTCGTCGCGAGGGCGGGTTCGTCGATCTGGATGTAGCGCGCGCCGGCCTCGACGAGCGCCTCTATCTCCTCGTTGACCAGGTCGGCCAGGTCGTAGGCCAGCGCCTCCTCGTCCTCGTAGACCTCGTTGAACGCCCAGTTGGCCAGCGTGTAGGGACCCGTGATGGGGACCTTGACGGGTCGGCTCGCGACGGAGCTGGTGAACTCGTACTCGCTGACGAGCCACTCCTCGTCGTACTCGACCTCGTCGGTGACACTGGGCTTGTCGTAGTAATTGTGGCCCCACACCTTCACGCGGCCGTTGAACTCGTAGCCGTCGATGCGCTCGGCGAAGTACTCGACCATCTCGTTGCGGCGCATCTCGCCGTCGACGACGACGTCGAGGCCCGAGCGCTCGTGCTCTTCGGTGATGAGTCGGGCGGCGTCGTCCTTGGCCTCCTCCCACTCGTCGCTCCCGAAGTCCGCGTCCTCGTCCTCGAACAGCTCGCGGGCGCGGTCGTGCCACTTGGGCTTGGGGTAGGAGCCGACGACGGTCGTCAGCAGGAAGTGGTCGTTCGGGTGGTCCTCCGGTCGGAATTGCTCTCGTGGTCCAGTCATCAGGCTTGCACCTCCTCGAGTTCCGCGGCGTCTGCGAGGGCAGACAGCTTGGCTTCGAACTTGTTCACCGGCAGGTAGAACGTCTCGGTGTTGGCCGTCGCGTAGACGGTGTCGTAGTCGCCGGCCGTCTGGTCCGCGAACCAGTCGATTCGCTCGCGGATAGTCTCGGGCGTCTCGACGAGCGTGTTCTGCCCGTCGACGAGGCCGAGCGCGACCGAGTCCTTGGTCCCGTACTCCTGGACGTTGTAGACGGTCTGTTCGTGGTCGGCGATCAGGTCGAAGCCGATGGCGTCGACGTCGGCGTCCATGAGGTGGGCGTACACCTTCTCCTCGATGGCGCCCCAGTAGGTGTGGGCGACGACGTCGGCGTCGACTGCGTTCGCGACCTGGTCGATCGCCTCGCTCGCCCGTTCGTCCGCGCCGTCGCCCGGCGCGTTCTCGACGAGCGAGGGCTCGAGCAGGAACAGCGTCTCGACGTCGGGGAACTGCCCGGCCTCGTCGGCCAGGAACGCCGCGATGGCGTCGAGGAACGCGGCCTCGTCGCCGTAGTGCTCGTCCGTCGCCAGGTCGGCCAGCGAGTACGGCCCCGGGAGGACGGCCTGGAGTCCCGAATCGACGTGCTCGGCGGCCGCGTCGAGTTCGGCGGCGACGTCGCCCGTCGCTTCGAGGTCGCCGGTGACGACCGGCTCCCTGTAGAAGTTGTTGTTGTCGTAGTAGCGGACGATGCCGCGGGTGTCGACGGAGTCGGCGACGGCCAGCGGGTGGGCGATCATGTCGTCCCAGCGGAGCTGCCCCTCGACGACGCGGTCGAGGCCGGCGTCGGCCTGTACGTCGAGGACCTCACGGCGGGCGCGGTCGTACGCGTCCGTTATCTCGGCGGACTCGTCGCCGCTGATGAGGTCGGTCTTCTGGTGTCCTTTCAGGTCGGACAGTTCGTCCTTCGCCCAGTCGGGTAACGGGAACAGGCCGGGCGTCGTGGAGACTACCTGCGTCATTGGAAAATCGTACGAAATGACGGGCTTTAATATTTGCCATTCGATCTGATGCACAGCAGTTATTCACGCCGTTCCGAGCGGCCACCGAATCGGCCGCGATGGGCGCCACGCGGCGACGACGGCTGCGGTGACGACGAACTGCCCGACGACGAATGTGAGCGAGCCTGGATCCGTCTCCAGCACCGGGATCAACCACGTCGTCCAGTTGAACGACGTGTGCACGAGGAGCATCGCGAGGAGACTTCCGCCGGTCCGGTCGTAGAGCCAGGTCATCACCACGGACACCATGACGATGGACGCGACGAACCCCCAGATCGGCTTCTGGTAGTAGATCGTCATGCCGGGGACGTAGAACAGCGGCAGGTGCCAGAACCCCCAGATCAGACCGAGAACGACGCTCCCGCCGAGGGCGCCGATCCGGTCGACCAGCGGGTCGAGGGCGTATCCGCGCCACCCGAACTCTTCCTGGAGGGGCCCACCCAGGAAGAGGATGTACGCGAAGGCGATGGGAACGGCAAGGGGCTGTCCGGCCCAGGGCGGGGTCGGGAGGTCGGCGCCCGAGGATCGCGCGACCAGCGCAGCGACGAGTGCGAGCGCGGGAAACAGGCCGAGTATCGCCAGCCAGAGGCGCCCGGGGAAGTCGACGGCGACCGCCCGCCGCCCCAGTTCGACCAGCCCGGATCGACCGCGTCGCCAGCCGATCACGACCACGCCGGCTATCGACGGACCGAACGCGCCGAGGGCCGGCAGGGTCGGAAAACGCCGGAGGTACCCGGTCGCGACCAGTGCCTCTGGGCCCCAGAACGCCCACGACCAGCCGAAGGCGATCAACAGAAAGACTCCGAAGGTCGCGGACGTCGAGCGGTCTCGGTCGGTCATCGCCTGGAACGTCACGGGGAACTGTCATCAAATTGCGTGTCGAACGCGACGCGATGGCCGTTGTTCGACTCCTACTCCCCGGAGACCGAGAGCCGAAGCACGAGGAGTCGCTCGAACGGATAGGCCTCCCGCTCGACTTCGGTGGCGTCGAGTCCGTTCGCCGCCGCGCGTTCCCGGACGGCGTCCGGGTCGGTGAGCGAACTCACGAGGAGGTAGGCGGCGCCGTCCGGGGCAAGCACCCGGTCGACGTCGTCGAGGAACGGGTCGATGGCGGCGCGGCCGTCCTCGCCGCCGGAGAGCGCCGTCTCCATCCAGTCGCCCCACTCGTTGTCCGGGTCCGTCGGGAGGTACGGCGGGTTGAAGGTGACGACGTCGAACGCGCCGTCGCGGAACGGGTCGAGCAGGTCGGCCCGAACTACGGGGAGTCCCCGTTCGCGCGCCTGCCGGCAGGCGGCGGGGTTCAGGTCCGAGGCGACGACGTCGGCACCGGCCGCGGCCAGTTCGTCGGCGACGTAGCCCGACCCGGTGCCGACGTCGAGCGCGCGGTCACCCGCTGCGACGCCCTCGCGAGCGGCCGTGGCGAGCAAGTGCGAGTCCTCCGCGGGCTGGTAGACGTCGGGTGTCTCGCGGCGGTCGGCGAGTGACGGTCGGTCGCGGTCCGTCATCGAATCAGTACCCGCCCGGGTCACCGACCTCGTGGGCCAGCGACGCCAGGTCGGCGAAGGTCGCCGGTGGAAGTTCCCCGGCCCGTTTGCTCATCAACTCTCCGTCCGCGGCGTCGACCACGGCATCCGGATCCCCGAGCCCCGAGATGTGGGCGGTGTTCCGGACGGCGTTGCGCATCGTCTTCCGGCGCTGGGTGAAGATCGCCTTCAGGAAGTCGAGGAAGAACTCGTCGTCGGGCACCTCGTAATCCGGATCACGGGGCGTCGTCCGGACGACGGCGCTCTCGACGCGAGGCTTCGGATCGAAGGCCTCCGCCGGAACTATCTCGACGACTTCGACGTCGGCGTAGTGGCCCGCCGTCACGGAGAGCCGGCCGTAGTCGTCCGTACCCGGGTCGGCGGCCATTCGCTCGGCGAACTCCTTCTGGAACATCAGGACGAGGGGTTTGCCGAGTGGGAGCAACCGGAAGGCTATCTCGCTGGATGCGCCGTAGGGAAGGTTGGAGACGGAGACGTCGAAGTCGGGGAGGTCGACGTCCAGCGCGTCGCCCTGGACGACGGTGAGGTCGCCGGCGTCGATGGCGTCGGCGAACTCCTCGCGGAGAAACTGTGCCAGCTTCCGGTCGCGCTCGACGACCGTGACCCGGTCTGCGGCCGCGAGTAGTCGGTCCGTGAGCGCTCCCGTCCCGGCGCCGATCTCCAGGACGTGCCCGAGGTCGAGGGTTGCCGGGTCTGGGTGGCCGTCGTCGTCGGAGGTGTTGTCGTCGACGGTGCCGTCGGAGCCGTCGTCGCCGCTGTCCGGGGCGGCGTAGCCGGGCAGCCGGTCGAGGACGCGGTCGTCGACGAGGAAGTGCTGGTCCTTGTTCGGGTCGCCGCGGACGCCGGCGCGTCGCCTGAGCCCGTCGGGGTCCCGGAAGTCGCGGTCGTCCGTGGTTCCGGCCCGGCCGGTCACTCGTCTTCCCCCTCGCGGCGGGCGAACGTCCGGTACTTCAGGTCGTCCTCGCGGAGCTCCTCGAGGATCCGCTCGACGAGCACCTCGGAGGGGTCGTGGAGGCCGCTGACCCGCGATTCGATGTCGTCGAAGCTGGCGAACGGCTTGCGCTTTCGCTCGTCGAGGATGGTGTTCCGGAGCTTCTTCCCGATCCCGGGCAGGAGATTCAGCTGGTGGAGTCGCAGGGTGATGGGCTGGGCGTCGTTGTAGAAGTCGACGAAGCGCTGTTCCTCTCCGGCGACGACGTCCTCGACGGCGTAGTCGAGTTCGGACTGGGCGCCGCCCGAGAGTTCCTCGTACTCGATCTCGTGGATCCGGTCGAAAGCGTCGCTCTCGATACCGAGCCGGTCCCCGATGTTGACGCCGGCGTCCTCGGCGACCACGGCCTCGTAGAGACGGAAATCCTCGATCCCCATCGCGTATGCCAGCGGCTGTTTCTGGTACTGCGGACGGTCGTCGTCTGCCTTCCCGTGTGGCAGCAAGTCCAGCAGGACCACCGTCTCGCCACTGTCGGCCCCCTCGGAGTCGTTCATGGCGGATGGTATGTCTAGAACCCACTTAATGGCGAGGGTCCGGGGAACGGGACCTCAGCGATTCTCGAACCCGACTGTGCGCAAACGGACGGCGCCGTTCCCCGTCAGAAGTCGGCGAGCGTGTGCTGGTCGCGCTTCAGGGCCCGGCTCTCGACGCCGAACGCCGACGTGACGTGTCGCGCGAACTCGTCGGCGAAGCCGTGGTGAGTGAAGACCCGTTCGGGGTCGACGGCCTCGACGAGCGCTTCCAGTTCGCCGAAGTCGCAGTGGTCCGAGAGCGGAAACGCGACGTCGTACCCCCGCTGGTACCGGTACGAACTGTCCACGGCCCATCCGGAGAAGCCGGCGTCCACGGACTCGGACTCGCCGACGAGACCGTCGACGAAGCCCTGGTGCTTCTCGTGGGGCGGCACCACGACGGCGTCGCCCGGTCGGAGGTCGACGTCCGCGTCCAGTCGATCGACCGCGAACGAGAGGTCCCGGTGGGCCTCGATCACCTGGTTGACGTCGGCGACGGCGTCGGTGACGAAGACGCGGTCACGGCCGGCCTCGTTGGCCAGCACCTGGAGTTTCTGCGCTCGCCCGAGGGCGTACCCGTAGAGGAGGACGACCTGGTCCATCGTCTCCCGCAGCCAGCCTCGGATCTCTGCGAACACCTCCTCGGTGGGCGGCAGCCGGTACTCGGGAGTTCCGTACGTCGTTTCGAGTATCAGGTCGTCCGCCGGGCGCGGGTCGAACCCGTCGAGGAACAGTCGGTCACGGGTGCAGACGTCTCCCGTGTAGCAGACCGTCCGGCCGCTGGCCGGGTCGGTGACGTACGCGACTCGCGATCCGGCGACGTGGCCGGCGGGCCGGAGGTCGACGTCGGGATGACTCCCGGCTTCGAGCGGATTCGCGAGATTCCGGCGCTGGGTCGCGAGCGCCGCCGTGAGGGGAGAACAGACGAGTCCTTCGGGATTCGCGCTGGTGGTGTGGTCGCCGTGGGCGTGACTCAGGACGGTGACGTCGGCCTCGTCGCTCCCGTCGAAGACGATGGTCTCGCCGTCGGCGAAATCGAGCGTGATGCCGCGCCCGAGCGACACGTCCGCGGTCATAGCGAGAGACTAGCCGTCAGCGCCGATATGGCTTCCGGGGAACCGGCCGACGACGGAATCGTGCGTCTCGCCGTTCGTCGTCCGCGTCGACGGGGGCGCCGTACGGCGAGCGTCGACCTGGCCGGTTTCGAGGGGTGACGCTACCGCTGACGGAACTGTGGACGTCGCGATCAGCGGGCAAAACGCGAACGGACCCGGGCCGACGTGTCGGACGGAAGCGGGGCCGAGTCGGTTACGCGTACTGCTTGACGATGTTGAGGATATCGTCGAGTTCGTCGCCCGACAGGGAGTACCGCTCCTGGGCGAAGACGGCGCGGAGTTCGTCGCGGTCGAGGGGCCGGAGGTTCGCGATCTTGTAGGCCGTCGCCTCGTCGACCTTCTCCAGTTCCCGGAGCTGGTCGACGAACTCGTCGGCCTCCTCGACGTCGAGTTCGGCGAAGCGGTTGACGTGCTCGATGGCGCGCGCGAGCTCGTAGCGCATCTCGCGCTCCTCGTCGACCGCGCGGTCGGCCTCGATGTCTTCGAGGATCTCCTTCGTCTCGGCGAGGGTCAGGTACTCCTCGTCGAGCTTCTTTTTGAAGATGGTCATCCCTTACTCCTGGTGTCGGAGGTGCGCCGCGGTGACGATGATCGTCTTCTCCTTGCCGCCGTCGTTGATCTGCACCTTGAAGGCGTCACCCTGCTTGCCGACGACGGTACCGGTCTGGCCGTCGAAGCGCGGGTGGAATCGACCGTCCGACACGGAGGGGTCCGTCTTGAGGTGGACTTTCTCGTCGGTCTCGAACTCCTCGATGGCGCGCTGGGGCGGGCTGGTACCCCGCTGGCGGGGCTTGTTCTTGAGCTTGTTCCGGGTTCCTTTTTTGGGTCCGTTTGAACTCGGCATTCGTGCGGTTCGCTTGTCCGCTCGCCCTAATAAAACGTCCGTTCCTGTCTTCTCACGTGCGGGACTCGTCGGTCACGACTGGTGGTATCGGAAACGAACCGGAGAAAGTGTGACCGCTCAGATGCGGCCGACGTTCTCGACGGAGACCGACTCGACGCCCTCGACCTCGGTGAAGGCCTCCTCGACGGCCTCGGTTCCGCCGGAGTCGTCGGGGACGATGACCGTCGGGAACAGCGCGACGAGCCCGAACGCGACGTCGTCGCGCTCGAAGCCGTTGATCTTCGCACCCTCGGAGAGAGCCCCTTCGAGGCGCTCCTGGAGCGCGTCGAGGTCGACGTCGGGGCTCTGGGGCATGACCTTGATCTTGGCTGCGACTTTCCCCATGATCAGGGCCCCCTGAACCCGCAGTCGGGACACTCGTAGAGGTTGCTCTGCTTCCGGCACTTGGCGCAGCGGTAGATCTGCTGGCCACAGTCCGGGCACTTGAACGCCGCCGCGTTCGTCCCGGCGATGTTGATGCCACAGGAGACGCACTTTTGCGCCCGCTTTTGCTGGCTCTCGCTCATACCACTCTCTATCGGACCGCCGCTTTTAACGGTTACCAAACCGCGTCGCAGTCGTGCGAGTCGTTGTCTAGGCCCGGTTCACCCGGTCAGCTCCCGGGGAGGATGTCGCCGAGCGCGGCGCCGATGCTCATGGGCAAGAGCGCGACGAGACACGTACTCAGGGCGACCGTCGGATCCGCCCAGTCGACCCGTCCCCAGGCAGTCAGCAGCAACACCGACGTAACGAGCGCCGTGCCGAGGACCCCCGCGAGCCGGAGGGGAATTACGCCCAGTATTCGGCGACGCACGCGCACGTCCTGGATGTCGGCGACGTAGAGGATGCCGACGACCAGGGCGACGGTGGCGCCGACCGTTCCCGCCAGGAGGGCCGGACGCGTCGCGAGGAACTCACCGGCCTCGTTGGTCCCGCCCTCGACGGCCATCGGGATGCCGAAGAGGAGCGCGCCGAGAATCGCTTCGGAGAGGTCGGCCCGGTCGAACCCCCAGACGACGCGGCCGAACACGGCGTCGTCCTGGGCTTCGGTCGCGGTCCGCATCGCCTCGCGAACTCGCGCGCGCTCGTCGGGGTCGTCGACGAACTCTTCGAGTTCCGCCAGTTCGTCGAAGAGGTCGCCCATGTTCGGGGACTCCTCGTCCTCGGGTGCTGGCGCGTCCCTGTCGGCGCTGCGCCCGGAACGCCGGGAACTCATCCGTCGTCCGAACCCATCGGCCCGCCCGGCTCGGGCGGTGTTCCCGCGTCACTCTCCGGATCGGGACGGCCGCGCACCACGGGGTTCGGGTCGGCTGGACCGACGCGCTCGCCGTTCTCCCACTCGTAGAACCCCTCGCCGGTCGTGACGCCGAGAGAGCCGTCGTTCACCTTCTCGCGGAGCAATCCGGGTGGGTCGAACCGTCCGCCGAGCCGGTTCGCCAGGTCTTCGAGGGCTTCGAGGACGTTCCCGAGCCCTATCTCGTCGGCCAGCGCGAGCGGACCGGCGGGATGGTCGCGGCCCAGTTCGAGCGCCCGGTCCACGTCGGGGACGCTGGCGACGTCCTCCTCGACCATGCGGACGGCTTCGACGATCAGCGCCAGATCGAGGCGCGTGCTCGCGAAGCCCGGGACGTCACGGACGACCAGCGGCGTACCGTCGAGGCCCTCGACGAACTCGACCGCGCGCTCGCGGGCCGTCTCGGCGGTCTGGTCGGCGACGACGACCTCCACGAGCGACGATTCGTCCGGGTCGACGAAGTGGAGGCCGACGGCCCGGCCGGGTTTGCGGAGGCCGGCGGCCACGCCTGTCACCGACACGGCGGCGCCGCTGGTCGCGATCAGCGTCTCGTCGCCGACGGTCTCCTCGACGTCGGCGACGAGTTCGCGTCGCGTCCGTTCGTCACCCTCGGTCGCGTCGACCACCACGTCGGCGTCGCCGACCGCGGCGTCGAGGCCCGTCGTCCCGTCGATCGCTGCCAGCGCCTCGTCGCCGTGGCGTTGCTCGATAGCGTCGATGGCGTCCATGACGACGTTCGCGTCCCCGTCGTGGAGGCGGACGGCGTGGCCCGCGAGCGCGCACTGGCTCGCGATGGCTCGGCCGCCCCCAGTGGCGCCAAGTACGGCAACTTCCATGCGACGTACCCGGTCGCGTGACCGGATAAGCTTTTGCGACCCGGGCCGCCCGCCCCCGATTCGAGTGTTACCGCTTACCAACCAAACATTTATATGTCTGAAATCGTTCTCCCTAAAAGAACACATGGAGCGGCCCACGCGCACGCGCGAGCAGGAGGGGACGCAGGAGCAGGAAACAGAGGAGTCCCAGCGCACCTGTCCGGAGTGTGATTCGACGGAGATCACCTCTGACGGGAGCGGGGAGCTCATTTGCGAGGACTGCGGCCTGGTCATCGAGGACGAGAACATCGACCGCGGGCCGGAGTGGCGCGCGTTCAACCACTCGGAACGCCAGAGCAAGTCCCGCGTCGGTGCACCGACGACGCAGACGATGCACGACAAGGGGCTGACGACGACCATCGACTGGAAGGACAAGGACGCCTACGGTCGGTCGATATCCTCGAAGAAACGGAGCCAGATGCACCGCCTGCGCAAGTGGCAGGAACGCATTCGAACCAAGGACGCGGGCGAGCGCAACCTGCAGTTCGCGCTCTCCGAGATTGACCGGATGGCCAGCGCGCTCGGGGTACCACGATCGGTGCGAGAAGTCGCCTCCGTCATCTATCGACGGGCGCTCAACGAAGACCTGATCCGCGGCCGGTCCATCGAGGGCGTCGCGACCTCGTGTCTCTACGCCGCCTGCCGACAGGAGGGTATCCCGCGCTCGCTGGAGGAGGTTTCGGACGTCTCCCGCGTCGAGCAAAAGGAGATCGGCCGGACGTATCGATACGTCGCCCAGGAACTCAAGCTCAAGATGGAGCCGGTCGACCCCAAGCAGTACGTCCCCCGCTTCGCCAGCGAACTCGAACTCTCCGAAGAAGTCCAGTCCAAGGCAAACGAGATAATCGACGTCACCGCCGAGCAGGGACTGCTGTCGGGCAAGTCTCCGACTGGGTACGCCGCGGCGGCCATCTACGCCGCGTCGCTGCTCTGTAACGAGAAGAAGACCCAGCGCGAAGTCGCCGACGTCGCCCAGGTCACCGAGGTCACCATCCGCAACCGGTATCAGGAGCAGATCGAAGCGATGGGGATTCACTGACAGGCTGGCACCGAACCCAGTGAGGGGCCAGCTTTTGTGCGAGCGGTGCGCGAAGCGAACCGCGAGCAGGTCGGCGCCGAACCCAGTGAGGGGCCGACGAACACACGAACGGGGAGCGAAGCGACACGCGAGCAGGCTGGCGCAGACCGACCAGTTTTCTTTGGTCCGTTCATTCGCGACCAGCGACTGCAGCAGTTCTCGGCGACGATACTCACCGCAACAGTCATGGCGGGGGCCAGTCGATACGCAGGAACGAATCGATGACCGAGGACGCCGCTCCTGGCCGCGACGAGCCGATCGCGTCGTTACTCGCGGTGTTCGACGACCCGACCACGGGACGTCGTCGGCTCCCCGGGCTCGTCGGGAAACTCGACGCCGAGGCGGAGTCGGTGCGTCTCGGCGCCGCGTGGGCCATCTGTCACGTCGCGGCCCACCTCCCGGACACGGCCGCCTACCTGACGCGACGTCTCACCGACCGGATCGACGACGAGGAGCCGTCTCTCGAAGCCGAACTGGCGTTCGACTACGTCGCGGCGCGGTACCCGGAGGCCGTCACCGAGGAACTCGCGGCGATGGAGACCGAAGCCGAGAGCCGACCGCGGTACTGGCCGGTCGAGGGGAGCCTGGCGAGGGCGAACTACCACCGGCCGGCCGTCGGCGAGCGAGACGTCGGGCGGACGCGACTCGCGGGCGAGGGGAACTCGTCCGGGCCACAGCGCGTCTACACCGACGACGGGTCGTCCCACGACCGCTTGCAACGGGGGACCGATGGTGCGACCGGCGATCCGATGGACGAAGACGAGGCCGACGACGGCGACGTGTCTAACGAGAGTCCAGACGCGAAGTCGGCGTCCGCGAACGATAGCGACGGACAGTCGATCGACGGCCCAGGTTGGCAACCGGCGGACGATATCCCAACCGTCGTCGCCGACAGCCGCTTCGACCAGCTCACGGTCCTCGCGAAACGTCGCCGGGGTCGGTACGCCGACGTCTACCGGACGCTGGGCGTCGTCGACGGCGAGCAGCTCCCCGTCGGCCTGTCGCTCCTTCACCGACCGTCGCAGGGGGCCGACGCGTTCGCGACAGCCATCGACGAGCGGCTCGCGCGGTGGGCCGGCGTCGACGACCACGACAACGTCGTCGCCGTCTACGACTGGGGCCTCGACCCGCGACCGTGGACGGCAACGGAGTACATGGGTTTCAGTCTGGCCGACCGCGACCGACTGGACCGCTCCGAGGCGCTCTTCAACGCCCGCGGACTCGCGGCGGCCGTCACCCACCTCCACGAGAACGGCGTCGTCCACGGTGGTATCGACCCCGGGAACGTCGTCTACTCCGGCAACGTCATCGACGAGGACGAGGTCCAGCCGCCGCTGCTGGACGACGTCGGTCTGCTCCACGTCGTGCGAAACTACTTCGATCCGACCTCGCGGCTGGACCCGCGCTACGCCGCGCCGGAGTACTTCGACCGGCGCTTCGGGCGAATCGACCACGCCACCGACGTCTACCACCTCGGTGCACTGGTGTACCTGCTGTTCACCGGGGACCCGCCCTATGACGGTGAGTACGGACGAATCAGGGACCGCGTCCTGTCGGACCCACCGCCGCGGCCGAGCGACGTCGCCGACGTGCCGGAGGGCCTCGACGAGGTGGTGACGAAGGCAATGGCGCGCCAGAAACTGCAGCGCTACGAGGCGGTCACGCACATGGAACAGGAGTTACGCCGGATTGGGATGGAGGACGAGACGTGATCGCTGCCGTCGAACTGGGGCTCGACCTGGTCGGTGGGAACCCGAACCTCACGTTCATCTTCTTCATCGCGCTGGTCCTGCTCGGCGTGCTCGGCCTGCGATTCACGTTCTACGCGTACCGCAACGACCGCGTGGCGGAACTGGCCGGTCAGGACGCGCTGTGGCGCACGCTGGCGTTCGTCGGTGTCACGGCCGTCCTCTTCGCGCTGCTCGGCGTCGTCGACATCGTGAGTTCGCTCCAGACGTCGTACCGCCGCGGGGTCATGCTCGCCCACGTCCTGTTGCTCGCGCTCGTGCTCCAGTCGCTGTACCGCAATTCGGTGCCGACCGGGACACCGGGGTCGGGCGCAGTCGGTCCGGGCCGTCCATTCTGGCTCGCGGGCGCCGTCGTCGTCGTCGCCGTCACCGTCGGGACTGCCTGGAACGCGGACCACCACGCCGTCGCCGCCCTGGAAGGCATCGCTGCACTCGTCTTCCTCACGGTGGGTTTCGTCGTCGGCCGGCGCGGGACGTCGGCCTCGCGCGTCCAGGGGACAGTTGTCGACACGCTCCTCCGACACCTGCTGCCGGTGTTGCTGTTCGCGTCGCTGATCCCCATCGCCGAACTCGCCGTCGTCGCCGGCCTGGACCAGGTCGTCGTCCTCCACATCCAGGTCGTGTTCGTCATCATGACCGCGACGGCGCTGATGACGGCGACCATCAAACTCCGGCAGAACCTGGCCGGCCTCTGAGCGGCCGTCCTACTCCGCGCAGAACTCGCTGTGATCGGTGATGAACCCGTCGACGCCGGCGTTCCGGGCCGAGACGGCGCCGACGCTGTCCCGGATGGTCCAGGCGTTGACCGTCAGGTTGGCGTCGTGGGCCCGCGAGACGAACCGCTCGTCGCAGATGTCCCAGTGGGGGTGGATGGCGGTGCAGTTGAGGTCGGCGGCCCGGGCGAGTCGCTCCTCCGGGTCGGCTTCGACGAGGAGCGCGCGCGGGTAGTCGGCGAGCACGGTCACTTCCGCCAGCACGCCGGCGTCGAACGAGGAGACCAGGACGCCGCCGTCGTGGGCGCCGAGGACGTCGACGGCGTCGGTCGCGAGGCCGTTCTCCTTCAGGTCGACGTTGATCCCGACAGACGGTGGGAGGACCTCCAGCACCTCCGCGAGCGTGGGAATCCCCTCACCGCTGCCGAGGACGTTCAGCTGGGCCAGTTCGGCCTGCGATAGCTCCGCCACCTCGCCGGTGGCGTCGGTCACCCGGTCGACCGTCTCGTCGTGAACGACGACGAGTTCGCCGGAGCCACAGCGACGGACGTCGACCTCGACCCAGTCGGCTATCTCGGCGGCGCTCGCGACCGCTCCCACGGTGTTCTCGGCGAACTCCCCCGCGAACCCGCGGTGGGCGATACAGCGCATGGTGGTTCGTCGCCGGGGCGGGTAAAGTGCTTTCCCGTCCTCGCAGCTCTGACAGCCCGACGAAACTTTATCTCTTATCCGGCCGACAGTTCGGGCATGAACGTCGACTTCGATTTCGGCGGCGACGTCGTACTGATCACGGGCGTCGGCGGGGCGCTGGGCAGTGCTGTCGCGCGGGCGTTCGACGACGCGGGCGCCACAGTCTGCGGTGCCGACGTCGTCGCCCCGGATAGCGAGGAGTTCGCGCTGGACCCCGACCGGGTCGACTTCTACCAGGGTGACTTCACCGCGGAGTCGGAGGTCAAGCGCGTCGTCGACGACGTCGTCGCGGACCACGGCGGCCTGGACGCGCTGTGTAACATCGCCGGAACCTGGCGCGGCGGCGACCCCATCCACGAGACTGACGTCGACACGTTCGACTTCCTCTTCGACGTCAACCTGAAGACCACGTTCCTGGCGTCGAAACACGCACTCCCCCACCTCCGGGAGAGCGAAGGAGCGATCCTGTCGGTCTCGGCCCGGTCTTCGCTCGAAGGCGGCGAGGGTGACGGCATCTACCGCGCGACGAAGGCCGGCGTTCGGCTGCTGACCGAGACCATCGCGGAGGAGAACCTGGGCACGGTGCGAGCCAACGCCGTCATGCCGAGCGTCATCGACACGCCGATGAACCGCGAGATGATGCCGGGTTCCGACTTCTCGAAGTGGGTCGACCCGGCCGACATCGCCGAGGTCGTCATGTTCCTCTGTTCGGACGCCGCGACAGTGACGAGTGGGGCTGCAGTACCAGTGTACGGGGAGGCGTGACAGTCCCAACGAGCGCGACGGCGCGAGTAGCGTGTCACGCCGATTGAGGCGTAGCCTGCTGGTTCCCGGTCGACCCCGGGGTCCGTCGGTTCCCGCGCCGGTACGTCCTGACGGACAGCCACTATCTCGCGACGGTCGCCGTGGTGTCTTCTCGATTCGTCCACACTGGCAACGTCTCGGCCACGGACGCCCACCGTCTATAGACGACGATCATCGCGACCAGAACGACCAGGAACGCGAGCGAATCGACGGCCGTAGCCCACGCCGGCCACCCGCCGGTGTCGTAGAAGAGAATGCCAGCGGTTCCCGGCATGTTCCCCGCGGCGTGGAATACGACTGGGACGTACAGGTTCTGGGTCGCTTCGTAGAGGGCCCCGTAGGTCATCCCGCTCAGGGTGAGCGTGACGAGGTAGACCAGCGGCGTCATCCCCCCCGGTGACCCGTCCGTGAGTATTCGCGGTATATGCGCCAGCGCGAAGAGAGCGCCCGCGAGACCGATTCCGAGCGCGATTCGCTTTCTGGTCGCGTCCGTGAGGAGGCCGACGACCTTGGTCTGGAGATACCCGCGGTAGGTCAGTTCTTCGACGAACGCGACGGTGACGAGCTGGAACAGGAACTCGACGACGGCCTCTCCCGGCGGGACTGTCCAGTGGTACCCGACCGACGCGAGGCTCTCCGTCGCGAATGCGAGTCCGATACCGAGGGCGTTGATAGCGACGTAGGATCCGGCGATGGCGACGGTCGCTGGCACCAGGAGCCGTGGTGAGAGACCGATTTCGCCGAATGCTACCCCTTCGGATCGAAGCACCCACCAGACGAATCCGACGAACAGCATGGACTGCCCGGTCGTGATGGCGTTGGACTCGACGACCGGAATTGCGGGACCGATGGCCCAGACGTTCGCGATCAGGTTACCTGCTGCCACTTCTAGAGCAGCAACGACGAGGAAGAACGCGAGCCACGTCACCCCGCCCTCGAAGATGATTCGCCGGGACGCCCCCTCACCGCTCGATAGTTGAGCCATGCCGGTAATGTCAACGAGAATGGTATAAAGCACCCGATCGGTCTTTCTGGAACGAGGGCCGTGGTCTCAGGCCCGGTCCAGTTCTTGATCACGGCCGTCGCTCGCCTCGACCCGGTTGTCAGTCTTGACCAGTCGTTCGACGCGCTTCTCGAACTCCTCCGTGGATAGTTCTCCTTGAGCGTATCGGTGCTGGAGGTCGGCGATAGGATCCGCGTCGCCGTCGGCGGACGCCTGCCCGTACCCGGTCTCGCGGGCTGATTCCCGTGAGTGTTCGGGCGCCGCTTCCGCGCGACGCACGACCGCTTCCGCCTCCCAGTAGGCGAGCGTCGTGAAGACGAGGCCGACGGTCGCCATCAGGAGGAGCGACGCCGACTCCGTGAACTGGTACTGAATCGCGACGAAGTGTGCGAGGATCATGAACAGCGCGGTGAAGCCGATGGACCCGAAGACGGCCGACGCGACGGCGCGGCCGCGCGGGGAGTTCGGACCGTATCGCTCGACGATACGTCGCATAGACGACGTGTCCTCGGCAGTACGTCAAAATTCTATCGGTGCGCGAGGTGCGCCGTCCCGACTCGCGGCCCGGGCTACCTCACGAGGTACGACTCGCCGGTGGGCCCGAACCGGCCGAGGTCGGCCTCGCGCCGGTAATCCGTCTCCTGGAGGGCCACGAGTGCGTCGACCAGTGCGGTCTCGTCCTCGTCGGTCCACGCCATCGGTTCCTTGATCGGGTAGACAAGCCACCCCGACCCCATCACCTCGGTCGCGTGCAGGTCGTCCATGTCGACGTCGTCCGCTGACTCGGCCGTCGCGACGGAAAAGACGTGACGCGTCGCCCGCTCGCCGACGGGGAGGATGACGTGGGCGGTGATGGCGCGGAACTCCGAGTCGAACAGCGGTTCGAGGTCGTCGTAGGACGTCTGCGAGGGCGTTCCGTCGGCTCCGCACATGTGGAGGTAGGAGAGGTAGGTCTTGCCCACTTCCGGGGGTGACCCCGCGGCGTCGAGCAGGCCGGCGTCGGCGAGTGCTCGCTGGAGTCGCTCGCCGCTCTCGGACCCGGTGAACGGGATGCCGGAGTCGACGCCGCCGTGGACGCCCGGGTGGTCGCCGACGACGTGGAAGTGGGCGTTGGCGTCGCCGTATCCGGGGACGAACCGGTCACAGCCGGGGTCGAAGCCGAAGGGGTTCGAGAGGGACTCCGCGACGTTCTTCACGCACGGACTGAGGCGACTGGGCGTCAAAACTCCGACGGTCTGGTGCTGGTCCACGCATCGGAGGCGCTCGGCGACGACTGCGACAGTATTGCGGGAATCACTAGTTCAATATAGGTGGTGGCGGAGGGGGTGGAACCGTATTTTACATTTTTGATCGTTCGGTTTCCGATAACGCTTTTCTCGTCCCCTCCCCTGGCCTGGTACATGGACGAGCGCAGGAGGGCTGGTGTGTCGTGACTCACGAAGACCGCGTCGATGACCTCCGCGAACGCAAGGCGGCAGCGGAGCGGGGTGGCGGCGAGGAACGCATCGAGTCCCAGCACGAGAAGGGCAAACTGACCGCGCGCGAGCGCATCGACTACTTTCTCGACGACGACAGTTTCGTCGAGTTCGACCAGTTGCGTGAACACCGGAGCACCAACTTCGACATGGCCGAGAAGAAGGTGCCCGGCGACGGCGTCGTCACGGGCTACGGCGAAGTCGACGGGCGCAAGGTGTTCGTCTTCGCCCACGACTTCACCGTCTTCGGTGGGTCGCTGGGTGAAGTGTTCGCCCAGAAGGTGTGCAAGGTGATGGACAAGGCTGTCGAGACGGGCTCACCGATCATCGGACTCAACGACTCTGCAGGCGCCCGCATCCAGGAGGGAATCGACTCGCTGGCGGGCTACGCCGACATCTTCCACCGGAATCAGCAGGCCAGCGGCGTCGTCCCCCAGATCTCTGCCATCATGGGGCCCTGCGCCGGTGGTGCGGTGTACTCCCCAGCCATCACCGACTTCGTCTACATGGTGAACGAGACGAGCCACATGTTCATCACCGGCCCGGACGTCATCGAGACGGTCACCGGCGAGGAAGTCGGTTTCGACGAACTCGGCGGCGCCCAGACCCACGCCACCGAATCGGGCGTCGCCCACTTCACCGCCGACGACGAGAAGGCGGCGATGGACGACATCCGGTACCTCCTCTCGTACCTCCCGCAGAACAACGTCCAGGACCCCCCGCGCGTCGAGCCCTGGGACGACCCCGACCGGGCCGACGAGGAACTGATCGACGTCGTTCCGGACGAGCCACAGAAGCCCTACGACATCGTCCGGGTCGTCGAGGGGGTGATGGACGAGGGATCCTTCTTCGAGGTGGCCGACTCCTTCGCCCGGAACATCGTCACCGGCTTCGCCCGACTGGACGGTCACAGCGTCGGCGTCGTCGGCAACCAGCCCCGGGTCAACGCCGGGACGCTCGACATCGACTCGTCGATGAAGGGCGCGCGCTTCGTTCGCTTCTGCGACGCGTTCAACATCCCCATCGTCACCTTCGTCGACGTGCCCGGGTTCATGCCCGGCAAGGACCAGGAGACGGGCGGCATCATCAAGCACGGCGCGAAGCTGCTGTACGCCTACTCGGAGGCGACGGTGCCGCTCCTGACCGTCATCACCCGGAAGGCCTACGGCGGGGCGTACGACGTCATGGCATCGAAGCACGTCGGCGCGGACGTGAACTACGCCTGGCCGTCGGCCGAGATCGCGGTGATGGGGCCCAAGGGCGCGGTCAACGTCCTCTACGACGACGAACTCGACGCGGCGGAGAACGTCGAACAGCGCCGCGCGGAACTCATCGAGGAGTACCGCGACGCCTTCGCCAACCCCTACACGGCGGCGGAGCGCGGGTTCGTCGACGACGTGCTCGAACCGCGGGAGACCCGCTCGCGTCTGATCGGCGACCTGGAGACGCTCCGGGGCAAACGAACGGACCGCCCGGACCGGAAACACGGAAATATTCCGCTCTAACATGGCGACGGACAGTGCAGGCGCCGTCGAACCGGCGCTCGTCGACGCCGTCACGCGGGCAGTGCCGTCGGCGAGTCCCGACGAGGCGGCCGCTATCGCCGTCGCTATCGGCGCCCACGTGCGAGACGGGGAACTGGCGGCCGCGGCGGCCGCCGCCTCGTCGGGCAACGAGGTGCCGGACTGGGAGGGTCGCGAGTGGACCTTCGCCGGCCGCATCGAGGCGACCCAGCAGCGAACGATCCGGATTCGAGACGACGCACCGGGCGACGAATGGACGGCAGCAGGGCGGACGGACCGAATGTAGATCCAATCGACTATGACCGAGGACACAACGTCAGGCGAAGGCACCGGTTCTGGACCACAGAGCGGCCGTTTCGACGACGCCGCTCCGCATAGTTTTAAGGTCGGACTGTCGGTACAGAGTGGTATGTTTGACAAATCCCGGACTGGACGTGCGGATTTGTACGGACGACGTCGGACCCCTCGCGCTGGGTCGCCCGACCGTCCACGTCCGAACACACCGAGGAGGTCGGTCTGATGTTCGACAAAGTGCTCGTGGCCAACCGGGGCGAGATCGCGGTTCGCGTGATGCGGGCCTGCGAGGAACTCGGAGTCGGCACGGTCGCCGTCTACTCCGAGGCGGACAAACACTCGGGGCACGTGCGGTACGCCGACGAGGCCTACAACGTCGGCCCCGCCCGGGCGGCCGACTCCTACACCGACCAGGAGGCGATCATCGAGGCGGCACAGAAGGCCGACGCGGACGCGATCCACCCCGGATACGGCTTCCTGGCCGAGAACGCCGAGTTCGCCGGCCGGGTCGAAGAGACCGAGGGGATCACGTGGATCGGGCCCGCGAGCGACGCGATGGAGTCCCTCGGCGAGAAGACCAAGGCCCGGACGATCATGCGGGAGGCCGACGTCCCCATCGTCCCGGGGACGACCGAACCAGTCGAGGACGTCGACCAGATCAAGGCGTTCGGCGAGGAACATGGCTATCCGATTCTGATCAAGGCCGAGGGCGGGGGCGGCGGGATGGGCCAGAAAGTCGTCGAGGGCCCCGACGAGGCCGAAGAGCAGTTGGAGACCGCCCAGCGCGAGGGTGAGGCGTACTTCTCGAACGCCTCGGTCTACCTGGAACGGTTCCTCGACAACCCGCGCCACATCGAAGTGCAGATCCTCGGGGACAGGCAGGGCAACGTGCGCCACCTCGGCGAACGTGACTGTTCGCTCCAGCGCCGCCAGCAGAAGGTCATCGAGGAGGGCCCCAGCCCCGCGATAACCGACGAACTCAGGGAGAAGATCGGCGAGGCCGCCCGTCGCGGCGCCGACGCCGGGAACTACTACAACGCCGGCACCTTCGAGTTCCTCGTCGAGGACGAGGACCGGAACGAGGAGGGCCTGCTCGACGCGGATTCGGACTTCTACTTCCTCGAGGTCAACACGCGCATCCAGGTCGAACACACCGTCACGGAGGAACTGACGGACATCGACATCGTGAAGTGGCAGATCCGGGTCGCCGCCGGCCAGGAACTCACCTTCGCCCAGGACGACGTCGAACTGGAGGGCCACGCGATGGAGTTCCGCATCAACGCGGAGAACGCCGCCAACGACTTCGCGCCTGCGACGGGCGGCGAGTTCGACGTGTACGACCCGCCGGGCGGTATCGGCGTCCGCGTCGACGACGCCGCCCGACAGGGCGACTCGCTCGTGACCGACTACGACTCGATGATCGCGAAGCTCATCACCTACGGGTCGGACCGCGGCGAGTGCATCGCCCGCGGGAAGCGGGCCCTCCCCGACTACGACATCCAGGGCTTCCCGACCATCATCCCCTTCCACCAGTTGATGCTCACCGACGAGGAGTTCCTCGCGGGCCGGCACACGACGAAGTACCTCGACGAGAACCTCGACCCCGAACGCATCGAGGAGGCCCAGGAACAGTGGGGCACCGAGCCCGCACCCGCCGACGGCGACGACGAAGAAGTCGTCGAGCGCGAGTTCACCGTCGAGGTCAACGGCAAGCGTTTCCAGGTCGAACTCGAAGAGCGCGGCGCGCCCGCCATTCCCGTCGGCGATCTCGACCAGTCCGGCGGCGCCCAGCGCCCCGACCGGCCCGGCGGCGGTGGCGACTCCGGCGGTGGCGGCGGGTCGAGCGCTGCCGGCGACGAGGTGGCCGCCGAGATGCAGGGGACCATCCTCGAAGTGAACGTCGCCGAGGGCGACGAAGTGGAGTCGGGGGACGTCCTCTGCGTGCTGGAGGCGATGAAGATGGAGAACGACATCGTCGCCGAACGCGGCGGCACCGTCACCGACGTCGCCGTCGGCGAGGGCGACTCCGTCGACATGGGCGACCGACTCGTCGTGATCGAGTAACGGGAAGTCGTCGGGTGTGCGCTGTAGTGTGTTTCTCTCTTCGTGCCGGCTGTTTTGAGACTGCAAGCGACTGCTCGGTTCGGGACGTCTATTCGTTCGATATAGGGCGTGTCTGTAACGATTTGGTGTCTCAGTGAGACTGGTGCCAATGACGACGCGAACACGTCGAAAGCCCTCGGCGCGCTCCGGTCCCGCGGACCGACTGCGCTCCTCGCTCCGCTGCGGTGCTTATCGGTCCGGGGTTCCCGGAGCCCGCCTCGCCCTTTCATTCCTCCAGGGCAGCCTCGCTCGTGCGATGAAACGCACTCACGATTGACTCCGCCACCCCTCCCCGGTCGCTCGCCGTCCGGCGAGCGACACGCGTCCTGACCGCCCCGCAACCGCTTGGCCGGGAGGCCGTCTCGTCGGCCGACCAGGGGAAGGGCAGGGCTGCGGTGCGGGCCTGGTGGATGAAAGGGCGAGGCGGGGTGGAGGAAGCACGGACCCGCAAGCACCCACGGCGCGCAGCGTGGTCCGCGCGACTCCAGCGCGCCGAGGGTTTTCTGGTTGTTGTCCCCACAGTCCCGTCCAGCACTCAAATCACAGAACCATCTGATCGTTACAGAAGCAAACGAACCTAACAGTCATTTCACGACAGAGTGGGTGAACCAGGTGAATTTCAACAGAACCATCCCACCCGTTCGCCAGCCCGCCTTGGATGCGTTTTTGGTCGTCGGGCGAACACCGATTGATATGCAAGCAACGCGGCGTCGTGTCCTCGAAGCCCTCGCCGACGGGCCCGTCACTGGCCCCGAATTGGCCGACTCGCTGGACGTCTCCCGGGCGGCAGTGTGGAAACACGTCGAGGCGCTCCGCGAGGCCGGATTCACGATAGTGAGCGACGACGCGGGCTACGTGCTCGACGGCGTCCCCGAGTTCGGCGCCGAGGCCGTGGAGTTCGGCCTGGACGGGCCGTTCGACGTCGAGTACCACGACAGCATCGACAGCACGAACCGGCGCGCTCGTGAACTGGCCCAGGACGGCGCCGGCGACGTGGTCGTTCTCGCCGACGAGCAGACCGGCGGGAAGGGCAGACTCGACCGGGTCTGGTCCTCGCCGAGCGGTGGAATCTGGCTCAGCCTGGTTCTCGAGCCCGAAGTCCCCGCCGCTCACGTGCCGGCGTTCACGCTCGCGACCGCCGTCGCGGTCACCCGCGCGGCCCGCGAGGCGGGCGTCGACGCACGGATCAAGTGGCCAAACGACGTCGTGGTCGGTGACGACGAGAACAAACTCGCGGGGATTCTCACCGAAACGCAGGGCGAGGCCGACCGGGTCTCGTGGGTCGTCGTCGGCGCCGGAATTAACGCCAACGTCGACGTGTCTGCCCTCCCGGCGGAGCGGGGCGTGACGAGCATCAGAGAGCAGGTCGGCGACGTCGACCGGCGGGTGTTCACCCAGCGGGTGCTCGAAGCGCTCGACGAATTGCAGGGGGACCTTCCCGGCGCGGTGGAGGAGTGGACCGAGTACGCGTCGACGCTGGGCAAGCGAGTCCGCGTGGAGACGCCCGGTGGGACCGTCGAGGGGGAAGCCGTCGACGTCGAGTTCCCCGGTGCCCTGGTTATCGAGACGGGCGACGAACGAGTGAGCGTCACCGCCGGCGACTGCGAACACCTGCGTCCGGTCTAATCTCCCCCGACGCGACTAGTGCTCGACCTGCTGGAGCGGCGATTCTTCGCCGGACTCCGGGTCCATCTCTTCGCCGACGCGGACGGTGACGACGGGGACCGACGAACGGCGGACGACGTGTTCGGCGACGCTGCCCAGTAAGAGGCGATTCAGCCCGCCGCGGCCGTGTGTTCCCATCACGACGACGTCGCAGTCGGCCTCGTCGGCGCAATCGATGATCTGCGTCGCGGGCGCGCCATCGGTGATCGTCCGGTCGACGTCGACGCCGTCGGGCATGCGACGCCGAGCTTCCGCCACGGCGCTCTCCCCTTCCTCTTGCATCAGTCCGTGCAGGCTGTCGAGCGACACGTCCATCGGCATCGTCGTCAGGCTCGCCGTGTCGACCACGTAGAGGGCGTGAACCGACGCGTCGTGGATGTGGGCGAGTTCACCCGCGTGGTCTATCACCCGCGTCATCCCCGCGGAGCCGTCCGTCGGGAGCAGTATGCGGTCGTACATCGTCCTATGCTAACAAGTTACGCGGGGGAGCGGTTAAGCGTTGCCGGGGGCGACGACGCGGTCCACGTCGGAGACACCGGCGCGACGGACGACCGCGCGGACGACCTCGCGCGCACCGGCGAGGTTGTGGGAGTCGCCGTCGAGTACGAGCAGGCGGGCGTCGCGGCCCTCCTCGACGAGACCACAGTTCAACCCCGCCATCTCGGCTCCGTTGACGGTGGCCATCCGCAGAACTTCGGTGGCCGGAACGTCGGCGAGTTTCGCGGTGAACTCCATCTCGCGGAACATCGACGGGCTGTTCAGGAACACGTTGTCCGTCCCCAGCGCCACGGTCGTCCGTTCGGCGAGTTCGGCGATGGGCGGGACGCCGACGCCGGTGACGAGGTTCGAGCGCGGGCAGACCGCGACCGGAATCTCGCTGTCCGCGACGCGGTCGAGGTGGACGTCGTCGGCGTACACCATGTGGACCAGGAAGTCCGGGTCCAGGTCCAGCGCGGGGTTGATGTCCGACGGGTCGACCTCGCCGGCGTGGATGCCGAACAGTTTCCCCGCGTCAGCCGTCGCCTTGCGCTCTCGGCCGAACTCGGCGTCGTTCGCGCCGCTCGCGCCGAAGCCGTCGCTGGCGTCCATCGCCTCGACCGTCTCGCGTCCCAGGACGACCGATTCGAGTTCCGACCCGGCCAGCGCGTCCTCGATGGCCCGGACGCCCTCGACGCCGCCCTCGCGGAACTCGACGAACGAGCCCGTCCCGGACTGCTCCATGAACGCGAACGACCGCTCCATCGCCGCGACGAGTTCCTCGTGGCTCGCCTCGCGGAGCAGCCGGTGTTTGAGCCCGTCAGGCGGCGCGACGAGTTCTTCCAGCGAGAGGCCGCCCCCCGCCTCCTTGGCGATCGAGTCACCGACGTGCGTGTGCGCGTTGACGAACGCAGGCAGGATTATCCGGTCGCTATCGACGTCGGCGGCCTCGACAGCCGCTATCTCGCCGTCCTCGACGACGACGCGTCCCTCCATCGGTTCGAACGATCGCCCGCGTAGAATCGTCCCTTCGAGTTCCATAGTCGTGGTTCCCGTCACGGTCAGTTGAACTCGTCGAGAGTGGCGTGGATGCCCGGACGTACGTCGCGCACGCGAGCTCCCTCCAGTTCCAGCCCGAGTACACGGATGGCCGCGTCACCGACCCGGTCGGCGACGTCCGGTGGCGCGTACACCCCGAGGCGCCACTGGTCGTGCTGTGCGGCCCGGAGCGCGCTCACGAGCGTCGACTGTTCCGCGAGCGGGCGGACCTGCCCGTTGACGACGACGCGGCTCGTCGACTCCGTCATCGACGGTTCGTCCGGGACGTCGAGGACGACGTGTTCGGGGTCGACGTTGGCCGAGTCCGCCACCTCGCGCTCCAGCGACCGCACTCGTTCGTGGTCGCTTTCGAGCAGCGGGTCCGGGACGGCGTCCATCTCGGCCCAGACGGAGCGCTTGTAGAGGGTTCGCCGGCTCAATCGGCCGGCGAGGTCGGCCGTCGCCTCGCAGTTCCGGAGCGCGACGAGGAGGTCGCTGTCGTCCCAGCGGCGAAGTTCCGATGCGTCAGTCTGGGTCTCTGTGAGCAACCGTTCCGTCGCCCGTCGCAGCATCGATTTCGCGATGCGTGCGACGTGGTGCTGGTAGACGGTGGGGTTCATCAGCGCGCGTGCGAGCAGGAGCGACTCGGCCGTCTGGACGTTCCCCTCGTCGAGGACCAGGTCACCGTCGACGAAGCGGAGTTCACGGACCAGCCGCTCGTGGTCGATGGTCCCGTAAGGAACGCCGGTGTGGTGGGCATCTCGGACGAGGTAGTCCATCCGGTCGACGTCGAGTTCGCCGGAGACCAGCTGGCCGAGTTCGCCCTCTCCAGCGACCAGACCGGCGACGCTGTCGGGGTTGAGGCCGTGCTCGGAGAGGACGCGGGCGACGTCGCCCGTCCCGAGCAGTTCGTCGACGTCGTCGTGGTACAGCCCCGTCTCGCGGTAGACGAGTTCCTCGATGTTGTGGCTGTACGGCGAGTGGCCGACGTCGTGGAGGATGGCCGCCGCGCGGACGCGTTCGGCCTGCTGGCCTTCGATCCCCAGGTGGGTCAGTGCCTGGTCGGCGAGGTAGTACACCCCCAGCGAGTGCTCGAAGCGCGTGTGATTGGCCGACGGATAGACGAGTGTCACCGTCCCCAGTTGCTTGACGTGGCGCAACCGCTGGATGGGCGCGGTGTCGAGCAGCGCCTCGGCGACCCCATCGAGTTCGATGTGGTCGTGCACGCTGTCCTTTATGGTGGTCATGGCTGGTCGTTCGGGCCGTCTCGCTTTAAAATGCGTTCCTCGAACGGCCTGCGATTGCTCGCCCCCCTGACTGGCCGGCCCCGTGACCGCCCGATACCACCCGGATCAGGCGAAGTGTGCGAGCAGTTCGTACAGTTCACCGCGGCGCGCGTTGCCCTTCTCCTCGGCTTCCGCTGGCGAGCGCCCCATCTCCTCGACCGTCTCGATGGCGTCGACCGGGTCGTAATCCCGGCCGTGGACGAGCCACGCGGCGAGGACGTGGCCGGTGCGACCGATACCGGCGAGACAGTGGACCACCACCCGTTCGTCGTTCGCGACGGCGTCGTCGAGGAAGGGAAACAACTCCGTCTCCAGCGTCTTCGCATCGGCGAGGTGGTGGTCCGCTATCGGGACGTGTCGGACGTTCTCCGGATCGAACGCTCGCTCGTATCGCCCCTGGTCCGCGTCGGAGCTGTCGAGTTGATCGCCCGAGAGGAGATAGCACACCCGGTCGATGCCCCGTTCGAGCATGAAGTCGGCCCACTCGTCGACGGCGTGGTCGTGGTCCGCCGTCGAGTGCCAGCCGGGGCAACAGGCGCCATAGACGTGTTCCTCTTCGGGCGCCGCCGGTGCGAACCGGTGGACGTCGGTGGGGGACCCGTTTCGTGCGTCGGGCATTAGGGCGAAAGTCTCCCTCGACTGACTTGAAGGTAACACCGCAGTTCTCAAGCCTGACAACTGGGGCTGGACGGCGGGGATAGCCGACCGATTGTGTAACGTTTTATCACGACGCTACCCCCTACGTCGCTCTATGGTGACGTTCCTCTCCGGTGGCACGGGGACCCCCAAGCTACTCGCCGGCGCCGCCCCGGTCTTCCCGCCCGCCGAGACGACGGTCGTCGGCAACACCGGTGACGACGTCGAACTCGCGGGCCACCTCGTCTGTCCGGACCTCGACACCGTCCTCTTTCTCGACGGTGAGGTCATCGACCGGAACCGCTGGTGGGGCATCGCGGACGACACGGCTGCCACGCACGACGAACTCCACCGGCTGGCCGAAACAGCCGGCCTCGACGCCGGACCGCGATACCTCCCGGAGGACGCCCAGACCGCCGGACGCCCTCTCTCGCGATGGCGCCGATTCTCCGGCGTGGCGGAGTTCATGCACATCGGCGACCGCGACCGTGCGGTCCACCTCACCCGGACCGGACTCGTCGACGAAGGCCACTCGCTCACCGAAGCGACGGGGTCGCTCGCCGACGCGTTTGGCCTCGAACGGACGCTCCTGCCGATGGCCGACGACGCCGTCGCGACTATCGTCCACACGCCAGACGGCCCTCAGCACTTCCAGGAGTGGTGGGTCGCCCGCGGCGGCGACCCCGCCGTCGAGCGCGTCGAGTTCCGCGGCGCCGACGAGGCCCGGCCGACCGACGCCGTGCTGACCGCACTCGACGATCCAGTCGTCGTCGGTCCGTCGAACCCCGTCACGAGTATCGGGCCGATGCTCGCGCTGCCGGGGTTCGAGGAGCGTCTTCAGCAAACGCCCGTCGTCGCCGTCTCCCCGTTCGTCGAGGACGAGGTGTTCTCCGGCCCGGCCGCGGACCTGATGGCCGCGACGGGACGCGAACCCAGCACGGCCGGCGTCGCGGAGGCGTACCCCTTTGCGGACGCGTTCGTCCTCGACGACGATGACGGGACTGACCTCGACCGGCCCGTCGTCAGGTCCGACACGACGATGGACGACGCTGCCGACGCCGAGCGCGTCGCGCGAGCGGCCGCCGACGCGCTGGAGGTGGCTTCGTGAACTCCCGGCCCCTGTTCGAGCCCCGCGTCGCCGCGGCCAGTCTCAGCGGGGCCTCCGACGCCGAATGGGCCGAGGCAGCCGCCGACTACGTCGGCTGTGCGTTCCTCGGTGGCGTCGCCCTCGACGAGCCGACTCGTCGGGCGGCCAGGCAGCTGGTCGACCGCGACCGCGAGGAGTTCCTCCCGGCCGACCCGCACCACTTCGTCAACTCACAGCTCCGGGCCCTCGACGACGTCCCGATCCGGCCGGCGGTGAACGTGCGCAGTTCGACGCTGGTTCCGCTGGAGGACGCGGCCGACCTCTGTCGCGACCACGATGCGATCCTTGAGATAAACGCCCACTGTCGCCAGGAGGAGATGTGCGACGCACGCGCGGGCGAAGCGTTGCTCCACCAGCCGGGTCGGCTGTGCAAGCAGGTCGAGGCCGCCACGGCGACCGGCGCCACGGTCGGCGTCAAGGTACGCGCCGAGGTCGACGGTGTCGATCTGCCGGCGCTGGCCGCGGACCTCGACGCGGTTGGCGCCGACCTGATTCACGTCGACGCGATGGACTCCGAGCCAGTCGTGGCCGACGTCGCCGATGCCGTGGACGCCTTCGTCGTCGCAAACAACGAGGTCCGGGACGAGGCGTCGGTGCGGGAGTACCTGGAATACGGTGCCGACGCCGTCAGCGTCGGCCGACCGAGCGACGATCCACGGGTTCTCCGGCGCGTCCGCGAGGCGACCGACGCGTGGTTCCGAGAGGAGGCACCGCCGTGAGGTCCCTCGCCCAGAACGCCGAACTGGCCCTCCTGCTGGAGGTGACGAGCACGCCGAAACCCGGTAACGTCGACCGTCGCCACGGGTACGACGACCTGCGATTCGAGCACTTCGTCGCCGGCGCGGTCGGCGCGCAGTCGGGATTTCGGCTCGCCGCCGACGGTGGCCCAGTTGGCGAGGCCTTCGAACGATCCGTCGAGGGAATGGCCGACCAGGAGGGCGGCAACACCCAGTTCGGAGCGCTGTTGCTGGTGACGCCGCTCGTCGCGACCGGGGCGTCCGGTGAACTAACTCCCGAGCGGGCCAGCGACGTCGTCTCGGGAACGACCGTCGAAGACGCGGCGAACTTCTACCGGGCGTTCGAGCACGTCGACGTCGCGGTCGACGAACCGCCAGACGACCTCGACGGGCTGGACGTCCGTCGCGGAACCGACGCTATCCCGGAACTCGAAGCCCGGCGCCTCACGCTCGAAGACGTGATGGAACTCAGTTCGGACGTCGACGGTGTGGCGGCCGAGTGGGTCGACGGATTCACCCGGAGTTTCGAGGCGGCCGCTGCTATCGAGCGACGCGACGGACCGGTCCCGGACCGCGCGGCACACGTCTTCCTCGAATTGCTCGCCGAGGAGGTCGACACGTTCGTCGTGACCCGGAACGACCGCGAGACGGCCGAAGAGGTCACTCGACGCGCTCAGTCGGTACTCGACGGCGAGGAAGCTGCTGCCGACCTGGCCGACGAGTTCGTTGAACGCGACGTCAACCCGGGAACGACGGCCGACATAATCGCCGCAGCGTTGTTCATCGCGCTCGAACGGGGGCTCCAGGTGTGACGGAGCTCGATGGCGACGCGGACTGGCCGGTCGAATTGCGTGGCGTCACCGAGTCCGTCGTGACGACGCTCGGGCCGAACGACCAGTGGAACGTCGCCGTGCTGGGTCTCCACGCCCCCGACGGCGGCGCCGGGTCTGTGACGGCGCGGACGTGGGGACGAACGCGGACCTGGCGGAACTTCCGCGAACGTGGTGAGGGGTACGTCCAGTTCGTCGCCGACCCCGTCGACTTCGTCGAGGCAGCGATGACCGTTCGGGAAGAAGACGACCCAGTGCTCGCGAGCGCGGACGCCTGGGCTCGCGTCGACGTGTCCCGTCGGGACGAGGGGACCGACGGAGAGACGCAGTGGGTCGAGTGGGAACTCCGACCGATCGAATCCGCCATCGAGCGCGAGACCGTCCCGACCATCAACCGGGGGTTCAACGCCGTAATCGAGGCGACTGTGGCGACTTCACGGCTGGACGTCCCTACCTACGACACCGCGGCGTTGCTCGAACGACTCGCCCATCTGGAGTCGGTCGTCGAGACCTGCGGCGGCGAGCGTGAGGAGGCAGCGTTCGCGGTGCTCACCGACCACGTCGACGCCGAGTGGTGACGTCAGCGGTGTGACTGTGTATGGGTTTGGGGCGAACAGGCGACGATGTTCGGTACTCCGCAGTGGTGTGTCGCGCTATCGCTGGCCACTGCGGAGCGATTCTCAGCTCACGTCGCGTGCTGGCCCCGTCTTCCGTGATAAACGTCCGCACTCGGCCAGTCCGATTCGAATCCTTTTAGGGGCCAACGAGGAAACTTTCCCGCATGGCAATCAAACCGGCATACGTCAAGAAGACGGCCAAGATCCTGATGGAGCGATACCCCGACGCGTTCGGCGACGACTTCGAGCACAACAAGGACGTCGTCACCGAACTGACGAACATCGAGTCCAAGGGCGTTCGCAACCGCATCGCGGGCTACGTCACCAGCAAGCAGGGCGCGACGGTCGAAGCGTAAGTTCTGTCTTCTCGCAGTTCGCTCGTTCGTGAGAATCTCGGCGAGTGGCGGCTCTCTCGGTCGATCTGACCGCGACTACTGTTCGACTTTAGCGCGGTCGGAGTGTCGCTTGCGATGGACGATTCCCTGGTTGTTCGCCGTCCGGTAGACGAACTGGCGGAAGGCCTCTCCCGTCTCACTGTCCTCGTCGAGGACCATCGGTTTCCCGTCGTCGCCGCCCTCCCTGACGGACGGGTCGAGGGGAATCTCGCCGAGGAACGGCATCTCCGTCTCTTCGGCGAAGTCGCGGCCGCCGCCGCTGCCGAAGATGTCGTGGTCGGAGCCGCAGTCCGGGCAGTGGAAGGTGGACATGTTCTCGACGACGCCGAGGACCGGCGTGTCGTGGCGGCCGAACATCTGGAGCCCCTTCCGGGCGTCGTCGAGCGCGACGTCCTGGGGCGTCGTGACGATGACCGCGCCGGAGACGGGGACGCTCTGGAGCAGGGTGAGTTGCGTGTCGCCAGTGCCCGGCGGCAGGTCGACGATCATGTAGTCGAGGCTCCCCCAGAGGACGTCCTCCCAGAGCTGGGTGAGGACGCTGTGGACCATCGGGCCGCGCCAGATGACCGGGTCGTCCTCGCCGACGAGGAAATCCATGCTCATCAGCTTCATCCCGTATTTCTCGGGCGGGACGATCTCGTCTTCCTCGGTGGCCTTCGGGTGTTCGTCCGCGTCGACCATCCGGGGGACGTTCGGACCGTAGATGTCGCCGTCGAAGAGGCCGACACGGGCGCCCATCTTGGAGAGGCCCGCCGCGAGGTTCACGGCGAGGGTACTCTTGCCGACCCCGCCCTTGCCGGAGGCGACGGCGATGATGTTCTTGACGCCCGGAAGGACCTGGTCTTCGGGGTCGACGCCCCGGTCGACCGTGGCGGTGAGGTTGATCTGTTTGTCAGTGTCTTCGAGCGCCTGCCGCACGTCGGCGGCGATGGCGCTCTCGGTGGGGGAGTAGGGCGCGCCCAGCGCGAGGTCGATGTCGATGGAATCGTCTCCTATCTCGACGTCGTTGACCAGCCCGAGAGAGACGATGTCGTCCCCGAGGTCCGGGTCGTCGACCACGCGCAGGCGCTCGCGTACGTCCGCTTCGTTCATGGAGTAGGGTAGGTAGTCGGCCGGCGAAAAGGATTGTGACGTGCGTACGACGACGTCGGTGGGGCGATGGTGTCGACAGGCCGATGCCACTCAGGGTCGACGGAAGGTGTAGACGACGGTCTGCGAGTCGGCGTCGAACTCGACGTCGACGGATCCGCCGTCGTGGTCGAAGGCAAGCCTGTCGGCGGGTCCGTCGAAGTCGTGCAGCGGCATTCCGGCGTCGACGCTGCCGTCAGGTTCCACGGCGAAGTGCGCGGTGGCACCGAACTCGGCGACGAGCGTCCCGTCGCCTCGTTCCGTGACGAGGTCGGCGAACTGTTCGAGTGCTTCGGCGAGTGCCGCTCTGTCTGTGGGGTCGACCACGGTGGGTGCCATACCGGAGTATAGTCCCGCCGCGTGCAAGTGGTTCACGCCCGATCCGGCGTTTCGTTGCGTTTAAATATGGGGGGCGTGGAGTCACAGATACAACTCGTGTAGGGGCGTCGGGTCCCGAGTCCGTACGAGCGGGCGCGAGTACAACCGACTGTGTGTCCGTTGGACGCACGCCGAAGTGTCGTGGTAGCCAAGCCTGGCCCAAGGCGCAGGGTTGCTAACTCTGTGGCGTACAGCCTCCGGGGTTCGAATCCC
>ENA-ORCR01000235-ORCR01000235.1-marine-metagenome-genome-assembly--contig:-NODE-235-length-47723-cov-7.152143_pt1 | contig 47723 bp, 53 predicted proteins | sample MGYA00237782_ERZ508514 | MGnify/ENA primary metagenome ERZ508514 (study PRJEB26185, sample SAMN06268960) | marine metagenome | isolation source: Eden Landing Ponds, San Francisco, CA, USA | place...
GAGACCCTCGAAGAAGCCGGGGTCGACTGCGTCCACTACGAGGCGAGCGGCGACCCCGCCGACGAACTGCTCGCGGCCGCGGCCGACATCGACGCGGACGCCATCTGCGTCTCCGGCCGGCAGCGACGCCCGACCGGGAAGGCCGTCTTCGGGAGCGTAACCCAAGACGTGATTCTGGGTGCCGACCGCCCGATCTTCGCGATTCCGGCGCCGAGAGACGACTGAAACATCGGTCGGTTCGGCTCGCGGTCAGACCGACACGTCCCGCGGGTCGGCGCCCGGGCTACTCGTCGACGATCTCGACGCCGAGCCGCTCTTCGAGCGCGCGGACGACGGAGCCGCCCACGCTGGCGGTGGCGGCGCGACCGTCCTCGACCGCGAACAGGTCGTCCTCGTCGACTTCGAGCTCCTCGGCCAGTTCCTCGACCGTGAGCCCGGCGTCCCGCCGAGCCGCCGCTACGTCGTCGCCGTAGCCGGAGACGAGGTACGGGAGCCGGTCGGACTCGTAGTTGGTCCCGCCCTCCTCCCAGTGTTTGGAGTCCCCCGTCGCGGAGTCGTACATCTTCGCCTGTTTGCGGGCGAGCTCCTTCGTCCGGCTCTCCGAGCCGCTCGAGTCGGCGCTTGCGCCGCCGGAACTACCGCCCGAGCTTCCGCCCTGACTCCCGCCAGCCCCCGATCCGCCGTGTCCGCTCGGGGCGTTCCCGGCATCGTCGTGGGGGCGGCAGTCGGCGCAGACGAGGATCTTCGCCCCGGCGACCGTGGCTCGCTGGAGATCCGAGGTCTCGCGCCCGCAGAGTTCGCAGGCGTCCCCGTCGTCGCCGCCGCCGCCACCGCCGGTCGAGTACTTCGCCATACCGCGAACGGTGGACCCGGACGGTTAAAAAGTCGTGGAGGGACACCCGTCGATCCGGCGGCGCCCGTCGTCGACGCATCGGGCCGGAGCGACCGCCGCTACTCCGTCTGCGGCCCGAGGTAGCCCCACGCCTGCAGTCGGTCGCCGTCGCCGTCGACCCAGCGCTCGCCGATGTCGTCGCGGTAGTACATGTTTGGCATCACGATGTCGTCGATCCGGTCGTACGCCTGCTCGCGCGCGGCCTGCATCGTCTCGCCCTTCCCGGTCACGACGATCGGCATGCCGTTGTCGCCGGCGGCGCGCCACTGGCCGTCGACCCGCTTCGCGTCCTCGAGATGGATGCCTTCCCGGCTGTCCGTCTCGAACACGACGGCCGCGTTCCGCGAGTTCTCGTCGTACGTCTTCTCGTCGTCGAACGGGAACGGTGGCAAGACGATTCGAACCGCGATCTGGTAGCCGCTGTGCACCTCTACCTCGGGGTTGTTCCCGTTGGCGAGGTCGGAGAAGAACTCGCCCGTTGATGACTCGATCGACTCCTCCTGTAAGGCGATCGTCGGGTACCCGAACCGCGGCGTGAACTCCAGCGGGTAGATCCCCGTCTCGTTCACGATGCAGTTGATGTCGATGCTCCCGACGTAGCCCTCGTCGGCGAGCCAGCCTTCGAGTTTGCCGAACGTCTCTTTGAATAGCTTGTTCTGGCCGGCCCAGAACATCGACGTTCCCATCTCACCGGTCGACGGGCCGATGTTCCCCGGGAACAGCTTCTTATGCTCGAAGTTGAAGTTGACCTGATCGATGAACTCGTTCCCGTTGAAAAAGCCGCAGATGGCGACTTCGACGCCCTCGACCTTCCGCTGGAGCTGAAACCCCTTCATCCGGTGCCCCCACGCCTTCTTGTACGCCTTCAGCACGTCGACCACGTCGCTCCCGTCGTCCTCGTTGCCGACGTAGAGGAGCCGTTTGACGTTCTGGACCTCGCCGAGCGGCTTGACGACGTACGGGGCCGGGTTCTCTTGGACGTGCTGAATGCCGGCGTCGAACTCGTGGAAGACGTGGTGCTCAACGGTGTTGACTCCGTGCTCTTCGAGGATCTCCATCGCGTAGCCGCGGTCCTCTTCGAGGTGGTCCGTGTTCGGCGTGCCGCCGACGACCGCCTTTCCTTGCGCACGGAGCTCTTGGGCGAGTTCCCCCGTCCCGATGTCTGAGCCGACCCAGATGTCGTCGAAAACGATGACGTCCGCCCACTCGACCTCCGCGCGCCAGTCGTCGGTTTTGGGAACGAAGCCGTCGCCGATCTCTTGGTCGCTTTCGGCCTCGATGTAGTACTTCACGTCGTGACCCTCGCGGTGGACCTGCCACGCCAGATCGGTGATCAGCGCGGCGTCCGCGGAGACGAACAGAAATCGCTCGGTGTCCATGGCGGTACGTTTCGTGGCGGGAACTTGAGTGTGTCTGCCGTCCCGATCCGAGGCGTGGGGAGGAGACGTCGAGCGGCTACTGTCCGACCACGTCGGGTTCGAGCGCGCCGACCTCCGTGAGGATCGCCTCGACGTTGTCCTCGCCGACGCCGTTCTCTCTGAGCGCCTCCCCGAGGTAGGTCGCGACGCGACCGAACGCCTCCTCGGTTATCCCCATCCCCTCGTGGGCCGCTCGCATGTCCGCGCCCTCGTAGGAGACCGGGCCGCCGGCGACGGCGCTGATGAACTGGACCTGATGTGCGTACAGCGCCTCGCGGTCGACGCCCTCGAAGTACGGTTCGAGGACGGGATCGTCGAAAACGCGGTCGTAGAAGTCCGAAACGACGGCCTCGACGGCCTCTCGACCGCCGATGTCTGCGTAGATCGACTGGGAGTCGGGCATCGGATCGGTACACTTCGTTCCGACGGAAGACGCTACCGAAAGAACATGTTCGGGGGTGGTGAGGCCCGATCACCCCCGAATACGTTCGGGAGAACACACTCCCCTGCACCGACCGACCCTCGGGTATGAGCACCGACCGGTCCGACGGGGCCGTTGCCCGGTCCGGGACGGACCCAGACCGATCCGAACCGCCTCTTGATCCGGAGCGACTCCGGAGACGTCTCCGCCGCCGAACCGACGAGATCGAACGGCACGAGGTCGAGGAGGCCATCTCGGCGCTCGACGCACGCGGTGATCTCACCGAAGCGCAGCGCGAGATCGTCCGAGATCTCGGGTCCGCGCTCGCCGAGGAACTGACCGCAGCGCCGGCGCGGACGCTGGAGCGGGCGGCCCGGATCGAGCGACTTGGAGAGCGGGAGCAAACGCGAACGCGAGCGATCCGTCGACTGTTCGACCTCGACGAGGCGTAGCTTCGATCGCAAAAATCATTTTTCGCCCCGCAGACGGCCTCAATCCTCCGTTTTCGGGAACTCAGCGACGAACTCGTCGGGGGCGTGCTGCCGCACCTCGTACGCCTCCTCGTCGAACGCGGGAACCTCGGCCGCCATCTCGTAGTACAGCGGCTTCGGTTCGTGGTCGTTGACGATGGTGAGCGTCTCGCCCGGGTCCATCCCGTCGAACTCCTCGTGGATCTTGTCGTGTCGGTTCACCGGCGGAATTTCGCGGACGTCGAGTTTCGGCATGCGCTCGGAGAGTCGGGACGTGGCGGATTCCGTGTTGAGCCGAATACGTTCGGGGATACGCACTCGCCGGCGGGACCCGAACGCTCGGTCGCGACAGACGTCATTGCCACACCCCCGACCGACGCGGAGCACGACCCCGTCAGAGAGGGGATCCGGCGCGGGGCGTTCGATCCGCAGTCCGATCCGGCGTAGCGGTACCGCCAGACCGCAACCGTGGTCGCTCCGAGATCGGATTTTCTCTTTTCAAAGTCTTATTTATGAAATCGAAACCGATCTTTTACCTAGTAAATGGTATGGCGGTAAGTCACCAGGTTTTTATTTGAGGTCAATAAAGTAACGATGACGCCGAATGCGTGACGACTCCACCGCCGAGGCGGGTTTCGACGACCTCGCCGTACCGGCCAATTACGCACCGGCTGCGACCTTCGAAGCCGCCGTTTTCGACGGGTGGAGTCCCTGTACAGACGCTTTCGGTGCGGTTAGGAACGACGCAACCACAGCACTTCAACCATAATGCCAAGAGACAACACCGATTGGTGGCCGAATCAGCTTGACTTAGAGAACCTCGACGAGCACGCCGGGAACCCCGGTCCGCTGGACGAGGAGTTCGATTACGCCGAGGCGTTCGAGGAGCTCGACCTCGACGCGGTGAAGGCGGACATCGAGGAGGTAATGACGACGTCGCAGGACTGGTGGCCGGCCGACTACGGCACCTACGGGCCGCTGTTCATCCGGATGGCGTGGCACAGCGCCGGCACGTACCGGACGCACGACGGCCGCGGCGGCGCCTCCGGCGGGCGACAGCGGCTCCCGCCGCTCAACAGCTGGCCGGACAACGTCAACCTCGACAAGGCGCGGCGACTGCTCTGGCCCGTCAAACAGAAGTACGGCCGCAGCCTCTCGTGGGCCGACCTGATCGTGCTCACCGGCAACGTCGCCCTCGAGTCGATGGGCTTCGAGACGTTCGGTTTCGCGGGCGGCCGCGAGGACGACTTCAAGCCGGACGACGCCGTCGACTGGGGCCCCGAAGACGACTGGGAGGTGACGTCGTCGGATCGCTTCGACGAGGATGACCGTCTCGACGACGCGCTCGGCAACACCGTCATGGGCCTCATCTACGTGAACCCGGAGGGGCCGAACGGCGAGCCCGACCTGGAGGGGTCCGCGAACAACATCCGCGACACGTTCAGCCACATGGCGATGAACGACAAGGAGACGGTCGCGCTCATCGCCGGCGGTCACACCTTCGGGAAGGTCCACGGTGCTGACGACGGCGACCATCTTGGCCCGGAGCCCGAGGACGCCCCGATCGACCTGCAGGGTCTCGGCTGGGACAACGACTTCGGTGAGGGGAAGGGCCCCGATACGATCACCAGCGGGATCGAAGGGCCCTGGAACGCCACGCCGACCGTGTGGGACTTGAGCTACGTCAACAACCTGCTCAGCTACGAGTGGGAGCCGGAGAAGGGTCCCGGCGGCGCGTGGCAGTGGACTACGAAGAACGACGAACTCGACGACGCCGCCCCCGGCGTCGAGGACCCCGAGGACAAGGAAGACGTGATGATGCTGACGACGGACGTCGCGCTGAAACACGACGACGACTTCCGGGCGGTCTTAGAGGAGTTCCGCGACGACCCCGACGAGTTCCAAGAGTCGTTCGCGAAGGCGTGGTACAAGCTCATCCACCGCGACATGGGCCCGCCGGAGCGCTTCCTCGGCCCCGAGGTCCCCGAGGAGACGATGCTCTGGCAGGACCCGCTCCCCGACGCCGACTACGACGTCGTCGGCGAGGCCGAGGTCGCCGAACTGGAGGAGCTGATCGCGGCGTCCGACCTCTCGGTCTCCGAGCGGGTCAAGACCGCGTGGGCGTCCGCGTCCACCTTCCGCCACAGCGACAAGCGCGGCGGCGCGAACGGCGCGCGGATCCGCCTCGAACCCCAGCGCAGCTGGGAGGTCAACGCTCCCGAGGAGCTGGAGTCCGTGCTGGAGACCTACGAGGGGATTCAGGCCGAGTTCAACGACTCCCGTGACGACGACACGCGCGTGTCGCTCGCCGACCTCGTCGTCCTCGGCGGCAACCTCGCCGTCGAAGAGGCCGCCGCGGCCGCCGGCCACGATATCGACGTTCCGTTCGAGCCGGGCCGCGTCGACGCGACGCAGGAGCAGACGGACGAGGAATCCTTCGAGGCGCTCGAACCCGAGGTCGACGCCTTCCGCAACTACCTCGGTGAGGACCTGCCCCACGAGCCGGAACACGAGATGGTCGACAGGGCCGAGCTGCTGAAGCTGACCGTCCCCGAGCTGACGGTGCTCGTCGGCGGCATGCGCGTCCTCGACGCGAACTACGACGGCTCCGACCGCGGCGTGTTCACCGACGAGCCGGAGACGCTGACGAACGACTTCTTCGTCAACCTGCTCGACTTCGACCGCGACTGGGAGCCCGTCGACGAGGACGAGGAGGTCTTCGAACTCCGCGATCCGGAGACCGGCGACGTCGACTGGACCGCGACCCGGCTCGACCTCATCTTCGGATCGAACTCCCGACTCCGCGCCGTCTCCGAGGTCTACGGCGCCGCCGACGGCGAGGAGCAGTTCGTGCAGGACTTCGCCGACGCGTGGAGCAAGGTCATGATGCTCGACCGCTTCGACCTCTAAACGCGACTTGCGGTTTTTGTGGGTTCGGCTTTTACGTGCCTGATTGACTGCTTATTGGAAGTGTAGGTCCGTCAGAGGCGGCTTGTTGCGTGCCGAACCGGTTAGAACTGGTCGTCGACGACTCGACGATCGACCTAAAAGCGATTCCCGATTGATCGGCAGAGGGGACCTCCAAAGCCCAGCCGCTGAGGCGAACGCAGGCGACGTAAGCACTGGACGGAGCGAGCCGCGCGAGCGGCTGAAGCGCGCAACGAGCGTGCGTTCGCCTCAGCGGCTGGCCCTTTGAGTCCCACCCCGCACAGCACTGCCCCGCACCTCACATCTCCCCAGCCTCGTCGCGCGGTGCTGCTCGGCCGCGAAGCGGCCCCGCAGGCATGCGCCGACGCGCCGCATCACCACACCGGCGCGAGCAGAAGCGCGACCGTGACCGAGATGAAGACCAACTTCAGCGCGGTGTTGACGGCGATCACCTTGGTGCCGAACCCGGCGCCCCAGATCCCGTACTGGAAGGGGATCGAGCGCCGGAACGTGGAGACGGCGAACGAGAGGATGCCGCCGATGAGCATGCTCGCGACCGCGGTCCGGACGGTGAAGATCCCCTCGGCGGTGCCGGCGAGCGTCACCGCGCCGGCGGTCGTGTCGAGGGTGTAGACGGCGATCACGGGGACCGCGGCGCCGGGGAGCCCGAGAACGCCGGAGATCGGCTCGGCGACGCTCGTCAGGGCCTCCACGTCGACGTTGGTGACGAGCCCGATCACGAGGGTGTAGACGACGGCGAGCCGCGGGACGATCCGGCGGAGCGTGGACCACGACTTCTCGCCGGCCTCGCGGACGCGCTCCCGGCTCGTGCGGTCGTCGGCGTCGGGCCCGCTCGCGTCGACCTCGGTGAGTACGCTCCGGTCGACGTTGCGCTCGGAGAGCAGGACGCTCCCCGCGAGCACGCCGGTCACCGTGATCGCCAGCGCGATCCCGGCGCGCGCGGAGACGTAGGTGACTCCGGTTTCGACCCCCAAAATCGGGATCAACACCGGGATGTAGTACGTGAACACGTGTTGAACGAACCCGAAGAACGTGTTGATGGTCACGGCGACCAGCGTCGCGCGGTCGTCGAGCAGGCCGGCCTCGCGATACTCGGCGAGCGTGGCGTAACCCGCGGTCGTCGATGCCGCGGTCGTTAAGATTGCGGTCCCGACCTCGTCGGGGAGGTTCGCGGGCCGGGTGAGCCACCCGGCGAGCCCGGCGACGTACCGGACCAGTCCGAACGCGACGGCGACGTTGGCGGCGAAGACGCCGGCCGCGATGAACGCCGCGATCCGCGCGAGCCGCGGGGCGACCTCGGCGAACAGGGCGACGAGTTCGGCGGCGACCGATTGCACTGCCGGCCCTACGCGGTCGGCGACCTAATGGGCATCGGAAGGCGTGAGCAAGGATCGCCCCCTCGACCGCGATGCGCCGCGCGGGGCTTATGAGACCCCCGACCGAACCCCCGGCAATGGCACCCGCCGAAGACGACATCTCGATCGAGGAGAAGCGCGTGTACGCCGGGACGGCGGGCCGAACCGACGCGTACGTCCCCACCGAGAGCGGCGTCGTCCGGGTGGCGCTCTCGGCCGACAAGATCGGCGCGTTCGACATGGTGGCGCGCGGTCCCGCCCGCGACGCGGCGGTCCTCGCCCGCGACGGTGCGCCCGACCGCGTTGGGATCGCGACACCGGACGGCCTGCTCGTCGCGCCCGTCGGCGACGACCCCGAGTTCGAACCCGTCACGACCGATCCCAAAGTAGCGGTCGGCGTCCGCGACGGCGCGTTCCTCGTCGCTCGCGAGGGCGGCGGAATCGACCGCGTGGAGATCGGTGACGGGGAGACCGAGCCGGCGACGACCTCGATCGGGTCCGTCTCGGATCCGCGCGCGATCGACGGCCCCCTCGTCGCCGCCGGCGACGGGGTCCACCGAGTCACCGGAGGCGACGGTGCGAGTGCGACGCGCGCGCTCACCGCGGTCGGCCTCGACGACGCCCGCGACGTGGCGGGAGCCGGGATGCCCCTCGCGGCGACCGGAGTGGGGGTCTACTGGCTCGGGAACGGCTGGATGACGGCGCTGGAGGTCGACGCGACCGCGGTCGCCGCCGACGGCGACGGCCACGCGATGGCGGTCGTCGACGGCGACCTGTTCGTCCACGCGAGCGACGGCGACGGGTGGGACGCCGAGACGTGGGGCGCGGCGGACCTCCCCGTCGACGAGGAGGCGGTCGCGCTCGGCTACGGTCCCGGCGTGTCGGTGGCCGTGACCGACGCCGGCACGCTCTGCGTCGACGCCGGCGACGGGTGGCGTCACCAGGTCGTCGGCGTTCGGGGGGTCGCGGGCGTCGCGCTCGCGGTCGTGGAGTGAGGACGAATAGCTTCTCAGGTTTCACTTATAAATAGTTGACCGCAGATCGGCGGTGAACGCCTCCAAAGGGGGGCAGCCGGGAGAACTCGCGCGACTCGGTGCGTTCCTCAGTTGGCCGGTGCGTTCCTCGGTTCCTGAGTGCCCCCACGCATGGTGTGTCGGATAATATACTGGTCCACAGATTATTATACTGCTCTCCCGTTGTTCGGCATAATGCCCGAGGATACGTCCCCGTCTCATCGAATACGCACGGACGGCGGTACCGAACACCGCGACGTGAACGATGTCGTCGAGGAGGAATGGATCGAGGAGACGACGCCGTTCGAACGAGTGTACGAGATCGTCCGCCGTGCCTACGATCCGGCGTCCGCCGCGGAGTTCGCCGACCGCGCTCGCGTCTCGCCGACCACGGCGCGCAAACACCTGCGAACGCTCGAAAACGCCGGCGAAGTGACGACGTCGCAGGACGGTCAGACGACGCGGTACCGACGGTCGGAAACGGCTATCGTCACCGAACACGCACAGTCGCTCCTCGCGGAACAGACGCCCGGAGAGATCGCATCCGGAATCGCGGATATGAAGGCGCAGATACAGGCGTGGCGCGAGGAACATGGCGTCGATTCGCCAGAGGAGTTCGCCCGCGAGTTGGCTGTCGACGACGCCGACAGCGATCACGGCACGCTCCTCACGGAGTGGCAAACGACGCGACGCAACCTCGCGCTCGCCCAAGCGGCACTCGCTATCGGTGAGGCGACTCACACGGGTCACCTCACCGGCACAGACACCGATGACGACGGCAACGGCGATACATCCGTCGTGGTATGACCGACGACGAGGGAAGCTCTCAACAGCGCCAGCCGAAGGAGCAGTCCGAGGTGTTCGGCCCTATCGACGCCGGAGCGTTGCGCGAGATCCGAGACCTGTTCGTCGAACAGGAGCCGCTGGTCAAAACGGCGTCACTGGACGATCCGCTGAATCCACAGACGCTCTCGGTCGAGCTGTCTGACGGCGTCGGAGCGGCCTCAACCGCCCAGATAGACGTCCGGTGGAGTCTGACTGGGAACTACGCCGCACACTACACCGACGACCGCGATCGAAATTTCCGGTTCGACTGCCACCCGAACCCCGACGCGCCGAGACGGCATTTCCACCCACCACCCGACGCGCCGAGCCGGCCGGTCGAGCCGTCCTGTATCACCGTGTCTGCGGTCGGTCTCGTCACACGAGCGATTCTCCAACGCTGGCGGCACGCCTACACCAACGAGACGTTCGAGGCGCTCAACGACGCCGAAAATCCGCCGTAAGCAGGCGTTTCGACGGGATATATCCGTCAAATCCGTCAGCTTGGTGTCCTGGTCAGGGTGCGCTGGTAGTGCGCGTTGAGCCAATCATGAACGACGCTTCCGGTCTGAGCGCCCGCCTTACGCGCTCGGCAGTTCGATCGCCTCGCCGTCGGCGTAGACGGTCGGGTTCCGGATGATCCCGTCGAGGTGGACCGGGGCGTCGGTCTCGCCGCCGATCCCGGCGTTGTCACCGATCGCGATGTGGACCGTCCCGCCCGCCTTCTCGTCGAGGAGGACCGACCCGACCAACTCGTCGACGCCGACGTTGGTTCCGATTCCCAGTTCCGCGAGGGTGTACGCGGCGTCCCCGACCGACTCGGCGGCGGTCTCGAGCTCCGCGCGGACCGCGTCGTCGCTGACGGCCGTGACGAGCCCGTCTTCGACCTCGAACCGCAGCTCCTGCCCCTCGTCGAGCAGCCCGTGGGGCATCATCGTCCCGTCGACGACGTACGTGCCGGTCGCGGTCTGGGGCGCGACGAACACCTCGCCGGCCGGCAGGTTCGAGAAGTCGCCGGGCTCGTGGACCATCCCGGTGTCGGCGAGCCACTCGCGGTCGCCGATCCCGAACGCGATGTCGGTGCCGCCGGGCGACGTCACCCGAATCTCGTCGGCGTCGGCGACCCGCGCGAGCACGTCGTCGCAGGCGGCGTCGATCGCGGCGTAGTCGGCGTCGAGCCCGGTGGTGAACACGTCCTCGGTGATTCCGGGGAGCGTCGCGCCGCGCGCTCCGGCGTCGCAGGCGCTCCCGCGAGCGCGGGTGTGGCTGAGGCTCTTCGTCGTCGGCGCGAGGAAGGCGTCGCTCTCGGCCATCGCGGCCGCGACCGGCGCCGGCGGCTCGGTCCCGTGCTGGTCGGCCGGCGGGTAGCGGAGGATCGTCGCGTCATCGGTGACCGCGCTCGCCGCCTCGTAGAGCGCTTCCCCGATCCGCTGGCGCTCGTCGTCGGTGACGACGACCACTGACTCCCCCGGCGCGACGCGCAGGCACTGCTCGACGGCGGTTTCGGCGGCGTCGGTAAGGCCCGTTGACATACGTACCGATCCGCGACGCCGAGCGTTAGTCCTTCCCATTGCGACGCGTGTACTCCGTTTCGGAACTCAGTTTCATGCTCGGGGCATGCGAATTAACGGACCGATTACTCTCGCCGTAGTTAATTTCTTCTTGCATCACTCGAAAACATTATGCTGTTCGCCGAGCGACCCGGAACCATGACACGCGTGGGCGTCAACGGGTACGGGACGATCGGGAAACGCGTCGCGGACGCGGTCGCGGCGCAACCCGATATGGAACTCGTCGGCGTGACCAAGACCGGCCCGGACTACGGCGCCGAGGCCGCGCTCCGCCGCGGCTACGACCTGTACGCAGCGCTCGACGACCGAGTCGCCGCGTTCGACGACGCCGGGCTCGGCGTCGCGGGGACGCTCGGTGACCTGCTCGACGCCGTCGACGTGATCGTCGACTGCGCGCCCGGCGGGATCGGCGAGCGCAACCGCCCGACCTACGAGGCCCACGACACCCCCGCGATCTATCAGGGCGGCGAGGACGCCGCGATCGCGGACGCCTCGTTCAACGCCCGCGCCAGCGGCGAGATCCGCGACGTCGACTCGCTCCGCGTCGTCTCCTGTAACACGACCGGGCTCTCGCGGCTGCTCGCACCGCTCGACGAGGCGTACGGCGTCGAGAAGGCTCGCGTGACCCTCGTCCGACGGGGCGGCGACGCGAACGAGACCGACCGCGGCCCGATAAACGACGTGGTGCCGGACCCGCCGACGGTCCCCTCGCACCACGGTCCCGACGTGAACGCGATCCTCCCCGAGGTCGACGTCGACACGGCCGCGCTGAAGGCGCCGGTCACCGGGATGCACACGCACAGCGTCAACGTCACGCTCGAACGGGCGCCGACGGCCGCGGAGGTCCGGGAGCTGCTCCGCGACGAAACGCGGCTGTTCCTGATCCCCGAGCGCGCCGGCATCGACGGCGCCGGTACCCTGAAAGACTACGCGTCCGACCTCGGGCGGGCTCGCGGTGACTTCTGGGAGAACTGCGTCTGGGACGAGTCGATAAGCGTCGAGGGTCGCGACCTGTACCTGTTCCAGAACGTCCACCAGGAGGCGGACGTGGTGCCCGAGAACGTCGACGCGATCCGGGAGCTGGCGACCGACGTGTCCCGTGAGGAGTCGATGGCGCTGACGAACGAGACGCTCGGCGTCGGACTCGACAGCCTGCTGTCCGAGGGTGGACACACCCGCGATCAGGTCGCCGCGGACGACTGAGGAGGCGGTCGCCGGAGTCGGTCCGATCCGCCTACCTCACTCCGCGGGGGTCGTCACGAGGAACGTGCGCCCGCCGCGGCGTTCGAGGTGGACTTCGCTACCCTGCACGCGGTTCAGTCGGACGCGGTCGGCGATCCGGTCGGTCCGGCACTCGGTGACGTCGACGCGGGTCGGCGTCGCGTATCGGGGTCGATCGCGGCTCGTCGCGCTCATACATCGAACGATGGCCGGAACGCCCCTATAAGCGAGCCATCCGCGGAGTGAAAGTGAAAGTGGAAGCGTCACCCGTGTGAGCGCGGGAACGAGCCGATCGACGTCGGCGCGACCTACCGCCGGAGCCCCGCCTCCTCGTCGCCCTCCACGAAGCGGACGGTGAAGTAGTCGTAGCCGCCGTAGGCGGCGTCGAGCGCGCCCAGCCACCAGTTCCAGCGGTCGACGACCGAGGAGCCGTCGGGCGCGTCGCCGAGGTGATCGATCACGCCGGGTACGGTGAGGGCGTGCCCGCGGTCTCGGGAGGGTCGCCCCGAGTCCGCGAGGTCGCGAGCCGCTCGTGCGACCGCCCGTCGCTCGGCCTCGGTCCCGCCGAACTCCGACTCGAGGGCCGTCTCCAGACGCTGTCGGTCCATGAACCGTCTACGGGGCCCGAGTATATGAGTCGCGTGGTAGAGGGTGACACGTCCGGTGTCGGCGACTCGCCGGTCTCCGTCCCTGAGACGCGTCACAGCCGGGCCGCGAGCGCGAGGAAGAGGAGGCTGAACGGCGCCGTCAGGAGCGCCAACAGGACCCCGGCCGCCGCCTCGCCCGCCGCCAGGGCCATCGCGAGGCCGACGACGAGCGAGGCGGAGCCCACGGTCGCGAGAGTGACGCGCTCCGGGACGCTGGCCCGGTCGGGACCGTCGCTCCGCGCGAGGGTCGCGTCCAGCCCCCGCTCGACGTCGTCCGCGAGTTCGGTCGGGACGAACAGCCACGGCGTCGACCGGTACCAGGCGTTTCCCCGGTACGCGAGCAGGAACACGGTCGTCCACGGGAGGTCGATCCGGCGCGTCCGGACCACGGACCCGAGGTCGTCCGCGCGCGTCCGGTCGTGGCTTCGGTAGGTCCGCTCGATCGTCTCGGCGGCCGGGTCGAGGCGCACGTCGGTCCCGCGCGAGCCGGCGAGTATCGGGAGGAAGACGAAGAGCGAGACGACGCCCGGGGCGAACGCCGAGAGCAGCGATCGCGCGGCGGACAGGGGTCCGGGTCCGACCGCGGCGACCAGGAGCGCGATCACGGCGCCCGCTCCGGCGAGCGTCCAGCCGAGTCGCAACCCCGAGCGGTCGAACGAGTAGTCCCCGAACTGCGACCGTAGCTCCCGGCGGCGCTCCGGAGAGGTCTGATCGTACGCCACGAGCCAGTACAGCAGCGACATCGGGCCGCCGACGAGGAGGAGCACGAGCAACGCCCACGTCGACGCCGGCGGACCGCCGCTCCCGAACGGCGAGGTGTCTCCACCGAGCACCGAGGCGACGACGCTGGCGGCACCGAAAAGCAGCGCGGCGAGGACGAGTCCGATCACGGTCGCGCTCACGCCGAACGCCAGCGATCGCAGGCGCTCGAAGCGAACCGGTCCCCACTCGACGGGAGCCATGTCGGGGTCAGTGTCGAAATCGGTGTCACGTCCCGCGGCGGCCTCGGACGCTGCATCCCCGTGGGGCGACGAGTCCGGCGGCGGCGGCGGCTGCGTCCCGTCGATCGATACGCTCGACTCGGAGGGCATGGGGAGTCGTTGGAGCGGTGTGGATTTAAATTCCGGTCGTCACGCCGGTCGGTAAAGCTGTCTCGGCGCCCGCAAGGACTCACGACAGTTCGGTGAGATTAACGAACCGGTGCCACGCTCAGAACTCCTCGGTGTAGACCCTCACCTCGCCACCGTTGGTAATGCCGACCTCGACGGTCGTCTTCAGTTCGTTCTGGTCCGTACACTCTTCGAGGACCCCATACAGGTGTGTATAGAGTTCCGGCCGACAGTGCGCGATTTTGATGCCCGCCTCGTCCCCGTGAGTGTAGACGCCGGCGACCAGATCGTCGAAACTCGTTCCCGGAGAAACCGAGAACTGAATCGGCGACCGGATCGTACGGACGAGTTCCAACGTCTGGCGGGCCCTCTCAACGTTTTGTTCCGCCGCTCGTTCGATGGCACTGATATTCGAGTCGGTCGTCCCCAAGCGGTCCGCGACTTCCTGCTGGGTCTGCCCCTGCTCTCGGAGTTCGAGTACCTCAACCTGCCGTTCGGTCAATATCGTCGGCTCAGCAGAGACCATACAGAGTCAAACAGATGTATTTGAGGAAAGCTTTTCTCTCAAACCCATCTCTATCTCGGTATGGCGAATGCCGGTCCCCCGAAGACGCGACGACGATTTCTCCGGAGTGCTGGGACGGTCGCAGCCGCTGGCATTGCGGGTTGTACGGGCGGAGAGACCGGAAGTGGGGGTGACGACAGTGAGACGACATCTCCCACCGTCACGGGAACGGGCGACCAAGCGAGTGGGCACTCGACGATGATCGCCATCCTCGCGGCGGGAAGCCTCCAGAACGCACTCTCTACCGGTTTCAAACCTGCTGTCGATGTCCCAGTGCGGATCGAGTCCCACGGCTCGGCGACGGTGGCTCGTCTGATCGACGAAGGCCAACGTGATCCCGACATTGTCACTGTCGCCGATGTGGCGCTCTTCGAGGAGCCCCTTTCCCCTCCGTGGCACTCCGTGTTCACCAGCAACTCCGTCGTCATTGCGTACAATCCGGACACAGATGGCGGACAACAGCTCACCGAGGCCGGAACGGAACGGTGGTACGAACCGATCGTCAGCGGGAACGTCGACGTTGGCCGAACCGATCCCGACCAGGACCCGCTCGGGTACCGTGCCCTCTTCATGCTCGAACTCGCCTCGCGGTACTACGACGACGCGCCGAATCTCAGAGAGCAGATGCTCCAGCAGAATCAGATCTATCCCGAAACGTCGCTGATCAGCCAGTTCGAAACTGGTTCCGTCGACGCTGCGATCGCCTACCGCAACATGGCCGTCGAACGCGATTACGAGTTCATTGAGCTACCGGACCAGATCAATCTGAGTAACCCACGGTACGCCGAGGATTGGTACTCGACAACATCGTACACCCTGCCGAGCGGTCAGGAGATCCAGGGCGGGGTCATCAGCTACGGCTCGACTATTCGGCACATGAGCGACGCTGCGGTCTCCGTGTTCGACGCGCAGACGACCGGGAGGTATCTCGAAGAACACGGGTTCCTCCTGCGCGAGCAGTTCCCCGCCCATACCGGCGACGTGCCCCAGCGCATCAGACAGACAACCGACCGATCGGGCGGGAACCAACCCCGACTCGGCGGGCCCGATGAACAGCTATCGTCGACGGTTTCGGACATCACCGTCCTGATCTGAATGGCGTCACGTACGAACTCGGATCGGACAGGAACGGTCACGTTCGGGTTCGACTGGATCAGCGTCGCGCTCGTCCTGGGAGGGGTGTTACTTCTGTACTACGTGGTCCCGATGGCGTCGCTGTTTCTCTCGGTACCGGCTGGGGATATCCTCGCTCGGATGACCAGTCCGACCGTCGTGGATTCGGCGACGACGTCGCTGTTGTCGGCGTCAATAAGCACGGTCGTCGCCACCCTGTTCGGCCTGCCGCTCGCGTACTGGCTCGCGCGCACCGACGGGGCCGTGACGAAGGGCGTCCTCGCAGTCGTCGTACTCCCGTTGGTGCTCCCGCCGACGGTCGGCGGCATCGTGTTGCTCACCGTCTTCGGACCCGGATCACCGCTCGGCGAAGCGGCGATTGCCGCCGGGTTCCCGCTCACGCGGTCGCTCGCTGGCGTGGTACTTGCCCAGACATTCGTCGCGTCGCCGTTCGTGGTCGTGACGGCCAAAGCGGCGTTCGAGAGCGTCGATCAGACGCTCGAATACGCCTCTCGCTCGCTGGGGAAGAGCCGATTGACGACCGCTCGCCACGTCACGCTCCCCTTAGCCGGATCGGGGATTCTCGCCGGCGTGACGCTCGCCTTCGCACGAGCGATCGGTGAGTTCGGGGCGACGATGATGATGGCGTACTATCCCCGGACGATGCCGGTCCAGATCTGGGTCGCGTTTATCGAACTCGGCCTCGATAACGCCTATCCGGTGGCGATACTGTTGGTACTGATCGCCGCCGCGGCCCTGTTGATTCTCAACACCGTCGCCTCGAACCCATGGGAATGACACTCGAACTATCCCGGTTGCGCAAAGCCTACGCGCAGTTCGGCTTCGGTCCGGTCGACCTGACGGTCGACGACGAAGTGCTCGCCGTCCTGGGGCCGTCCGGCAGCGGAAAGACGACGCTACTCTCGCTGATCGCTGGCATCACCAGCCCCGGTTCGGGATCGATTCAGCTCGACGGGCGAGAGCTGGTCGGTTTCCCGCCCGAAGATCGGCGCGTTGGGATGGTCTTCCAAGAGGGGGCGCTCTTCCCACACATGACCGCCCGTGAAAACATCGCGTACGCGGCCACGGCCAGCGATCGCGTCGACGAGCTTGCGACGCTGCTCGAAGTGACCGACCTGCTCGATAGACGGCCTCCGACGCTTTCCGGCGGGGAGCGACAGCGAGTCGCCCTCGCGCGAACGCTGGCGACCGACCCGGACGCGTTACTCCTCGACGAACCGTTGTCGAGCCTCGACACGCCGATCCGGAAACGCCTCCGAGACGAACTACACAGCCTGTTCGAATCGCTCGATATCCCCGTTCTGTACGTCACGCACGACCAGCGGACGGCGACGGCACTCGGTGACCGGATCGCCATCGTTCGAGACGGTGCCCTCGAACAGGTGGCCACACCGTCGGCGGTGCTCACTCGGCCGAAGAGCCGCTTCGTCGCCCGTTTCACCGGGAACGAGAACCTCTTTGCGGGGACAGTGACCGATCGAACGGCCGACGAAGCGGTGATTCAGTTCGGCGACGTTCGGGTCCATACGACCGCGCCGAATCACTCTGCGTCCGCCGTGACGGTCTGTATCCATCCGTCACGAGTAGAGGTCGAAGCCCCAGACCTTGTTGACGGTGACCGAACAGCGAATACGGTCACGGGGACAGTCGCTCGATGGCTGAACGAGGGGAGTGAGTACCGGGTCGATATCGATATCGAAGCGGGGTCGCTGGCTCTCACGGCGAACGTTCGCCCTCCGACGTTCGAACGGCTGGGGCTTGCGAACGGCTCCGCAGTCCACGTACTCATTCCGGAAGAATCGATACATCTGATTCCGGACGTTGAATAGCCGGTTCGAGAACTCGACGGGTCCCGTCTAGACAGTGTGCTCGCAGGAGGGGAACCTGCGTTGAACGGCCCAGCCTCAACGACTGGGTATTGCTGTCGGCGCGTGTCGGTGGGCGTCGCTCGGGCGCGAACCGCAACGCGCGAAGGCCGAACCGCAAGCGGCGAGGTATGGCGGTGTTCGTCGCCGATCCGGCGTCAGTCGCTTATAACCAACCGGACGAATCAGTCCGACCTCGCTACTCTTCGATCAGCTCCGTCCTACGCGCTTTCGACCGCGTCGAGGACGGCGTCGTAGTCCGGCTCGTTTGTCGGGTCGTCGGCGACCCAGTCGTAGACGACCTCGCCGTCGTCGTCGATCACGAACACGGCGCGGTTCGCGATCCCGTAGAGGCCGAGGTCGGCGATGTCCATCTCCAGCCCGTACGCTCGGATCGCGTCGCCGCCCATGTCGCTCACGAGGTCGAACTCGATCCCGTGCTCCTCGCGGAACGCGCCCTGCGAGAACGGGGAGTCGGCGCTGACGCCGAGTATCGTCCCGCCCGCGTCCTCGAACTCGGCGGCGCGCTCCTGGAACGCCACCATCTCGTTCGTGCACGGCGGCGTGAACGCGCCGGGGAAGAAGGCGAGCACGATCGGTCCGTCGCCGATGTGGTCGTCGAGTTCGAACGGTTCGTGGTCGCTCGTACCGATCGTTGCCGAGATGCCGGGGGCGGTGTCACCAGTGGATACCATCGCTCGCTGATACGTGCGAGTCATCCAAAAGGCTTGTCGCGCCCACGTTCGGTTCCGGTATCGGTCCCCCGTTCTCGGGTCGTCCGGAGTGGTTGGGGGCAGATTACTCCCGGTCGAGGTACTCCTGTTGGATCGCGACGATATCGGTCGAGTCCTCGCACGCGGCGTACCGCCGGAGCGGCTCCTCGTTGAGGTCGAGGAACGTCTCGCCCCACGTGAACTTCGCCATGATTCGCTCGGCGTGATCGGGCTCGCCGAGGATCGCGAGCGCGGCGGCGAACGCCTCGACGGTGGTGAGTTGCATGGGCCGCCCGAAGTTCACCGGGTTGGCGGCGACGAGGTACGGGAGCGCGCGGTGCTCGCCCGGCAGCGAGAACATCTTCTCACCCGCCGACTCCCACGAGCAGTCGAGCGCGACGAGGGCGTTCTCGGCGGCGAGTTCGGCGTCCGCGGGCGAGAGCGCGCGCTCGGCGTGGGGATTCAACACGACCCCGTAGGGCGTGGCCCGATCGGAGCGATGCAGCTCCGCGAGGTCGAACCGCGAGAGCTTCCGCGCCGTGCACTTGTCGGGGTCGTCGTCGCCCTCGTACCGGACGTGCAGGTCCACGGTACGAAATTGGCGGTTCCGTTTATAAGGTGTGCGGAGCGGACGGGAACTTCGACGCCGACGTCCCAGCGGCTTATTTATAAACAGTCGCTTACGGTGGGTCGACGGTGACCATCTCCAAAGCCCCAGCCGCTCGTTTATAAGTAGTCGCTTACGGTGGCTCGACGGCGAACATCTCCACAGCCCCAGCCGCGAGGACTCGCGCGGCTTGCTGCGCTCCTCGCTCGCTCCGCTCGCTGCGGTGCTTGCTGCGCCGTGCTTCGTCCTCGCGACTGCCCCTTTGAGTCCCACCCGACCGCGCGGCACCGCAGCCTCACGCCTCCCCAGCCTCGTCGCTCCCTTCGGTCGCGACTCCCTCGCGCGGCGCTCCTCGTGGCCGCCGATGGCGGCCACTCGGAGGCGCGCGCCACCGCAATTGGGTTTATAAGCGATCGTCGCCGCCAACCGTGGCGAACTGGCCGTCCCATTCCTACGGCCCGATACCGTCAAACCGGCCCGGTACCGGCGGGGTTTTTCCTCGTCGCCGCGCAGTTTTGTGTATGGAGCTGTTCGCCGTCCCGGACCTCCCGGAGATCCGGGAAGGAGACGACCTCGCGGCCATGATCGACGAGCGCGTCGACCTCCGCGCGGACGACGTCGTCGTCGTCGCCAGCACCGTCGTCTCCAAGGCGGAGGGGCGGACCTTCGACCTCGACGACTTCCCGGCGGGCGAACGCGCGGAGGCGGTCGCCGATCGCCTCGCGGCGATCTCTGGCGAGGAGAAGGACCCCCGATTCGCGCAGGCCGTTATCGAGGAGTCGACGGAGCTGATCATGGAAGCCCCGTTCCTCCTCACCGCGACGCGCTTCGGCCACATCGGCGTCAACGCCGGGATCGACCGGTCGAACGTGCCCGACGGCGACCTGCTGTTGCTCCCGGAGCGCCCCTCCGAGAGCGCGGCGCGGATCCGCGAGGGGATCGCGGCCGACCGCGTCGTCGTCAGCGACACCTGCGGGCGCCCCTTCAGACACGGCCAGCGCGGGGTCGCGATCGGCTGGGCCGGGATGCCGGCGAGCCGCGACTGGCGCGGCGAGCGCGACCGCGACGGCCGCGAGATGGGCGTCACCGTCCAGAACGTGATCGACGAACTCGCGGCCGCGGCGAACCTCGTCGCCGGCGAGGGCGCCGGCGGCACCCCGGTCGTCGTCGTCCGCAACTGGGCGTTCGGCGACCACGAGGGCTCGGACAACCACTTCCGCGACCCGGAGGGCGACTTCGTGCGGCAGGCCCTCCGGCAGTGGACCTTTCAGGAGTAACCATGCTCGGTATCGAACTCACCCCCGAACACGACCTGCACCGCCTCGTCGACCTCGGCGTCCGCGCCGAGGCGGCCGGCTACGACGCCGTCTACTCGACGTGTCACTACAACAACCGCGACCCGTGGGCATTCCTCTCACAGCTCGCGACCGCCACGGACTCGGTCCGGCTCGGTCCGGGCGTCGCCAACCCCTACGAGACTCACCCCGTGACGCTCGCCTCGCGGGTCGCCACCCTCGACGAACTGTCGGAGGGGCGCGCCGTCTTCGGGCTCGGCCCCGGCGATCCCTCCACGCTCGCGAACCTCGGGCTCGAAGACGAGCGCGGGCTCCGCCCCGTGCTGGAGGCGTTCAAAACGGCGCAGAAGCTGTGGGCGGGCGAGCGCGTCGACCACGAGGGCACCTTCGACGCCGCGGGCGCCGGACTCAACTACGAGCCCCCGCAGGGGGCTGAGATTCCGGTCCACGTCGGCGGCGAGGGACCGCACATGTGTCGGATGGCCGCGAAACACGCCGACGGTCTGCTGTACAACGGGTCGCATCCGAAGGACCTCGCGTGGGCCCGCGAGCAGGTCGACGACGGGCTCGCGGATCGGCCCGATCGCCGCGGCGACTTCGATCTGATCGCGTACGCCGCGGTGTCGGTCGCCGAGGACGAGGCGACCGCACGCGAGGCCGCTCGCCCCCCGGTCGCGTTCATCGCCGGGGGCGCCGCCCCGCCGGTCCTGAAGCGCCACGGGATCGATCCCGAGGCCGCCACCGAGATCGGCGAGCGCGTCTCGGCGGGCGAGTTCTCAGCGGCCTTCGAGCGCGTGACCCCGGAGATGATCGACGCGTTCTGTATGGCCGGCGACCCCGAGACCGTCCGCGAGCGCGCCGCCGCGGTCGCGGAGCACGCCGACGGGCTCGTCGTCGGGTCGCCGCTCGGCCCGGACCTGGAGGGCGCCGTCGACCTCGCGGCGGAGGCCGTGGACGGCCTTTTTTGAATCGGAATCGGCGTTCCCGCGGTCCGAGAACTGGGAATCGGCCCTGATAACTCCGGGGTGAGCTTCATAAGTCGCTTCCGTCGAGTTCCCCTTATGTCGACGACACGACAGCGACGCCCGGGGATCCGGGGGCGGTACGAGGCCCTCCTCTGGGGGACGATGGACCGCTTGGGGGTCTCCGAGTCGATAGAGCGCAAGGTCGTCACGGCCGTCGGGATCCAGTTTCTCGTCACCGTCGGGATCTTTCTCGTGCCGCTTCTGGTCTCCGGGACGCTCTCGTACGTCCTCTCCGGCGCCCTCTTTCTCGGTGCCGTCGTCGCGATCTACAACACGCTGCTCATCGTGCGCCGCGATTTCGTGGCGCCGATCCGGGAGCTTGAGGCCGGTGCAGACGCGATCGCGGCGGGCGAGGTCGACGTGGTCACCGAGGTGGGATCGGGCGGGACCGAGGGCACCGCCGGTCCGGCCCTCGCCGGCAGCGATCAGCCCGACGAGATCGGGAGCCTCGCGAACTCGTTCGTCGAGGTCGAGCGCTACCTCGGGACCGTCTCGGCGCAGGCGGAGGCGCTCGCGGCCCAGGAGTTCGACGACCCCGCGCTCGACGAGGACGTGCCGGGCGCGTTCGGCGACTCGCTCGACGAGATGGCCGCGAACCTCGAGGCGTACACGACCGAGCTCGAAGCGCTCGTCGACGCCTTCGGCGACGCGGCGAGGCGCGCGCGGGACGGCGACCTGACCGCGACGATCGACGGCGACGCGCTGGCGACCGACGAGGATCGATACGCGGAGCTCGTCGAGAACTACAACCGGCTCGTGACCACGCTGGGCGGGACGGTCGGCGAGGTCGCGGCGTTCACGGGCGAGGTGGCGGACACGAGCGGGGACGTGCGCGCGAGCATGGACGAGGTCGACGACGCCAGCGACGAGGTCGCGCGCTCGGTCCAGGAGATAAGCGACGGCGCCGCCGAACAGACCGAGGCGCTGGAGTCGATCTCCGGCGAGATGAGCACGCTCTCGGCGACCGTCGAGGAGATCGCGGCGTCGGCCGACGACGCGGCGTCGACCGCCCGAAACGCGGCGGATCGGGGGCGGGCCGGGAGGGAGGAAGCGACCGAGGCGATCGAGGAGTTAGAGGCGCTCGAAGCCAGCATCGCCGAGACCGCGACCGCGGTCGAGGACCTCGTCGACCGGGTCGGCGAGATTGACGAGATCGCCTCCGTGATCGACGGGATCGCCGAGGAGACGAACCTGCTCGCGCTGAACGCCTCTATCGAGGCGGCGCGGGCCGACGGCTCCGGCGACGGGTTCGCGGTCGTCGCCGACGAGGTGAAGGCGCTCGCCGAGGAGACCCGCGAGGAGGCCGCGGCGATCTCCGGGCGCATCGACGAGGTGCAGGCGGCGTCCGCGGAGACCGCCGCCGATGTGGACGCGATGGAGTCGCAGGTGTCGGCCGGCGTCGACACGATCGAGTCGACGCTCCGGGAGTTCGAGGAGGTCGTCGAGGACGTGACGACCGTCGACGAGACGGTTCAGGAGATAAGCGAGGCGACCGACGACCAGGCGCGGACGACCCAGGAGGTCGTCGACATGGTCGACGGCATCGCCTCGGTCAGCCGGCAGACGGCGACCGAGGCGGAGACGGCTGCCGCCGCCGCAGAGGAACAGACCGCGACGGTCTCGGAGGTCACCCGACGGGTCCACGCGCTCTCGGACCAGTCCGACGAGCTGCTCGCGACGCTCGACGAGTTCGAGGTTCCCGACGGAGAGGGGAACACGCCCGTCTCCGAGGCCGAGGGGAGTGTGCCCGCCTCCGAGGTCGATCGTTCCGAGGCGTCGACCGCGGGCGCCGACGACTGAAAAGGAACCGCGACCCGCTACTCCGCCGGGCCGCGACCACCGAGCGAGGGGAGCGTCACGCCGATCTCCCCTAAGAGGGCGCCGACCGCGGCGTAGCCGAGCACGGCCACCGCGGCGACGAGCAGGATCTGTCCGACGACGACGAGGAGCGCCGATATCGGGTCGCCGGCACCGAGGATCAGGTCGTTCAGGAACAGGTCCACGAATCGTCCCACGTCTCCGACGAGCCGGGAGACGACATCGATGAGCGCCATCATGGCCGGCAGTTAGACCGGGGGGTACTTGGGCGTTGAGTTCGCGGTCGTCACTCGGGACTGACAGAGGACCCGCGACGGGCGTCGATCGGTTTCGACAACCGAACGGCTTACACCCGACCGACACGGACCTGTTCGTCATGAACGCCCTGACGGACCTGTTCGCCGAGAACGCGCTGCTGTGGGTCCTCACGGGGGTCCTCGCGTACTCCGCGGCCGCGATGTGGCTTCGGAACCGCGGGGTCCTCCCCGAGGCGGTCCGCGTCTCCGGACCGGTACTGACCCTCAGAACCCTCCGCGGCCGCGCCTTCCTCAACCGACTCGCCGCGCCGAGGCGGCTCTGGCGAGCCGTCGCGAACCTCGGGCTCGGCGGCGCCCTGGTCGCGATGGTGGGATCGTTCGTCCTCATCCTCTCGTCGGCGCTGTCCGCGCTCCGGACCGCCCAGCCCTCCGCGATCCAGCAGCCGCAGAACTTTCTCATCATCCCCGGCGTGAACGAGTTCCTCCCCCTCTCCGTCGCACCCGAGATCGTCGCCGGGCTCGCGATCGCGATGGTCGTCCACGAGGGGGCACACGGCCTGCTGTGTCGCGTCGAGGGGATCGACATCGAGTCGATGGGGCTCGTCTTCTTCACGTTCCTCCCGGTCGGCGCCTTCGTCGAGCCGAACGAGGAGGCGACCCAGGAGGCCTCGCGCGGCGCTCGCGCCCGGATGTTCGCCGCCGGCGTCACCGCGAACACGGTCCTCACGGTCCTCGTCTTCGCGCTCCTCTTCGGCCCGGTCGTGGGCGCGATCGCGCCGGCCTCCGGCTACGCCGTCGGCGGGGTGTCCCCCGGGTCGCCCGCCGCGGGAGCCGATATCGTCGGCGGCGACCGGCTGGTCGCGGTCGACGGTGCGCCCGTCGAAACCGCCAACGAGTTCGAGACCGCGCTCGCGGCCGCCGGCGAGACCGTGAGCGTCACGGCCGACGACGGCGACGGAGAGCGGACCGTCGAGGTGGAGCGTCGGCTCCAGGTGCTCCGAGCGGCGGACGGGAACCCGCTCGGCCTCGCTATGGAGTCGGACCCGGTGACGATCACGACCGTCAACGGCGAGCCCGTCGCGACCGAAGGGCAGTTCCTCGACGCGGTGGGCGACGCCGAGCGCGCGACGGTCACCGTCGACGTCGACGCCGCCGCCAACGCCACGGTCGACGCCGAGACCGCCGAGATCCCGATCGGGGCGTACGCGCTCGGCGTACAGGAGGGGGGGCCCCTCCACGCGGAGGGTGCTCCGCTCGGCGAGCCGATGACGATCGTCTCGATCGACGGGGAGCGCGTCCGGAACAACGAGGAGCTCTCGACCGTGCTGAGCGAGCGCGATCCCGGCACGACCACCGAGGTCGTCGCGTTCGACGCCGATGACGAGCGCGTCAGCTACGACGTGGAGCTCGACCCGCACCCGAACCGCGACGGCGGGTTCATCGGCGTGGGCGTCTTCCCCGGCTCCAGCGGGCTCGCGCTCGACGACTTCGGCGTCTCGGAGTACCCGGCCGGGGTGTACCTCGAACTGCTCGGCGGCGACGGCGGCGAGGGCGCGACCGACGGAGCCGCGCTCGGCGGACTCACGGACTCCCCGCTCGGGCTCGTGTTCGCCTCGCTCATCCTCCCGCTCGGCAGCCTGTTCGGGCTCCCGTTCAACTTCGCGGGGTTCACCGGCGAGATGACCAACTTCTTCGTTGTCGAGGGCTCGCTCGCCGCGCTCGGCGGCGGGACGTTCCTGCTCGCGAACCTCCTCTTCTGGACCGGGTGGATCAACATCCAGCTCGCGCTGTTCAACTGCCTGCCGGCGTTCCCGCTCGACGGCGGGCGCATCCTCCGGATGGTCGCCGAGGCGGTGGTCAGCCGGATCCCCGTCTCGGACCGCCACGCCGCGGTCCGGACGATCACGGTCTCGTCCGGTCTCGTCATGCTCGCCGGGCTGATCATGATGATCTTCGGCAATCAGATCCTCGGGGCGCTCGGGCTGCTCTAGGCCGGCGAGTGATCTCGGGGACTGCACTAGACCGGGAGTGATCTCGGGGACTGCACTAGACCGGGAGTGATCTCGGGGCCGGATCGGGAGCCTCTCGACGCTCGCCGAATGGGAAACGCGTTTCTCCGCGGGGCGAAACGAGTAACCCATGAGCCACTCACGTACCGTCGAGATCGAGGGCCACATCATCGACAGCGGGACGATGCAGCGCTGTTTCGGCGCGGTGATGGATCTGGGTGGCTCCTTCGACGTCGAGCAGTTCGACGTCGGGAAACACGAGACCGAGGAGTCGTACTGTCGGCTGACCGTCTCCGCCGACGACCCGGAGACGCTCCAAGCGATCCTCCACGAACTCCACCAGAACGGCGCGGTGCTGGAGAGCCCCACCCAGGTGGACCTCGTGGCGGCGCCCGCGGACAAGGTCGTCCCCCCGGACTTCTACTCCACCACGAACCACCCGACCGAGGTGTTGTACGACGGCGAGTGGATCGAGGTCGAGCGGATCGAGATGGACTGCGCGCTGATCGTGGAGCCCGACGGCGGTCCGGACGGCGGTCCCCGAGCGTACACGAAGGTGCTCAACGCGGTCGAGGCGGGCGATCTCGTCGCGACCGACCAGTCCGGGATCCGCGTGAACCCCCCCGAGCGCCCGCGGAGCGGCGGCGGCGCGTTCGGCTTCATGCAGGGTGGCGTCTCCTCCGAGCGACCCTCGGAGTCGACGATCCGCGAGGTCGCCGAGGAACTCCGCGAGGTGACCGAAGCCGGCGGGAACGTGCTGGTCGTCGCCGGTCCCGCCGTGATCCACTCGGGGGCGGGCGACGCGCTCGCCGAACTGGTCGAGGCGGGCTACGTCGACGCGCTCTCGGCGGGCAACGGCTTCGCCACCCACGACCTGGAGCGCTCGATCTACGGCACCTCGCTCGGGATGGACGTGGAGACGCTCGAACACCCGCGGAAGGGACACAAACACCACATCTGGACCATCTCGGAGATCATCCGCGCCGGCGGGATCGAGGCCGCCGTCGAGGACGGGATCGTCACGGAGGGCGTGATGTACCAGTGTCTCAAAAACGACGTCGACACCGTGCTCGCGGGCTCGATCCGCGACGACGGGCCGCTTCCGGACACGATCACCGACGCGGTCGAGGCGCAGGACGCGATCCGCGAGCAGGCCCACGAGGCCGACATCGTGTTGATGCTCGCAACGCTGCTCCACTCGGTCGCCGTCGGGAACTGCCTCCCGTCGACGACCAAGACCGTCTGCGTCGACATCAACCCCGCCACGGTCACCCAGCTTCTCGACCGCGGCTCGGCGCAGGCGGTGGGGATGGTCACCGACATCGGGACGTTCGTCCCCACGCTCGCGGAGTTCGTGCTGGAGGGCGGGGACGGGGAGACCGCGACGACGGACGGCGGGTGCCCCCGCGGCTGCGAAGAATGACCGCCGAGATTCGACCGTACGACCCCGAGACCGACGCCGACGCCCTGTACGAACTGAAGGCCGCCTTCGAACGCGGGCTCGGCGAGTCGACCGGCGGCGAGGGGAAGGCCGCGGCCTACGAAGAGAAACTCACCGACGAGTACCGCGAGCGGTGGCTCACGTGGGTCGAGCGCTGCGTCGCCGACGACGAGCGGTGCGTGACGGTCGCAGTCGACGAGGGCGGCGAGCGCGGCGGGGGAGACCGCGACGCCGACGATCCGGACCGCGACGGCGACACCGACGAGCCGGGCCTCGTCGGCTACGGCTTCGTGCTCCCCGAGCGCCTCGCGATGGTGTGGGACGCCGCCGTGATCAACGAGCTCTACGTCGCCCCCGCACGCCGCGGCACCGGCGTCGCCGACGACCTGCTGGACGCCGCCGTCGCGCTCGCCGCCGATCAGGACCTCCCGCTCGATCGAATGGTCCTCGACGTCGACCCCGAAAACGAGCGCGCGAAGGCGTTCTACGACCGCCACGGCTTCGAACGGTGGGGCGAGCTGGTGGCGCGCCCGCTCGACGGCTGACGCTCGGGTCGGCGGGGAGCGCGCCTACTCCGGCTCGGCGTACGCCTGCCGCCACAGCCAGCGCGTCGGCCAGACGAGGAACGGCAGCAGGAAGACGACTCGCACGGTGTCAGCCGAATCGCCCCACGGACCGGCGATCAACCCGACCGCACCGACCGCGAGCACGAGCCCGACCGCCGCCGCGACCGCGGCGATCCGGCGATCCATCGGCGGCAGGTCGGTCGAGCGGACGGGGAGATCGAAGGCCGCGACGAGCGCGTCGCCGTCGGCGACCGGCCCCACGAACCGCTCCGTCTCGTCGTCGCCGAACCCGGTCGTCAGTTCGACGGTCTGCGCGTCGAAGACGCGGTCCGGGAGTCGGGTGTGGACGAGGGTCGCGTCGCGGAGGCGCTCGATCGAAGCCGCCCACTGCGGCTCGTCGAGCCACGCGTCGTACGCGACCAGCTGATCCCCGTACCGGCGGTACTCGATCGGCGCGTAGGTGAGCGCGAACCCCGCGGCGTTCACGGCGAGCGCGCCGAGGTACAGCGCGGCGAAGGCGACCGCGGACCAGACGACGACGGCCCCGGAGGCGTCGCCGCCGACGAACACCCCGAACGCGGCGATCCACATGATGAAGAACCCGGTCGCGTAGGCCGGGGCGACCCCGCCGAGCGTCTTCAGCACGGCGGTCGCGACCGCGCCCCGGCGATGGACCGGAACTCGGGCGTCGGGCTCGGCGTCGGGGATCTCGATCGGCTCCGGTTCGTCGGGCGACTCGGCCGGACCGGAGAGCCAGTCAGTGATCCGACCGCCGCCGGTACCGTCGTCGCCGTGGGTCGCCCGGAACGCCGACCACTCGACGACGAGCTTGACGGCGACGACCCCCGCGAGCACGGCGACGCCGCCGCCGGCGGCGTGGAGCGGCGGGAGCGCGAACAGGGCGAACACCAGGAAGAACGCACGTCGCGCCGGCGTCTCCACGACCGCGTACGGCGAGGTCTCGGCGTACCGCCGCCGGCCGATGTACTCCCGAGCGGTGTCGACCGCCTGTCCCCCGACGAGCGCGAGCGCCGACGCGAGCACGGCCGGGGTCGCGAGCAGGGCCGGCACGTCGAACACCTGCGAGAACGCGACGCCGACGAACAGCGCGATCCACGCGGTCGCGCCGCAGACCGCCGCCGCGAACGGGACGTTCCGGGGGTAGACGGGAGGTATCCACGAGACCGGACGAACCGCGCCGCGTTTGCTCGCCAGCGGCGTCTCCGTGACGCTGATGACGCCCGACTCGCGGTCTTCGGGGGGCGGCCGGGCCGCGAACAGCGCGGTCGCGCCCGCCAGCGGGACCGACAGCACCGCCTCGACCGCGTACACCGCGGCGAGCGTCGCGGGGTCCCACCCGAGGCGGACCACGCCGACGAGCGGGATCAGGTTGGCGAACAGGACTGGGAGGAAGCCGGCCGCTCCGAGAGAGCTCCGGCGGTCGCGGTGAGCGATGGAGGACATCGGTCGTCGTTTTCACAACGCTCGTCAGGGGTGATAACACCGGTGAACGGAGCCGATCCCGCGGACACGTTCATACGTTTGGCTCGCGTTCGGTGTCGTATGGGAAGCGTTCAGCGACTCTCCGTGGCGGCCGGACTCGTCCTGATCGCGGCCGCGTTGAGTGCGGTCGCGGCGCCTTCCCTTCCCGAGCGCGTCGTGACGAACTGGGACGCGGCCGGACGGCCGGGTGGGACTCTCCCCCGAGCGGCGGCGATCTGGTTGTCTCCGGCGATCATGGCCGGACTCGTCCTGCTTCTGGCCGCCCTGCCGCGGCTCGACCCGCTCCGTGAAAACGTCGCCGCGTTCCGTCCGACCTACGACTGGTTCGTCGTCGCGCTGACGGCGTTCCTGTTCGTCGTCCACGCGGGGATACTCGCTTACAACCTCGGGTACGAGTTCCCGTTCACGTCGGTCGTCGTCGCCGCGGTCTCGCTGCTCGTCTACTACGTCGGCGCGGTGCTGCCGCGGACCGAGCGCAACTGGTTCGTGGGGATCCGCACGCCGTGGACGCTCAGCAGCGACGCGGTGTGGGACCGAACCCACCGGCTCGGCGGACGGCTGTTCAGGCTCGCCGGGCTCGTCGGGCTCGCGGGGGTGGCGTTCGGGGAGTACGCGGTGTACCTCCTCGTCGTGTCGGTAGTGACGGTCGCGCTGGTCACCGCGGCGTACTCGTACGTCGTGTACGCCCGGTCGGAACGGGGCGACGGTGGCTCGGTCGGTCCGGGCTCTGAGACGTAGCACTCGGTCGGTCTTGGTGGGAGAGCGCGGGCCCGCGGCTTCACGAGACGAGAACGCCGGACAGGAGTTATGTGGATGCCCGTGCCATCTCCGAGTATGAGCTATCTCGTTGCGACCGACGGCTCGACGGAGAGCGACGACGCGGTCCGGTACGCCGCGAGACAGGCGGTGGCGTTCTACGAGACGCTCGAAATCGCCCACGTGTTGACGCCGGACTCGGAGCTGGTCGACGGGACGATCATCCTCCCGGGCGAGGAGGCCGCCGTCGAGGCGGGCCAGGGCGTCCTGGAGAACGCTCGGAGCGTCGCCGAGGAGGCCGTCGGCGACGAGCCGATCGACGTGCGAACGCAACTGCTCACCGGGCGTCCCGCCGACGCGATCACGGAGTACGCCGCCGAGGCGGCCGTCGACGCCATCTACGTCGGCCACCGCGGCCTCTCGGAGGAGCGCGAGCAGGTCGTCGGCAGCGTCGCGAAAAGCGTCGTCGACAAGGCCGACGTGCCCGTGACGGTGATCCGGTAGCCCGGTCGCCCCCGACTCGATAGCGCCGGCGGCCCCCGACGACCCCAGGCGATCCCCGGCGACGCCCAGCGACCCTAGACGATCCCCGGCGACTCCCGGCGCGTCAGAGAACACGGCAAGGACCACCAATATCGGGGGTTCAAAACCGGTCGGGGACGTAACACGATGTGATGCCTGAAGACTCACTCGTCACGGCGGACTGGGTGGAAGAGAATCTCGAGAAGTTCGAGAGCGACGATCCGGCGTACCGGCTCGTCGAGATCAACAACCCGACCGTCACCGACGAGTCGGACTACACGCCTTACGATGAAGGTCACATCCCCGGCGCGCTGAACTTCGAGTGGGATGCGGTCTTCACCGACGAGACGGAGCGCGACATCGTCTCGAAGGAGAAGTTCGCCGAGCGAAACGGCGAGGGTGGGATCGAAGCCGACACGACGGTCGTGGTATACGGCGGCGGGCGCGTCCCGAACTGGTTCGCGCTGTTCGGCTACTGGATCTACAAGTACTACGGTCACGACGACGTCCGCGTGATCGACGGCGGGAAGGGGTACTGGGTCGAGAATGACTACCCGCTCTCCACCGAGGAGCCCGACTTCACGCCGCGCGAGTACGTGGCCCGCGGTCCCTTCGAGAGCGTCCGCGCGTACAAGGACGACATCGACAACGCGATCGAGGACGGACTCCCGATGGTCGACGTGCGCTCGCCCGAGGAGTTCTCCGGCGAGGTCATCGCGCCCGAGGGACTCATGGAGACCGCCCAGCGCGGCGGCCACATCCCCGGTGCGAGCAGCGTCCCGATCGGCACCACCCTGAACGAGGACGGCACGTTCAAGAGCAAAGAGGAGCTCCGCGAGCTGTACGCTGACGTCGGCGTCGACGGCAACGAGTCGACGATCACCTACTGCCGCGTCGGCGAGCGCTCGTCGATCGAGTGGTTCCTCCTGCACGAGCTGCTCGGCTACGACGACGTTCAGAACTACGACGGCTCGTGGACCGAGTGGGGGAACCTCGTCGGCGCGCCGATCGAGACGGGCGAGTAACCGCCGCTCGCGTTCTCTGACCGACTCGTCGATTTTTCCGTCTTCCGACCGTCGACCAGCGGGACGGCCGCGGTCCGCTCCGCGCCGATCCGGTGGAAGGGGAGCCCGGACGACTGAACTCTGCAGAGGGCGAACGTATTTATGGCAGTGGGTAGTATTGTGCGTTATGGACCAGAACGTCGGATCCACGGACAAGCTCGTCAGAACGGCCCTCGGAGCGGTGCTCGGGATCGTCTCGCTGGCGACTCTCGCCGGGGCAGCGCCGCTGCCGACGCTCGCCGCTCCCGTTCTCGGCGTCGCGTCGCTGCTCATGCTCGGGACCGCCGCGAGCGGGACCTGCCTGCTCTACTCGCTGCTCGGCGTCGACACGTGTTCGGCGTCGGTGAGCGGGTCGCGGTAGGAGCCGACCGATCCCGAAACACTCGCGTAGCGCGGTCAATGCGGACTTTTTCGATGAGTTACGGATCTCCGTCGGCGGCAGCCTCAAGTGCGGCTAGTCGTAACGCGTACCATGTGTCTTCGAACCGGAGCAGTATCTCTCTCGCGCGAGCGCAGACACGGCAGCGTTGACGGAGGTGACCGCCCGTGAGCGACGGGCCGACCGTCCTCGTGATCGGCGGCGGCGCGACCGGGACCGGGATCGCCCGAGACCTCGCGCTCCGCGGCGTCGACGTGACTCTCGTCGACCGCGGTGGGCTCGGGAGTGGCACCTCCGGGCGCTCGCACGGCCTGCTCCACAGCGGGGCCCGGTACGCCGAGGCTGACGCCCTAGGCGCCGAGGAGTGTCTCCGCGAGAACCGGACGCTCCGTGAGATCGCCGGCGCGTGCGTCCGCGAGACGGGCGGCCTGTTCGTCCGGCTCTCGGACGACGACCCGGAGTACTTCGAGGCGAAGATCGACGCCTGCGAGGAGATCGGTATCGCGACCGAGCGACTCGACGGCGACGCGGCGCGGGCGGTCGTCCCCGGCCTCTCCGAGGACGTCGCCGAGGCGTTCCGCGTCCCGGACGGGGTGATCTACCCCTCGCGGCTGGTCGCCGCCAACGCGGCCGACGCCGAGCGACACGGCGCGACCGTCCACGTCGACGCGCCCGTCGAGGGCATCGAGACGAGCGACGGCGAGGTGTCGGCGGTGCGCGTCGGCGGCGACGTCGACGCGACCCTCGAACCGGACCACGTCGTCAACGCCACGGGTGCGTGGGCCGACCGGATCGCCGACCTGGCCGGCGTCGAGGTGGGGATGGCGCCGAGCCGCGGCGTGATGATATCCGTCGAGTATGACGGGGTCGACCCGGTGTTGAACCGGTGTCGTGACCCCGACGACGGCGACATCGTCGTCCCCCACGAAGGGGAGGCCGTGCTCGGCACGACGAGCGTCCCGGTCGACGACCCCGACGAGTACGAGCGGGCCGACTGGGAGGTGGAGCGGTCGGTCGAGGAGTGCGCGGCGATGCTCCCCGCCGTCGCCGACGCGCCGACGGTCCGGACGTGGTGGGGCGTCCGCCCGCTGTACGCCCCCGACGAGGCCGGGTCGAACCGACGGGGAATCTCTCGCGGATTCAGCGTGATCGACCACGCCGACGAGGGCGTCGCGAACCTCCACACCGTCGTCGGCGGGAAGCTGACGACCTACCGGGAGATGGCCGAGGCGACGAGCGACCGCGTCTGCGAGCGGTTGGGCGTCGACGCCGACTGCGAGACCGCGACGGAGCGACTCCCGGGCGCCGACGACCCCGACCGGCTCGACGGGTTCGTCGAGCGGTACGGCGGGGCGAACCCGACCGACGCCGGCGTCGTCGCCGCCGCTACTGACGACTGAAAAGGGGGAAAATCAACGGGGCGGCGAGACCGTACCGACTACTCGCCGTCGTCGATCAGGCCGCCGAACACCGAGGCCGCGGTGTCCGGCACGTCGAAGTCGTGGTAGTGCTCGCCCTTCTCGTTCGAGAGGATGTTGAGGGCCGCGGCGGCGCCGTCGCCCGCCGAGATGACCGCCTGCCACTCCTCGGCGCGGACCATCGCGCCGGTCGCGTACGCGCCCTCGACGCTCGTCTCCATCGAGACGCCGACGTCGACGAGGTCGCCGTCGAACTCGCAGCCGAGCGACTCGGCGAGGTCGCGGCTCGCGCCCGTCGCCAACACGACGTATTCGGCCTCGTACTCGCCGTCCTCGGTCGTCACGGCGAAGCCGTCGCCGCTCGCTTCGACCGCGGTGACCTCCTCGCCCTTCTTCCGGTCGACGCCGAAGTCGTCGGCCTGCTGGCGGGCGGTCGCCATGAACTCGCTGCCGCCGACAGAGCCGATTCCGGGGTAGTTGAACAGGTGCGCTTTGTGCATCCAGGTGCCGTCCGTGTCGAACAGGACCGCGTCGAGCCCGTTCTTGCCCGCGAACAGTCCCGCGCTGAGCCCGGCCGGTCCGCCGCCGACGATAGCTACGTCTGCCATACGCGTTGTAACGGGCGCACGGTCATAAGGACTGGCGAAAGCGGTCATCGAGACGACGGGCGCCGCCGAGCCGAAGGTATTTGCGCTCGCCGCCGGTGGTACGAGTATGACCGCCGCCCGCTCGTCGGGCCCGTCTACGTCTCCGGTCGACGCGAGCGCCGACCGACTCGCCCGGTCGGTGCGCCTGTGCTGTGTCGTCCTCGGCGCCCTCGTTCTCGTCGCCGCGCTGTCCGGATCCGCTCTCGCGCTCGACGGGCCCGCAGACGGCCTCAACGCGGCGGGTCCCACCGGCGACGCGACGACCTCCACTGACGACGCGGCGACCCTCACTAACGACACGACGAACCCGCTCGACGACGCGACCGGGACGACGGACGTGATCGTTCGGTTCACGCCGGTCGAGGACCCGGACGCGCTCGGCGAGCCGGATGGCAACGGATCGGTCGCCGTCGCGGACCTCCGCGAGCACGCCGACACCGAGCAGGCGGCGTTCGAGTCGTTCGCCGAGGCGCACGACGGCGTGACCGTCGAACGCGAGTTCTGGCTGGCGAACGCGATGCTCGTGACGGTCGACGCCGACGCCATGACGACGGCGTCGCTGCTGTCGGTCGCGAACGTCACGGGCGTCCACGGGAACGTCGCCGTCACACCGCTCGATGCGGCGACTGCCACGCGATCGGGAGCAGGGGCGCAGCCGCCACACCCACAGGTCGACGCCGAGCCGTCGGGATCGTACACCGCGGGGCTGCGACTCGTCGACGCACCGACCGCATGGGAACGGTTCGACACCCGCGGGGCGGGCGCCACCGTCGCGGTGATCGACACCGGCGTCGACCCGTCCCACCAGGACATCGACCTCTCGGGATGGGCCTCGTTCGACGAGAACGGAACCGTCGTGAGCCGTGACCTCGCGGACGCGAGCGACCCCGACGGCCACGGCACCCACGTTGCCGGAACGGTGGCGGGCGGGGACGCCTCGGGCACGCATATCGGGGTCGCGTCCGAGGCGGACCTCGTCGCGCTCGACGCGTTCGCCGAGGACGATACCGCGACGTTCGCGGGCGTGATCGCGGCGATGGAGCACGCGACGACCGAGAGCGACGCCGACGTGCTCCAGATGAGCCTCGGCGCGTCCGGGACGTTCCGCGGGTTCATCGCCCCCGTGCGCAACGCCCGCGCCACCGGCGCGGTCGTCGTCGCGGCGGCGGGCAACGAGGGCGCGAACACGTCGTCCGGCCCAGGCAACGTGTACGACGCGCTCGCGGTCGGCGCGGTCGACGCGGTCGACGACGAGCGAACGGTCGCCGAGTTCTCCAGCGGCCAGTCGATCAACGCCTCCGCGGCGTTCGAGCGATATCCCGAGGAGTGGCCGGAGCGCTACGTGGTCCCCGACGTGTCCGCGCCCGGCGTCGGCGTCGTCAGCGCCGAGGCAGGCACGAGGAACGGCTACGTCCGACGACAGGGAACCAGCATGGCCGCCCCGCACGTCAGCGGGATCGCGGCGCTCGCGGTCGCGGCGACCGACGGCCGAGTGAGCGACGCCGACCTGCAGGCCGCGATCGTCGACACCGCGGTCCACCCCGCGAACGCGACGTCGCCGGACGATCGGTACGGTCACGGGATCGTCGACGCGCCGGCCGCTGTCGGGGCGGCGGTGGCGGCGACCCCGCCCGAGGCGACGTCGACGGACGAGGGTGATGCGAGTGGGGAGGCGAACGGGGATTCGCGGGGGGACACCCGCTCCGAGGACGGCGTCCCCGGCTTCGGCGGGGTCGCGGCCGTCGTCGCACTCGTCGCGGTCGCCGGGCTGTCGGCGCGGCGCGGCGTGTGACCCGAAGGGGTCACGACCCCAGAGACAGCGGTGCTACTCAGAGAAATCGGACAACGAGCCGCGACGATCTGACTCGGGGTCGTCGCTGTCACCGACCGAGTCGCTGCCCGAACGACCCTCGCCCGCTTCTCCGCCGCCGTCCTCCCAGGGGTTCTCGGGGTCCACCGGCTCGACGGCGCGGTCGAGGTCCTCGGCCGAGTAGTCGGTCTCGTCGTCGAGGAGCATGGCGAGGCGCAGCCAGCGGGCGCTCTGCTCGTCCTCGCCCTCCGGGCCGACCCGCCCGCCGTGGGTCTTGAAGAAGTGCGTCCCGCGGTCGCGCCGCGCGCCCTCCCCGGTGTGGCCGTCGAATATCGCGTCGAACCTCCCCTCCGGTTCGAGGTCGCCGACGGGGAAGTCGTGGGCGGGCGCCTCGCCGCGCTCGCGGGCCTCGGCGCGGACCTCCGCGACGGCGGAGAAGTAGGCGTCGGCGTTCGAGGCCTCGCGAGTCGAGCGCGCGCGGGCGGCAGCCAGCGCGGCGTGGATCGCGCAGATCCGGCCCTTCCACTCGGCGGGCTCCCAGCGCTCGGTGGCGAGCTCCTCGTAGCGTTCGATCGTCAGGGCGACGTCGCTGCCCGCGCGGAGGTCCTCGACGACGTAGAGGTTCAGGCGGTCCCAGAGGTTCCACGCGTAGCCGGAGCGGGCCAGCTCCCACGCGGCCCACGCGGCGACCTCCTCGTCGGAGCGGCGCACCGCCTTCTGGAGGAGGCTGGAGACGACGTACCGGCTGTACCCGCCGTCGGTCTCGTTGGGCTCCTTCTCCTCGCCGAAGTCGTTCTCGCCGGTCGCGTCCGGCGTCGTGTCGGTCTCCAAGCTCCCGTCCGACCCGAACGTCGCCTGTCGATCGTCGCCGTCGACCATACCCTCGCTCCCGCCGCGAGCGACTTAAAAACCGCGCGCGGCGAGGGCGGTGAGCGTCGCCGAGCCGTCCGCGGTACGGCGGATCACACCGCGATTGAAAGAGAACCCTTAAGTCGGATCCGGCGGGTAGAATACGGTAACCGCCCTTAGCTCAGCCTGGTAGAGCAGTCGACTGTAGATCGACTTGTCCCCCGTTCAATTCGGGGAGGGCGGACTTCTTCTCTGTATTCGTGAGCGACAGGAACGGGTGCTGATCGTGCGGGACGACCGATCCGAATTGAGCAGACGAGTCACAGCCCCGACCGGCGAGCGGAGCGAGTCGCATGCCCGGGCTGTCTCGGTGACTCAGTACTCGCGAACGTCTACGTCAGGAATTCGGTTGAAGTCCTTCGGGTTACCGGTGATAACCGGTTCATCGTGTCGTATCGCAGTCGCTGCGATCTTGATGTCGCCTTGTCCAATTCGGTTCCCCCCACGGCGGAGCTGCCCGTCGATCCGTCCAGCGTGTTTCGCAATACCTTCGGTGAAGTCGATGACGGGACGCGACTGCAGTACAGATCGGATGTCCTCGACTTCTTGAAACGTATTCTCCGAGTAGCCGACGCCGACGTATAACTCGTAAACGACCTGTGTGGGCACTTTCTGGGAGACATTACTGCGTTCGATTTCGCGTGCGGCTTCGATCGCCCCATCATCGCCGTTCATCAGATCGATGAGAAACGACGAATCAAGTATCATCGTCACCGTCAAACCGGTCAACTAACTCATCGATCTCTCGCGTGCCAGCCTCGTGGGATTCGTCGATCGCGCGTCGGAACTCGTCCGCCTCGTCGTCACTCAAAATTCCGGCCAGATCGAGCAGTGATGATCCACCGATGAGCCGTTCAACGGTTTCGGAGAACGTCTCATCGGGCCGCTTCTCACTTTTAATGCGTTCGTATACATCTTCATCGAGACGAACGTTTCGAGTACTCATGTGTATACGTCGTATACGTATCTACTTGAGCCTTCCTCTGAGTCATACAAACACCACGTTCGCACCTTCGTATGCCCACTCACGAATTCGTCGACGCCTCTCTCGGTCCACCGTCGCCTTGTGTCGAACCGCTGGTAGTCATCATCAACTCACTCGTCCTCAACCCGATCGATTCCCCTCGTCTCGTGCTCAGCCGGTCCGGGGCTCTCTCCGACTGTCGATCACGACAACTGCCGCTCGCAGACCCGAATGAGACGCGTCAGACGGGGACCCCGTATTGCGATTCCGCGATATATACGTCTTACATTTTCGCTCAAAAACTGGGAATATACTCTCTAAACTCTTACATACATATTTAATATCTATTACGTTAATTGTTTAAGAATGTCCGTAGGACAAGAGCTACTCGACGTACCGTTCCCCGAGATGATCGCGAGCATGGGACAGGGGATCGCGGACGCACAGAACCAGTTGGACATGAACTCGGTCGAGGTAGCGAAAGTTCTCGCCGAGACGAAGATCGACGTCGTCCCCGCGATCACGCGGACGATCGACACGGACGGCGAGGTCACCTACTCCGAGGCCGACCCGATCGAGACGTCGCTGCTGCAGGCCGGGCTGTTCCCGACCTTCTACCAGTTCTCGGAGGCCGTCATCGAGGTCGAGATGGACATCAAGACGACCACGGAACGGGAGACGAACATCGACGTGAGCGCCGAGGCGCACGCCGGGTTCGGGCTGTGGGGCGGGAGCATCCAGACCGACGTGAGCCACAACCGGAAGTTCGGCAAGGAGGTCCACGGCACGAGCAAACTGAAGACCACGATGGTTCCGGTGCCGGAGCCGCCGTACCTCTTCCCCGAGGTCGAGACGGTCGACCAGCGACAGGTCGAGGAAGAAGAGACGGAGTGACCGAACCCGCCGCCACTCCCCGCGTGCGTTTTCGCACGGCGTATCCGCACGGCGGACGGGGGGCGGCATCGCCGAGATCATGCCATTACGAGCACATCACCTACCATCGCGCAGTATCGCCCTCGATCAAGCGGCGCAGACGGTCGCGGACCTCCCGTTCGACGACCTCGTCTACCTGCTGGCCGCGGGCGTCGCCGACGCCCAGACCGAACTCGACGCGCACGCCGTGGAGACGCTCACGACGCTCGCGGAGACGGAGATAGACGTCGTCCCGTCGCTGACTCGCACTATCGAGTCGGACGGGACGGTTACGACCGACGCCGCGCCGGCGGAGCGCCGGTCCCTGCTCGAACTCGGAGTCACGCCCGCTCGATACCGGTTCAGCGAGGCGACGATCGAAGTCGAGGTGGACGTGAGCGTTACGGACCGCGACCAGTCAGGGAGCGATCAGTCAGATCGCGACCGGTCAAAGAGTGACCGGCCAGGAAGCGAGCCCACAGGTCGGTCGTTCGACCTCCGAGCGGGGACACAGCCCGTGATCGACCGTCGAACGTTCGACCGCGAGGCCGGCGCGAACGCCCGACTCGCGGCCCACCTCGAGCCGACACCCATGCCGGCCCCGGTCGTTTCGGCTGAAGCGAGCGACGCTGGCGACGCGAGCGACGGAGGCGAGCGTGCCGACTGACGAGTGGCTCGCGCGGCCGCTCAAGGAGTTCATTCGGACGGTCGCGTTCTCGGTCGCCGAGGGCCAAGAGGAACTGGACCGGCGGTCGATGGAGGTCCAGCGGACGATCGACCGCGACATCGAGAACGGGAGCCTCGCGTACGACCTCGACGCATCGTGGCTCAGATTCGCCGACGTCGAAGCGGACTTGGCGATGACGCTGTCGATCGAGGGGCAGGAGATCCGCGACCCGGAGACCAACGAGGTGCGCGCCTACAGGCCGACCCTGAAGGCCGTCCCGCTGAACCACCGCGTCGCGAACGAGTACGACCTGGACGCCGAGATCGCCAGCGAAGTGCGGCTCCGCATCGCACCCGTCCCGCCGGAGTCCCGCAGCCGATGAGCGAGCGCGAGCGGTTCACGTTCGACGCGGACACGCCGCGGTTCACGGAGACGTTCCAGCTAGAGGAGATCCCGCAGGTCGACGCCGACAAGTTCGAGACGATCGAGCGGGCGGCGGTCGAACGGCTGATCACCGAACAGCAGACGTCACTCGTTCGCCTGCAGACCGACGTGCTGGACGTTCGAAGCGAGCGGACCGCCCTGGAACGCCAGCTCTCGAAGGTCGAAGCGCAACGCGAGGAGCTTCGAGAGCGGGTCGGAGAGCTGGAGGCAAAGCGGCCGGCGGTGGAGCCGAAGCAGGTCTTCTCGAACCTCGGCGCGGCGCTTCAGGAGGTCGACGACGACCTGGCGAGCGAGCGCTACCGCGTCGACGACGTGGACTTCACGCTCAAGACGAACGTGATTCAGACCGACGAGGGGATCCGGATGCACCTGCCGTCGCTGGACGAGTCGTCCGTGTCGGCGAACCTCAGCGAGGTCTCGTTCCGGCTGCGCGCACCGCGCGAGGAGCCGGCGGACGCTGGGGCGACGTACACCGACGTCCCCGATCTGCGGGGCCAGCGGCGCGAGGTCGCGGCCCGTCGACTCGCCGCGGCCAACCTGACCGTCGGCGCGGTCGATCGCGTCGCGGATTCGGAGCGTCCACCGGGGACCGTCATCGAGCAGTTCCCCGAGCCCCACGCCGTCGCCGAGCCCGGATCGCCGGTCGATCTGGTTCTCTCCGAGACGGCGGAGAGCGAGGGGGACGTGACGAGCGAGCCGGACGCAGAACCGGCTCCGGAGTCAGAGACCGACGCGGGAAACGAGGGCAGCGATACGAACCAGTCGGAAGACGACACCAGCAAGCCAGAAGACGACACCGCTCGGGTGGAGGAGCCCGAGGCCGGCGACGAGCGAGCACGCATGGAGGCGTTCAGACGGGCGATCCTCGGCGTTGACCCCGAGAACGGGGCTGCGGTCGTCGAACGACTCCGCCGCGCCGGCGTTACCGACCTCGAATCGCTGGTCGAACTGGACCCCGAGAAGATCGCCGCCGAACTGTCGCTGCCGGTCGAGCAGATCGTCGCACTACAGGAACGGCTCGGCGGTCGCGGCGAGCCGATCGCCCTCGAAGAAGTGAGCGGGGTCGGCCCGACGTACGCGGGTCGACTCCGCGAGAAGGGCGTTCGAAACGTCTCGCAGTTGGCGGCGCTCGACCCGGAGACCGTCGCGAAGATAACCAACGCGTCGGCGAGCAGGGCGGAGGGCTGGATCGAGGAGGCGACGCGACTGGCGGGGGACCGATGAGCATCGCGGAGCGGTTCGGCGCGTCCATCGAGGTCGCCGGGCCGGATCCCGGGTCGGAGGCGTTCTTCTTCGTGAAGCGGCGGGAGGAGATCGACCACGACGCGTTCGTTACCGGCCTGCTCGGGCTGGTTGGAACCGCGGGCCGGCTCGTGCTCCACCATCAGTCGGGGTTCGCCATCGTTCACCTCCCACACGGGCGCGCCCAGCGGCTGGGGCGACTCCCGTGGATCGAGGCCGTCGGCGGCATTCGGTTCGATCCGGAGCAGTTCGCGGCGATGACGGGCGCTCCCGTCGCGTGACTGACGGCTCCGATTCTCAGTCGCGTCACTCGCACCGACAGCGTATTTATCCCTCGCATGCAACCCCCCAGACATGACTCTCGTCGTGGTCCCCGTTCGGTTCCCTCCCTCGTCTCACTCCGAGGCGACGCTGCGGGAGGCCGTCCACGTCGCCGAGGAGCGCGACGCCGAACTCACGATCCTCCACGTGGATCTGTACCAGAACTCGGGCGGCGTCTCCCGCAGCGACCTGAAACGCGCCGTCGAAGAGCGGCTCGGCCGGCTCGATCGCGCGCGGTACGTCGTCCGCCGGGGGTTCCTCGTCGAGGAGACCATCCTCGAAGAGGTCGTCGCCGAGGGCGCCGACGTGGTCGTCATCGGCTCGAAGCAGGCCGGCCGCTGGCGACGGATGGTCCAGAAGCTCCTCTCCGATCCCGACATCGACTCCTTCCTCCGCGACGAACTCGACTGCACCGTGATCACGGTCGACGCCGACGGCGACGTCACGACCAACGAGGCCAGCGAGAGCGACGACGCCGCACCGCTGCCCGAGGACGGCGCCGACGATTGATCGGACTCAGGCGCTCCCGCCGTTGACCGCGACCGCGTCCCGACGCTCGTACTCGATGACGGTCGCGACGCGGTCGGCGACCGCGTCCCCGAACTCTCGCTCGACGAGATACAGCGCGAGGTCGATCCCGGAGGTCACTCCGCCCGCGGTGAGCAGGTCGCCGTCGGCGACGACCCGCGCGTCCACGACCTCGGCGCCCGACTCGCGAAGTTCGTCGATCGCGGACGCGTGGGTGACGGCGCGCCGCCCGTCGGTGACGCCCGCCGCCGCGAGCAGCATCGCCCCGGTACAGACCGCGGCGGTCCGGACGCCGGCGGCGTGGTACTCGCCGAGCGCGCGCGGAATATCGCCCTTCTGCGCCTCCGCCCACGCGCTCGCCTCCTCGTCGCGCGCGGTCCAGCCCCCGCCGGGGACGACGAGCAGGTCGGGCGCCGCCTCGGTGAGAGGATCCGGGAGCACGCCGTCGACGCCCACGCGCGTCCCGTGGCTCGCGGTCACCCGCTCGCGCTCGTCGAGGGTGACGTACCGGACGCGACCCGGTCGCTCGGTGGCGGTCGCGCCGTCCGCATCGCCGCTCTCCGCCTCCGGGGCGTAACCGAGCGCGTAGTCGAACACCTCGTACGGGCCGATCCCGTCGAGCTCGTCGAACCCGTCGTACAGCAGAATATCGATGTGCACTGTCGTCGACCTACGCGCCCCGTCGTCATGGGCGTTTCTCCGGATTCCGTCGCCCTCGCCGGAAGCCGTGCGATCGCCCGAGAACTCGCTCTCGGTCGCGGCTGCGTCACCCGTCGGCGAACGCCTCGACGGCGGGATCGGTCCCGTCGGCAACCGAGGGCGACCCGATCACTCGAACAGGCTGTCGACGGTCCGGATGAAGCGGTCGACGATCCGATCCGGGAGCGACGACGACACCTCGTCGAGCAGCGCCGCGGTCTGCTCGGGACGCGCGAGCGAGAGCCGCATGGGTCGGTCGTCCGACTTCTCGATGATCCCGTGTTCGACCATGTTCGAGACGTGCCACGAGACGGTGCTGCGCGCGAGGTCGAGGTCGTCGGCGAGCGTCGCCGGCCGGGTCGGGCCGCCGGCGTGGAGCCGGACGAGGATCCCGCGAGCGGTCTCCCGCCGGAGGAAGGCGAGCGCCCGCCGCTCCCACGGGTCGAAGGACGGGTCGAAGTAGTGAGCGCGCCCGCCGATCCGCTTGACCGCGACCTCGTCGTCCCGGACGAGCCGTCGGAGGTGATACTGCGCCTGTCCGGTGGCGATGTCGAGGTCGCGGCTCACCCGGTTGAAGTGGACGCCCGGCGTGTCGCGGACGTGTCGGCGGACCCGGGATCTGGTGTCCGGCATGGGTGCTCAGCCCGATCTACCGGGGCGCTGTTTAAAACCGCCACGCGCGTTCTCTCCGAGCGGGAGCGTCCGGGGACGTATTCTTATCGCTCGCCGCATTACGAGTCGACGGCGTGAATCCGATCCTTGCGAGCGCGACCGCCGGAGGGTGGGGCGTAGAGGGGTCGCTACCGCTGCTCGCCGTCGTGGCCGTCGCCGGCCTCGGCACCGGGGTCCTCTTTCTCGTGAGCCTCGTCGCGTACCACCGCCGTCGGAGCGGGCAGTACGCGCTCATCAGCGTCGCCGTCGGCGCGCTGCTCGGCCGGTCGGTCGTCGGTGCGGGCACCGTTCTCGGCGTCGTGCCGATGCCGGTTCATCACTTCCTCGAACACAGCCTCGACTTCCTGATCGCCGCGGTCGTCCTCTACGCGGTGTACGCGCACGCTCCGGGCTCCGTCGGCGACGACGCCGCCTCAAAGTGATCGGGGAGGCGGTGGGGTCGGAGTGATTGGGGATCGATGGAATCCGGACGATCGAGGGTAGCCGGGAGGTCGCTCTCAGTCCCCGATCCCGCTGCGAACGCGCTCGATAGCCGCATCGACCTGACTCCCGTACGCCAACGCTGTACCCGCGACGACGGCGCCGAGGAGCGTCCAGCCGACGAGCGATCCGACCGCGCGGCCCGTCGCGATGAACTCGCCCTCCGGCGCGAAGGCGACGCCGATCACGTGTTCGAAGACGAGCCCGCGGAACGCCCCGTTCGGTGTGAGCGCGAGCGATCCCGGGATCGTCGCCGGAGACGCTCCGGCACCGAGCGAGCGGAGCAGGAGGAGGTCGCCGCCGAGCACCCCCGCGACCAACGCGAGGACCCCGAGCGCGATCGCGCTCCGGCGGTTCGCGGCGAGCGCGGAGACCGCGGCCGCGAGCGACACGTACGCCGCGCCCAACAGGAGGACGAACGCGAGGAACCGGAGGTACAGCAGCGGCGAGTCGATACCGGTGTGGGTCGCGAAGATGCCCGTGTCCGGCGCCGCGGTCAGCCAGACCCCGACGCCGACCGCGGCGTACGGAGCGCCGACGACCCCGACGAGCGCGACCGTCCGCGCCAGCAATACTCCCGCGACGTACTCGCCGACGCGCACCGGATACGTCCGGATCACCGCGAGCTCCCCGCTCGCGCCGTCGGCGAGCAGCGAGCGGTAGCCCAACACCACCGCGGCGAGCGGGACGAGCGCCTCCGTCGGGAGGAGCAGGTCGACGATCGCCGGCACGAATCCCGTGGCGCCCCCGCCGCCCGCCGCGAGGAGGCCGCCGACGGCGGCGAGCAGCCCCACCGCCAGCACGCCGTAGCCGGGGGTCCGGACCACTGTCGCGAGTTCGCGCCGAAACACCGTTTCGACCCCGGTGAGCGGCCCGGTCATCGCTCTGACACCCCCGTGACGTGAACGTCCGGCTTCGTATCGCCGCCGTCACGCTCCTCCTCGTCGCTCTCCGCGTCCCCGTCGCCGCCCTCCTCGTCGGATCGCTCGGCGCCGGTCCGTTCTTCCGCCGTCGTCACGGCGCGGTACAAGCCGCTCACGTCGTCGACAGCGTGGTCGTCGAGCAGACGGTCCAACGGCCCGGCGACGGCGACGCCCCCGCGGCGGAGAAGCACGACGCGGTCGGCGTGGTCGTCGACGAGGTCGAGCGCGTGCGACGAGACCACGACGGCCGTGTCGCGGTCGGCCCGCTCGGCCGCCGCGCGGAAGGCGCGTTCGCGCATCCCCGGATCGAGACCGCTCGCCGGCTCGTCGAGGGCGACGAGGGTCGGGTCGCCCAGGACCGCCTGCGCGATCCCCAGCAGGCGTCGCATCCCGCCCGAGAGCGCCTCGACGCGCCTGTCGCCGGCGTCGGCGAGCCCGACCTGCTCCAGCGCTGCGTCCGGGTCGCCGCCGACGAGTCGGGCGTAGAACGCGAGCGTCTCGCGAGCGGTAAACCCGTCGCGGAACGGCACCCGCTGTGGCAGGTAGCCGATCGGCTTCGGGCCGGTCGCGCCGGGGTGCCGGACCTCGCCGGTGGTCGGCTCCGTCGCGCCGACCAGCAGCCGGAGCAGGGTCGATTTCCCGGAGCCGTTCGGGCCGATCACGGCGGTAACGCCGGGATCGATAGCGAGCGAGATCGAGTCGAGCACCGGCACGCCCCCGTACGTCCGGGTGACATCCGAGAGGGTCGAGACGGGCTCGTCAGGCATCGGCGGCCCCCTCCGTCGCCGCGGTGTGAGCGTCGGTTACCGACGTACGCGCGCCGTCGCCTGCCGGCGCGATCCCGGCGGCGACGCGCTTCGTTTCCGACTCGATACCCCCGCCCGTCGCGTTGCGATGGCGTGCGTTCATGGCTGTGTCCTCGTCTCTGTCCCCCCGCTGGTCGACCAGCTCCGTGCGCCAGTCGGCGCGGGCCGGGCCCGCGTTCGGGGCGAGCGCGGCGTCGACCCTGTCCGGCGAGTACGGCGCCGCCGCCGGCGCCGGGTCGATGATGCTTCCCGAGCGCGCACCGGGGACGGTCCCGCGGAGGCGGTCGAGGAGGGCGACCGCGGGCGACTCGCGCACCGCGACGGCGGCGACGTGCCGGTGGAGCGCACCGTCGACCGGAGAAGTCGGGCGATACGCGCGCTCGCCGGGGTCGTGGGGGCCGACGTTCGCCCCCTCCCAGTAGTTCCCGCGGTCACCGTCGGCCCAGACGCGAAGCGCGCCCGCGCCGGCGGTCGCGTGCTCCGCGTTCCCGACGAAGTCGTTCGCGACGACCCGGCTCGACGGGACCACCGTGGTCGCCCGTGCCCCGAGATCGTTGTTCGCGGCCACGTTGCGCTCGTACAGCGACCCTCGCGAGCTGGTCGAGAAGCCGAGTTCGTTGCCGACGAGGGTGTTGTACCCGATGTACGCCCGGGTGCCCGAGGCTTGGATCCCCGCGCTGGAGTTCCGTACGTCGTTGCCGACGATCGCGTTGCCCGACGGCCGCGTCATCACCGTGATACCGGCGTACAGCTCGTCTCGGAACGCGTTGTCGGCGAGCAGCGCGTCGCTCGTGTACATGAGGTGCACCCCGTAGCGGTTGTCCGTGAACGTGGAGTTCCGGACGACCGAGCCGTCGGCGCGGTGGAGGTAGATGCCGTCGCGGCCACCCTCGAACCTGCTGTCCGTCACCGTCACTCGCGACTGCATCCCCGTGATCCCCATGAAGCCGTCTTGCCACTCTGCTGTCCCGTCCACGCGGAGACCCCGGATTACCGCGTGGGACCCCTCGCGCAGGAGTAGCCCGCTCGCGTTCGCCTCGACCGTCACGTCGTCGACGACGAGTCCCGACGCGCCGATCGCGCGGATCCCCGCGTCACCGTGGCCGTAGCCGAGCTGGATGTTGGTGTCCCACACCTCGCTTTCACCCTCCCTCTCGCGACCCGTGCGCGCCGCCTCCGGATCGCGCGTCTCTCCCCCGCTTCCGGCGACCGTGATCCCGGTGATCGCTACGTCGGGCGCGCGCACCGTGATCACCGAGCCGTTGCCGTCGCCGCGGATCCGCGCGTCCTCGCCGGCGATCGTCACCGACTCGTTCACCGTCAGGGTCTCGTCGTAGGTGCCCGCGGGAACGACGACGGTCGTGTTCGGCGGCGCGGCGGCGACCGCCGCCCCGATCGTCGGTGCGTCCTCACCGACGACGACCGAGACCGGTCGGTCGGCGCGGCGCTCGGCGGCCGCGATCCGCCTGTCGGCCGCGTCCCACCGCTCGGGAGCCATCGCCCGCACCGTCGCCGCCGAGTCTGTGTCGAACGACAGGCGCCGGACCGTCTCCCAGTCGACCACCCGTCCGCCGTGGTCGGCCGCGAACGCCTCGGCGGCGCCCCGCTCGCGGAAGGGGACGATCGTCTCGCCCGCCGGGCTCCGGGCGTCGCTCTCGACGACGTAGAGCGCCGCCGCCGCCGGCGTCCACTCGCCGCCGAACTCGGACTCGAACAGGCCGGTCTCGGTCGTCTCGGGCCGCGCGTCGTCGAACGTCTCGACGTAGGCGGCGATCGGGTAGCCGAACTGCCGTCCCGTCTGGCCGTCCTCGAGGCTCGCTGCGAACGACTCGACGCCGTTATATCCGACGACGTACTGCAGCTGCGAGTAGAAGACCTGCGTCCGCGGGATCCGCGCCGATCCGGTCATCAGCGCGTCCGTCTCGGAGGAGAGCCCGAGCTCGACCACGTCGTCGTAGGGGACCGGCGAGGGCGCGGCGGCCTCGGGGTCGGCGGCGAACGCCCCAGCCGTCGTGACGACGGCGATGAGGAGGAGGACGCCGAGCGCGATCCAGAGCGCCCGAGACGGATCGCCGTACGGGTCGAAAACTGCCACGGTGTACGTTCAACCTACTGGGGTTTAGCCGATCTGGTTTGTTCCTCGAACGGCAGCCTGAATCGGTCCAGAGGAGCTAATACGGTTGTTTCGTAACTATTACGCATGACAGAACACCAGCGCCCATCGGCGTCGCGTCGACGGCTGCTCGCCGGAGTCGGTGTGGGCCTCTCGCTCGCCGCCGCCGGCTGTCTCGGCGACGAGAGCGCGTCTATCACCCCGATCTCGCTCGACGGGGAGCGCGCGTGCGACCAGTGTGGCATGATCATCGAGGACCACCCCGGCCCGGTCGGGCAGGTCCACTTCGAGGACGACGAGCCGGAGGGCGGGCGGCCGGGGCAGTTCTGCAGCAGCACCTGCACCTACACCTACCGGTTCGACGCCGAGGACGCGGGACGGACCCCGCTGGCGACGTTCCTCACCGACTACTCGCTCGTCGATCAGGAGGTGTTCAGGGAGGGGTCCGACACGATGTTCTCCTCGCACGTCGAGAGCGAGGCGTTCTCGCAAACGACCGAACTGACGGTCGTCGCGCGCAGCGAGGTCGTCGGCGCAATGGGGCCCGAGCTGATCCCGTTCAGCGACGACGACGACGTCGACGCGTTCGTCGACGAGTACGGCGGCGAACCGATGCCGGCCGAAGACGTCGAGCGGTCGACCCTCGAGGCGTTATAAGGCCCGCCGCGAATCGCGAATGACGTCCGTGGACTACTCCCCGGCGCCCCAGTCCTCGACGCGCTTCGGCCGGTCGGAGACGGCCATCACGTCGATGTCGTCGG
>ENA-ORCR01000242-ORCR01000242.1-marine-metagenome-genome-assembly--contig:-NODE-242-length-46215-cov-7.445858_pt1 | contig 46215 bp, 41 predicted proteins | sample MGYA00237782_ERZ508514 | MGnify/ENA primary metagenome ERZ508514 (study PRJEB26185, sample SAMN06268960) | marine metagenome | isolation source: Eden Landing Ponds, San Francisco, CA, USA | place...
GTGGATCACCCGTGTCATCTGCCCGGTCCTTGGCCGGTATCGGGTTTAGGGGTTCCGGGGGCGGAGCGGAAGTGGTCCGGCGGTCACCAGGTGCGCTCGCCGTCGTCATCGCCGCCTCGACTATCGTCGCCGTTATCACCGCCGCCGGCCGCCGCCTCGCGGAACCGTCGGAACGCGGCGCGCGCCTCGCGACCGCGTGCTGCGCCGGCCTCGTCGCCGTCGCGTTCGGCGGCGGCGATCGCCTCGTCCAGCCGGTCGAGCCCGCCGCTGTCGACGAACCCCGCGGCGCGCCGCAGGTCGGTTCGCGCGGCGTCGGCCTCGTCGATCACGGCGACGGACAGCCGGGTCGCGGTGTCGGTGCGGTTCGCCAGCGCTGAAAGCGCCCGCTTGACGGCGGCGGTCGAGACCATGGATCGCCGTGGGTCGCTATCGCTCATAAGGAACGGCTCTTGGAGGAGGGGACCGGAGGTACGGGGACGGGAACGACGACGGTGAGCGGCGCGTCGATCCGGGCGAACTCGCTACACCGACAGGGTGTACAGCCGCTTCCGGGCGTCGGCGAAGGAGAACCGGGAGTCGACGACGCCCTCCTCTTCCAGCCGCGAGAGCGCGTACCTGACGGTTCGCGGCGGGAGAAGAGTCTCCTCGGCGAGCTCGCTCTGCGTCAGGGTCTCGTTGTAATCGAGCACCTTCGCGACGAGCTTCGCGCTCGGCGGCAGATCCCGAACGTCGTTCCAGCGGTCCGTGACGTCTTCGTCGGCGGCGACGGCGTCGGTGGCACTCATGCGTACCTCTGTGTCGTTCATGCCAGTAGATAATATTTACTATCCATTTTTATTACTTGTATGCATTTTTAAGTCACGTCGCGAGTACCGCCCCCGTCAGAGTGAGCCCGCCGAGACCGATACAGACGCCCCAGAACGGAACGCTGTCGACGGTTCGCAACAGCGCACCGATCGTCGCGTACCCCGTGGCGGCGGCCGCACCGAGCGCGACGCCCGCGGCGAGCGCCCCGACCCCGAGTCCCGTGTCGAGGAAGGCCAGCAGCCCGCCACCGACGGACGCCGGAATCGCCAGCAGGAACGAGAGTCGGAACGCTCGGTTCGGCTCGTGGCCTCGGAGGAGGAGCGTCCCGGCGGTCACGCCCGAGCGAGAGACGCCCGGGAGGATGGCGAGTCCTTGGGCGATGCCGACAACGACCGCGTCGACTCCGTCGGGCGTCGTCCGGTCGCCGCCCCCGCCGCGCACGGCGTACTGGAAGGCGCCCGTGATCACGAGCAGACCGCCCACGACCGCGAGGAGGGTCCCTCCGGAGGAAGCGGTAAAAAGCCCCGACAGCGAGACGTACGCGGTGATCCCGACGATGCCGGACACCAGTGTTCCGACCGCGAGGAACGTCACCGCGGCCAGTTCCCCGTCGAAGGCGCGATCCGGTCGCCACCTCGGTACCAGCGCGGCGAGATCGCACACCTCTCTGCGGTAGTACGCGGTCGCGGAGAGCGCGGTCCCGAGATGGACGAACAGCGCGAACGCGACCACCCGTTCGGGGGCCTGCCCCAGCGCCGACAGCAACAGCGCGATGTTCCCCTCGCTCGAAACGGGGAGCCACTCCAGCACCCCCTGTGCGATCCCCACCGCGAGTGCGACGAGAATCTCCGATCCGCTCATCTGCGTCGGGTCACCGTCGGACCGTGTCGGTGAGCAGCGAGAGCAGGTCGCCGAACACCCGCCAGAGCTGGCGGACGATGATCTTGGCGTCGAAGCGGAGCGACTGCTGTCGGATGTACTGCAGATCGCACTGGAGCTTCTGTCTCGGCGTCTCGCTCGACACGTCGTGTATCTGTGCGAGCCCGGTCAACCCCGGCTTCACGAACCACCGCTTCTGCCACGCCCGGCTCTCCTCGAGGAGCAGTTCCTCCTCTTCGGTCCACACCGCCCGCGGCCCGACGACGCTCATCCGTCCGCGGAGGATCGACCACAACTGCGGGATCTCGTCGAGGTGGGTCCGTCTGAGGAACCGCCCGACTCGGGTGATGCGGCGCTCGTCTTCGCCGGGCGTCGCGGCCTCGCTCTCCGGGAGCATGCTCCGGAACTTGTACACCGCAAAGGTGTCGCCGAACATCGCCGTCCGGTCCTGCCGGTAGAACACCGGGCCGCGGCTGTCGAGTTTGATGGCGACCGCGATCAGCGCGCCGAGCGGCGCGGTCACGAGCAGCGCCGTTCCGGCGAAGCACACGTCGAAGAGGCGCTTGCCGAGGCGTTGCTGGAGCCCCCACGGTTCGAGGTCGATCTCGGCGAGTCCGGTCTCCGGCCCGATCGCGGCGTGCGTCTCGCTGAGGAGAACGCTCTCGCCGTGTTCGTCCGGCACCACCACGTCGACGCCGTGTCGGTGACAGGTGGCGAGCACGCCGAAGAACTCGCCCCGGTCGGCCTCGGCCAACATCGGGATCACGGTGCCGACGTTGGAGCCTTCGAGGATCTCGTCGAGTCGCGAGAGCCCGCCCAGGCAGTCGTAGTTCGCCACGTCGGGGCCGATGGCTCCGTACCCGCCGTCGGTTCCGACGCGTTTCCCGTTCGCCGCGGTCGTGTGCGTCGAGGAGGCGTATCCGACGACGGACTCGCTGGTGTGTCGGATCGCGGTCTCGATCCGCTCGGGGTCGTGTCCGATGACCAGCGCCCGGCCGTTCCCGTCGAGGTAGCGAGACTGGAGCGCGAGGAACCACGCCGGCAGCACCGTTCCGAGGCTACCCGCTGCGAACGCGAGCGTCGCCTGCGGGAGCCGGTACGGGAACCCGAAGTAGCCGAGGGTCGCCAACACGAGGGCCGCGAGCGCTAACTGCTGTAGCGTCTCGGTGATCGTGTCGAGGATGCGCCGCGATCGCGGCTTGTACAGCGGTCCCAGCGCGACGGCGATCACGAGCGCCGTCACGGCGAGCGTCGGGAGGAACGCCGACGCGAACGGGCCGGCGGACTGGGGTTCGAGACCCAGCAGCCGGCCGACGTGCGTCTGCACCCACGGTGTCGTCCCCACGACGGTCGTCAGCCCGGTCAGCGCAACGGTCCCGGCGACCCCCAGCGATCGGTACTGGTGCCCCGAGCGCATCGTCACTGCCGGTCGGCGGTCGCGGGTCGGTTCGAACGCGCGCGCCTCGACCGGGCGGTCCTCGGGAGCGGTCTGTGCGGCCCGCGATCGGCTGTCCGTCGCATGATCGTTACAGATTTTTTGGCCAACCTAAAACAAAAAGGTGTGGGTTTCGGGTCGGCGACCGACACTCGTCACGGCCGCGGCGAGGTTCCGCGCGATTTATTCGTGAACCGGTCGAACCCACAGGCGTGAGTCCGCCTTCGACGGAACGGCGCCCGTTTCTCGCCCACCGTCGTTCGTCTCCCTCGAAGGCGACGAGGCATAAATGTTTTAGGCCAGCCAAAAAACTGGTTGGTATGGACGAGCATGACGGCGGCCGTCTGCGACAACCCTCCCAGCGCACTTTCGGACGGCGCCGCGGGTTTCTTAAACAGGTGGGCGCAGTTGCGGGGATCGCTGGAGTTGCGGGATGTCTGAACGGATCTGGTGGATCTGGAGGATCGGACGGCTCCGACGGGTCGGGGGAGTCGGCGTCGGTGCCCGAGCCGATGACCTACTCCGAAGACGAGCTGTACAACATCGACGAGTGGCGCGGCGACGGGCCGCAGGTCGGTGAGCGCCCGAGCGAGTACACCGGCCTCTCGGTGCTCGATCTGCCCGACCTCCGCGGAGAAATAACCGTGTACCTCGGCGGGGGCGAAGGCGGGCTCTACGAGGACGCGATGCAGCGCATCCAGAACCTGTATCGGAACTTCACCGTCTATATTCGGCCGGCGTCCTCCTCGCAGCTGGCGAACACCATCATCGAGGAGACCAACGCCGGACAGAGTCCCGCCGACGTCTTCTGGGCCATCGACGCCGGCTCCGTCGGCGTCGTCGCCGAGAGCGGGGCGACCGTCACGCTCCCCGACCACGTCACGCAGTCGGTTTCGGACACGTACCACCCGACCGACGAGTGGATCGGGATCATGGGCCGCGCGCGTTCGGTCCCGTTTAACTCCAACCAGTTCGACGAGAGCGACATCCCCGACGCTGTCGCCGACTTCCCCGACTACGCCCCGTTCGAGGACGGGATGGGATGGGCCCCGACGTACGGCGCCTTCCAGGCGTTCGTCACCGCGATGCGGGAGCTCAACGGTCGCGAGGCGACGAGACGGTGGCTGGAGGCGATGCAGGAACACGGCGTCGAAACGTACGGCGACGAGTTCCAGGTCGCGAACGCCGTCGCCAGCGGCGAGATCGCGGCCGGCTTCTCGAACCATTACTACTCGCGGCTGGTGTACGAGGAGCGCCCCGACGCCCCGCTCGAACTCGCCTTCACGCAGAACGACGCGGGCGCGCTCGTCAACTGCTCGGGCGCCGAAATCATCCGGAACAGCCCCAACCCGGAGACGGCGGCGAACTTCATCCACCACCTCCTCTCTATCGAGGTCCAGGAGTTCCTCGGCACCCGCGGCTTCGGCTACCCGCTCGTTCCGAGCGTCCCCCCCATCGGTGACCTCCCGACCATCGACGAGCTCAACCCGCCGGAGCTGGACCTGAGCACGCTCGCCAACGTCGAACCGACCCTCGACCTGCTCCGGGAGGTGGGCGCGCTGTAGGATGTCCGCACTCGAACGGCTCGACGGATCGCTCGCTCGGTTCGGGTCGTCAGACTCGGAGCTCCCCACGGGGCTCGTCCTGTTGAGCGGCGCCATCGCGGCGGCGGTGCTCTCGCCCATCGCGTGGCTCCTGTTCCGCGTCGTCAACGCCGAAACCGACGTCTCCCTGGTGACACAGCCGACGACGCTGCTCACGAGCATCGGTCTCGTCGCGGTCGTCACGGGCGCGTCCGTCCTCCTCGGCGTCCCGTTGGCCTTCCTCACGGTCCGGACCGACCTCCCCTTCCGGCGCTTCTGGACCATCGCGGTCGCGCTCCCGCTCGTCATCCCCAGCTATCTCGGGGCCTTCACCTACATCTCCGCGTTCGGCCCCAGCGGCTACGTCGCCGACGCGCTCGCGACCGTCGGCGTCGAATCGATCCCGTCGATCTACGGGTTCCCCGGCACCGCGCTGGTGTTGACGCTGTACACGTTCCCGTACGTCTTCATCACGACGCGCGCGTCGCTGCTCTCCTTCGACGAATCGCTGATCGAGGCCGCGCGCACGCTGCAGGTGTCGCGGTTGGAGGCGTTCCGGCGCGTGACGCTCCCGCAGCTCGTCCCCGGTATCGCGTCGGGGGCGCTGCTGGTCGCGCTGTACGCGCTCTCCGACTTCGGGACGCCGAACCTCCTCCGGCTCGAAGTGCTCACGCAGGCGATCTGGGTGGAGTTCAACGGCTTCGGCCGCGAGACGGCAGCGATGCTGTCGCTACAGCTGCTCACCATCACGGCGGTCATCCTCGCGGTGCAGTCGCGCGTCGGCGACACGACGCAGGGGGCGTACGTCGGTACCCGCGCCAGCACGAGCGGCGACACGACGATATCGCTCGGGGCGTGGACCGCGCCGGCGCTCGCCTTCTGTAGCGCCGTCGTCACGATGTGTCTGGTCGTTCCCCTCGGCGTCCTGTTCGTCTGGTTCCGGCGGGGCGGATCGGGCGTCGGTCGGACCCGGCTCGTCTTCGAGTGGTCGTACGCCACGAACTCCGTGCTCGTCTCCGTGGCCGCCGCGGTCGCGTGCGCCCTCGCGGCGATCCCCGTCGCGTACCTCGCCGCCCGACACCGCTCGGCGGTGACGGAACTCATCGACCGGGCGACGTACGTCGGCTACGCGATGCCGGGCATCGTGCTGGGGCTCGCGTTGGTCTTCTTCGGGGTCGCCTACGGGTCGACGGTGAGCGATCTCGCGTCGGTCGTGCCCGCCGCGAACTACCTCCCGACGCTCTACCAGACGCTCCCGCTTCTGATCTTCGCGTACGTCGTCCGCTTCCTGCCGCAGTCGGTCGGCGCGACCCGCTCGTCGGCGATGCGAGTCGACCGGAACCTGACGGAGGCCGCCCGCCTGCTCGGTCGCTCGCCGCTCGCGGCCTTCCGGGAGGTGTCGTTACCGCTCATCGCGCCCGGCGTGTTCGCGGGCGCGGCGCTCGTCTTCCTCACGACGATGAAGGAGCTTCCGGCGACGCTGCTGCTCCAGCCGACCGGCTTCGACACGCTCGTCACGTACATCTGGGCGGTCCGCGAGTCCGGGAGCTACGGGGCGGCGGCGATCCCCGCCCTCGTCCTCATCGTCGTCTCCGGCCTCTCGATGGTCGTCATCCTCTCACAGGAGAAGTAACCATGTCACGAATGACCTCCCCTCACACCGACGCCGACGAATCGACCGCCGAAACCGACGCCGCAACCGACCGCGCGACCGATACCGGGACCCCCGCGACTGACGCCGCAGTCGACGCCGCCCGGACCGACCCCGCGGCCGACACGGTCCTCGATCTGGACGGCGTCGCGAAGGCCTACAGCACCGAGAGCGCGGTCGAAGCGCTCTCGATGTCGGTCGTCGACGGCGAGATCCTGGCGCTTCTCGGCCCCTCCGGGTGCGGGAAGACCACGACGCTGCGGCTGATCGCCGGACTCGAACGCAGCGACGCCGGCACGATCGACCTCGACGGCCGGACGCTCGCCGACGCGGCGGCGGGGGTCTTCGTACCCCCCGAGGAGCACAACATCGGGCTGGTCTTTCAGGACTTCGCGCTGTTCCCGCACCTGACCGCCGCGGAGAACGTCGGCTTCGGGCTGTCGGACCGCTCCGCGAGCGACCGCGACGAGCGCGTCGCGGAGCTGCTCGATCTGGTGGGGCTCACCGACCACGCCGACCACTACCCCGAGGAGCTCTCCGGCGGCCAGAAACAGCGGATCGCGCTGGCGCGTTCGCTCGCTCCCGAACCGGACGTGCTGTTGCTCGACGAGCCGCTCTCGAACCTCGACATCCGCCTCCGGGTCTCGATGCGCGAGGAGATCCGCGACATCATCAAGGCGACCGGCGTCACGGCGGTCTGGGTCACCCACGACCAGGAGGAGGCGCTCTCGGTCGCCGACCGCGTCGGCGTCATGAACGACGGTCGCCTCCGGCAGATCGGCTCGCCGGAGTCCATCTTCCAACGGCCGGCCTCGCGGTTCGTCGCCACCTTCCTCGGACAGGCGAGTTTCCTCTCGGCCCGCGTCGCCGGCGACTCGCTGGTGACGGATCTCGGGCGTCTCGACGCCGACCGCTGCGCCGGCCTCGACGCGCCCGACGGGTCGACCGTCGACGTGCTCGTCCGTCCGGACGACCTGCGGGCGGCGCCCGCCGACGGGCCCGGAGACGGTCGCATCGTCCGCCGGCAGTACCAGGGGCCCGCCTTCGTCTACCGCGTCGAACTCGCGGACGGCAACGAGGTTCACTGCCTCCACAACCACACCGAGAGCTTCGAGGTCGGGGAGGCGGTGACGGTGGAGATCGTCGCCGATCACCCGCTCTCCTGGTACCCGTCCGAGTGAGGGACCGCCGCCAGACGCTGTCGCAGCGAGCCCGCCGTCCGCGCCCACTTCTGCATGCACGCGAACACGTACCACGCGAGGAGTTCGTATCGCCGCTCCGGCGCCCGTTCGAGCGACTCGCGAAACCGGAGCGGGTGTACCGGTAACACGTTCCGCGGATCGGCGAGCGGTCGCACGTCGAACCGGTCGCCGTGGTAGTGGCGGAGCTGTTCGCGCCCCCGACCGATGCGGCGGTTCTGCGCCAGCACGTCGCCGAGCGTCGCTCGGGCCGGATGGTAGAGCGTAATGCTCGGCTCGTACGTCAACTCGAAGCCGGCCTCGTGTGCCCGCCGACCGAACTCCAGGTCGCCGTTCGACGCTAACCGCGCGTCGAAGTCGCCGATCGCGTCGAGCAGCCGTCGGCTGACCACGAGACAACAGGTCGGCGCGAAGCGGTTCTCTCGGACGTACGTCTCGATGGGAAACCCGCTCGCGCGCCGGTAGCGCGCCACCGTGCCGTCGCCGGCGACGAGTTCGACCCGACAGCCCATGTAGTCCCGGTCCGCCATCGCCCGCGTGATGTCACCCACGTACTCCTCGTCGACCCACATGTCGGCGTCGACGAAGCCGATCACGTCGCCCGAGGCGGCGGCGATGCCCGCGTTGCGCGCGGCGTAGGAGCTCTGCACCTCGTCTTCGACGACGTGTCGGACTCGATCGCGCTCCGCGAACCGCCGCGCGACGGCGGCGGTTTCGTCCGTCGACCCGTTGTCGGCGATGACCACTTCGTAGTCGGTCGCGCGCTGGTCGAGCAGCGACTCGACGGTCGTCTCCACCCCCTCCGGGTCGTTGTACACCGGGATGACGACGCTCGTCGTCATCGGTCGGCGAGCCGCCGTGTGAGCGGCATTTCGAGGACCGTCACCAGCCGGTACAGCTCCTCGCCGACGTTCGCCTCGCCCTCGCGGTGACGCCGATACAGTCGTTCGGTCGCGTCCCAGTCGAGGGGGGAAAGCGCCCGGATCGTCTCCTCGTTCGCGGCGATGGCGTCCCCCACGAAGTCGGTGTCGCGAACGACCTCGTCTTTGTCCTGCCAGGGGCCGTCAGTCCGGTGGGACGCCGGTCCGAGCTTGTCGAGCTGGTTCGACACCCGTTTGCCGACGGCGTGGGCCGCCTTCGGGTACGACATCGGAAGCCGTGAAGAGGCGTGCGGAATCCGGCCGAGCGTGTCGTCGAACGACGCCACGGCCCCCTGAACCACGTCGTGGCGCAGGCGGTACGCGAGCGGCATCGAGAGGTGCAGATCGAGCAGTCGCCGGTCGAGGAACGGGTTCCGCGTCGGGGCGATCTGGAGCGCGCTGAACAGGTCGAAGCCGATCCCGTTCGTCACCGGGAACAGCGACGTGTGGAGGCTCAACTGCTCGATCGACTCGTAGCCGACGCCGTGGAAGTCGACGCTGGCGGGCCCGGTCGCAATGTTTTCCGCCAGTATCTCTCGATAGGCCGGTCCGGTCAGATACGACGGCCGACGGGTCTCTCCCGACGACACCCGCCCGTCGAGGAACGCGTCCGTGTCGGTCACACGGTCGACGAACGGCGGATACAGCGTCACGCCCCGAGGCAGCCGGATCTCTCGTTGGGGAACGCTCCACGCCCCGAACAGGTCGTCGCTGTACAGCCCGGTCAGGAGCACGTCGACGTCGCCGGCGATCTCGTCGGCGAACCCGAGCGCGTGACCGGTGTGGAACGGGCCGACGAACTCCTGGATCGGCGCGGCCCGTTCGAGCAGCGCGGCGTGGTACCCCAGGCCGCGGTCGAGCCGCTCGAACCGCGCGCCGCCGGCCTCCGCCGCGCGGCGGGCGACCCGCGCCTCCCGGTTCTCGCCGTCGGCGAGGTGATACGCCGTGAGGTCGGCGTCTGCGGCCGCGAGGACGGCTCGGGAATCGCTCCCGCCGCTCAGCAACAGCCCGTACTCGCGCCCGTCGTCGGTCCGATCGGCGACGGCCTTCGCGAACCGCTCGACGAACTCCCGAGCGAAGTACGATGGGGGCTTGTCGACGGGGCGGTAGCGCGGCGTCCAGTACCGCTCTCGGGTCGTCTCTCCCGAGTCGAGATCGTAGGTGAGCACCGTCGCCGGCGGCAGCTGCGTGACGCCCGTCACCGGCGTCTTCGTGCCGAAAACCCGGCGCGCGTAGAAATACTCCGAGAGGTAGGCGTCGTCGAATCCGAACGAGGCCCCCGGCGGCTCCGGCACGGTCTGGACGTTCGTCGAGAACGCCAGCCGGTCGTCCCCGGTCGCCAGATACAGCGGTCGCGCGCCCAGTCGGTCGACGAAGAAGGCGGCGGTTCCGGCGCTCGGATCGTAGACGCAGCCGACGAACTCGCCGTCCAGTCGCTCGACGAAGTCCAGCCCGTGGTCGGCGTACTCGGCGGCACAGACGGCGGCCGTTCGCCGCGGGTCGACCGACCGCCGACCACCGCCGTCGGTAACGCTGTACACCTCGCCCCAGACCCACACCAGCGCGCCGTCGGGCGCCTCGACCGGCTGGTCGATCGACGAGCCGTCGTGGAACGCCGTCCGAACCGCGATGTCGGCATCTCGGTAGGTACCCGCCGTCTCGCCGCCGGCGACTGTTTCCGGGACCGTCCGGAGGTCGCCCGCGGGATCGCTCCCGGCGACGCCCGTGAACCCGGCCATCGCTAGTCGGAGTTCGGCGCTTCCGCCGTCTCTTCGGCCCGGCGGGCTCCCCGCTCGCGGACGAACTCGTCGACGGAGAACTGTTGGAACGTCTCGGCGGGCGCCGCGTCGTACACCCGCTCGCCGACCAACTGATTGACGATGACGGCGTTCCGGTGCGGCCCGAGCCCGAGGTCCGGCGCGTTGATGCCGTGGGTGTGAAGCTCCGCGTTCTGGACGAATATCTCGCCGTCGAGGTCGGTCCGGAGCCGGAAGTCCTCGGTTATCGAGAGCCGCCCGGCGTCGTCGCGCGCCAGTTCGGGTTCGAGCGGGGCGAGGAACGGCGGGTCCTCCCGCTCGTAACCGGTCGCCAGCACGACCGCGTCGCTCGTGTGAACGAACGCCTCTCCCTCCTCGCGCTGCTCGCAGAGCAGTTGGTTGCCGGACTCGCCCTCGATGTCGCCGATGTCGACGACCTCCGTCGCGGCCAACAGGCCGACGTCGACCTCGACACCCCCGACGGACTGCTCGTACAGTTCGTCGTAGATCTTCGCGCTCGTGGCGGGATCGATCCCCTTGTACACGAGGTCCTGTTCGGCGAGGAGCTCGTCTTTCGTCTCCTGAGACAGCCCGTAGAAGTACTCGGTGTACTCCGGGGTGTACACCATGTGGCCGAGCTTCCCGTCGACCATCTGGAAGAAGCCGGGCGAGCGCGTGATCCAGTCGAGGCTGTAGTCGTTGTCCGGCCGGCGGTCGAGCAGGTCGTGGAACACCTCCGCGGCGCTCTGGCCGGAGCCGACGACGGTGACCGACTCCGCCTCCAGACAGCGGTCGCGCCGGCCGAGGTACGACGCCGAGTGGAACACGCTCCCGCCGAGGGCGTCCTCCAGTTCCTCGGGAACGTGTGGCTTCGTGCCGACGCCCATGACGACGTTCTCCGCGGTGTGACGGTCGCGCTCACCGGTGACCGGGTTGACGGTCTCGACGGCGAAGACGCCGTCCGCCTCGTCGATATCGGTGACGCGGCGGTTGAACCGGAGCGTCGACAGCGAGTCGGCGACCCACCGGCAGTACTCGTTGTACTCCCGCCGCGGGATGAAGAACTCCTCGTAGAAGTAGAAGTCGTACAGCCGATTCGCCTCGCTGAGATAGTTGAGGTAGCTGTGGGGGTTCGTCGGGTCGACCATCGTGACGAGGTCCGCGAGGAACGGGACCTCGAGGGTCGTCCCCCGAATGAGGGTGTCCTCGTGCCAGTTGAACTCGCCGTTCTGTTCGAGGAACTGCACGTCGAGGTCGGCGGCAGCGCCGTCGAGCAGCGCCGCCAGCCCGAGGTTGAACGGGCCGAGGCCGATTCCGAGGAGATCATACTCGGCGTCGGTCATGCGTCACCTTCGAAGCGCTCGCGGTCACAGAACAGCAACAGTGCGGTCTTGTCGGGGAGTTCGACCTCTCGCTGGGGCTCGAAGCCGCACTGCTCGAAGACGTGGATAACCGCCTCGTTTCGGGCGTCCGGCTCGACGACGACGCGGTCGGTCTCGGAGTGTTCGAACAGGAAGCTGAGCATGGCGGACACCAGCGGCGCGGCGTAGCCGCGACCCAGGTACTCCGGTGGTCCGATGAGCAGGTGAAACCCCCGATCCGCCGGGTCGGCGTCGTAGTACTCGCCGATCCGGTCGTCGGCCGCCCAGTAGGCCTCCCAGTAGCTCATCGGCGTGTGGTCGAGCGACCCGATGTAGAGGGTCTGGTTCGGGTCCGCGGCGCGCTCGCGGATCGTCTCGTGGACCTGCGGAAGCGGGTCGTTCTGCTCCCAGTACGGGAGCACGTGCTCGCTGTTGAGCCACGCGTGGAGCCGGCCGAGGTCTCGATCCGGGTCGACCTCCCGGAAGCCGACGTGTTTCCCGAGCGCTTCGTCGACGGCGGAGACGTCGTACCCCTCCCGAACCGCCTGTTGATGGCCCTTCATCCTCCTGCCGAGCGCGACGGCGCTCCGTTCCGGTCGCACTCTCCTCTCGCTCCCCCGCTCTCTCCGACAGTCCCCGTATGCGGCCATCTCGTTGTTCTACTCACGGGTGATCACTCACTTGGACTTGTATTGTTTAGGCTGGCCTTAAAATTATTCCCATCCGCCGTGCGGCGTCTCTCGCCGCCGGAGAGGGAATGATCGCTACTCGGTGAGGTCGGTCACCGTCCCGGTGACCGTCACCGTCTCGAGGCGCAGCGTGAGATCAGTCCCGGCTCGGAGCGGCCGCCCGTGGAACACGAGTCCGTCGTCGGTTCGTCGCGTTCGGAGGTCGACGGTGAGCGTCACGTCGACGTTACGGGGGTGCTCGCGCTCGTAGATGTTCCCGTCGTCGCTCGTGAGTACCACGGTGGCGGGCGCGGTCCGCCTGTCGGTGACGGTCGCGGTGACGGCGTCGCCGCGTCGCTCGACCGCCCCGGTACGGACGTCGTCGGCGACGTCTGGATCGACGTCGCGGAGCGTGACCGTCGCGGTCGTCTGGGTGCGCTCGCCCGCCGGCGAACTGCTCCCCACCCGGGTCACGTTCCCGGCGAAGGCGTATCGGGAGGTGCTGAACTCGATCGGTTCGGCAAGCCGGACCTCCGTGCCGCCGAAGTGGGTTCCACCGGAGCGGTTCACGGTGTGGAGCGTGAGCCCGACGATGTCGGTTCGGGCCGTCTCGTTGCCGACCGGGGGGAACGCCGTCTCCTCGATCGTCGCCACCCGCCGATCGTCGAGTCGGAACGTGTCGCCGACGCTGACCGCGTCCCGGGTCGCAGCCGGCAGGCTCGTCTCGACGACGACCGGGAGCGTGCCGGTGTCGAGCGACGCGCCGGACTCGGCCAGCGACAGCACGGTCCCGTCGACGTCGTACGCCGACGTCGTGACCGCGAGCAGATCGCCGCGCCGGACCGGACCGTCTCGGTACTCGAACGTCCGTTCGCCGGCTGCGTCGGCGGGAGTCAGCGTCCCGTCGACGCGAACGCGAGCGACGACGGAGACGTTGTCCCCCGTTCCCGGCCCGACGTACACGTCGGTGACGACGATATCGCCGTTGCGAGACGCGTCGCCCGCGGAGAGTTGCGACGCGACCTCCAGCGACTGATCGCCGAGGTCGACGGTCGCGTACCTGGACTCCGGGGTCCCGCGGTCGCCGTCGTCATTGGTGAGCGACGCGACGACCATCCCGCCGGCCGCGAGAACGACGAGCGCCGCGACCGCGATCACCGCGGCGTCGATGACGTTGACGCGGCCGAACAGCCGCCCCCGGTCGTCGATGAGACTCACGGGCGCGGCCTCGTCGTTCGTCGGCGGATGGCGGTCTCCATCGATACCCTCAGCTACCCACGATTCCGAGAGCCCCGACTAAGGCGTTTCGTATATGGATGCGCTTATGGTCGCCGACGGCGCTCCACCGAAGTACGCACCCAGTAATGCCGGACCCTGACCCGCCCTCGGCGTCGAGACAACAGAAGCTGGACGCGATAGCGAGCGTCGCCCGCTATAACCCCCGTCTCACCGGCGGGATCATCGCGCTCGGGACCCTCGCTGCCGTCCTCGAGGGGATCGGGCTGAGCTTCATCCTTCCCATCATCCAGCTGGTCCAGTCCGGTTCCGGCGCCGCCGCCACCGGCGGTATCGCCGAGGCGTTCGCGAGCGGCTACCGGTTCGTCGGCGTGCCGCTGACGCTCGGCACCGCGGTGGCCGGCGTCGCCGCCGTGATGACCGTTCGGTTCACGGCCAGCTTCTTCGTGGCGTGGCTGCGAGAGGCGCTGCGGACCTACTACATCCGCGACCTCCAGCTGACGGCGTTCTCGAACGCCTTCGACGCGCGCATCTCGTACTTCGACGAGGAGGGGTCCGACGACGTGTTGAACGCCATCATCACGCAGACGTTCTACGCCGGGCGCGTCATCGAGAACTTCGTCCTCTTCTTCGAGCAGTCGCTGCTCGCGCTCGCGTACGGGCTCACCGCGCTCATCATCTCGCCGGTGTTGACCCTCGTCACCGCCGTCACGCTCGGCGGCGCGACCTACCTCTCGCGCACCATGGTCGACTCGGGATACGACGTGGGCGAGCGGGTCGCCGACGCCAACGAGCAACGGCAGTCGGCCGCGCAGGCGGGGACGCAGGGGATGCGCGACATCCGCATCTTCGGCATCGGCGACGAGCTCTTCTCGGAGTTCAGCGACGCCGTCGAGCAGTACACCAACTCGCGGATCCGGCTCCGGCGCAACGAGGCCCTGATCACGAACTTCTACCAGCTCGTCGTCGCGGTCTCGATATTCGCGCTGATCTACCTCTCGCTCACGGTCGCCGACCTGAGCCTCGGTCACCTCGGTCTGTTCCTCGTGGCGACGTTCCGACTGGGGCCGAAGGCGAGCCGCGCGAACGAGCTCGTCTACCAGATCGAGAAGGACCTTCCCCACCTCGTCCGGACTCGGGAGTTCACCGCCGAGCTGTCGAGCAACACTGAGCCCGAGGGCGGCTCGGAGCCGGTTCCGGCGGCCGTCGACACGCTGGTCGCCGAGGACCTGGAGTTCTCGTACGACGGGGAGACGCCGGTGCTTCGCGGGATCGACTTCGAGGCCGAGGCGGGCGAGTCGATCGCGTTCGTCGGCCAGTCGGGCGCGGGGAAGTCCACCGTCGTCTCGCTGCTCTCGCGCATGTACGAGCCGACGGGCGGCGAGATCCGGGCGAATGGGACGCCGATCCGCGAACTGGACATCGACGAGTGGCGCGAGCACATCGCCGTCGTCAGACAGGACCCGTTCGTGTTCGACGACACGCTCCGGTACAACCTCACCATCGGCAACCGCGACGTCGACGAGGACGAACTCGACCGCATCTGCCGTATCGCCCGCGTCGACGAGTTCCTCTCCGACCTGCCCGACGGGTACGAGACCCGCGTCGGCGACGACGGCGTCAGGCTGTCGGGCGGCCAGCGCCAGCGCGTCGCGCTCGCCCGAGCCCTGCTCGACGCCGACGCCGACGTCCTTGTGTTAGACGAGGCGACGAGCGACCTCGACTCCAACCTCGAACGGGAGGTCCAGCGGGCCATCGAATCGATGAGCCACGACTACATCGTCGTCACCATCGCTCACCGGCTCTCGACGGTGAAAAACGCCGACCGCATCTACACGCTCGAAGACGGCCGCATCTCGGAGGCCGGCGACCACGGAGAACTCATCGAGCGGGACGGGACCTACGCGGACCTGTACGGGATCCAGACGAGCCGGTAGCGCAGTCGCTTCTGCGCCGATGGTATCCGCTCCGTTCGCCGATCAGCGATCGAGACACCGCTCGTACAGCCGCTCGAACTGCGGCACGACGGCGTCCGGGCGGTAGGCGTCCACTCGCTCTTTCGCACGCTCGGAGAGCGTCGGGAGGTCGCCGTCCGCGGTCAGCGTGGCGATGGCCTCGACGAACCCCTCGACGGAGCCGTCGGTGACGCGTCCGCCGTCCCCGACGATATCGGCCACGCTCCCCACGTCGCTGGCGACGGTCGGGGTCCCCGTCGCGAGCGCTTCGAGGAACACCCGGCCGAACGGCTCGTCCCACTGCCCGGGATAGACGAAACAGTCGTGGTCGGCGAACAGCGCCGGGAGGTCGCCGTTGGGCACCCAGCCCGTGAACGCGACCGCGTCGCCGACTCCTTCCCGCTCGGCGGCGGCCGCCAGTTGCGACTGTTGGCCGCCGTCCCCGACGACGGTCAGGCGAAAGTCGGCCTCGTGGCGGCGGTTCAACGCCGCAAGGATCGGGATCAGCCGATCGACGCCCTTGTGTTCCGCGAGCGAGCCGACGTACAGCAGCTCGTACGGCGGTCGAAAGTCGCTCTCGTGGGGGCGAGCGAACCGCTCGTCGAGGAGGTTCGGAATCACGCTGAGCCGGTCCGCCGGAAAGCCGAAGTCGGCGTACGTCGCCTTCAGGTGGGGTGAGAGGGCGTGGTACCCGTCGATCCGATCGGCGACCGCCTCGCCTCGCCGGACGAGCGTCAGGTAGCCGAGCCGGCTCGCGGCCCGGTACGGCGCGCTGTACTCGTCGTGCCCGCCGCTCGTCGCGACCGAGCAGGCGGCACACTTCGCGAGGCCGTTCGACGTACACGCCTCCCGGTCCATGTACCGGAGGTCGTTTTTCGGGCAGACGGCGCCGTAGGCGTTGAGCGTTACGACCGTGGCCGCGTCGGTGTCGGCGACCGCCTCGCCGAGCGCCGGCATGGCGTTCATCACGTAGCTGTGAACCACGTCGTACGTGCCGAACTCCGCGGCCCGCTCACGGATCGCGTCGTTCAGCTGGAACCCCGTGTGATACGGGTAGCCGGAGCGGTCGAGCGATCGGAGCGTGACCGCCGAGTCGCTCGCGGCGTCTTCCGGGGGGCGTTCCCGGCAGTACACGGTCACGTCGTGGCCCCGATCGGCCAACTCGAAGACGATGCGGGAGGCGCTGTGGGTCGCGCCCGTTCCCTCGCTCTCCGGATGGCTCGGGTGAACGAACGCTATCGAGAGCGACTCGCTCGCCATCGTCACTCCGCGTACCCGAGGTCGCGGAGCCGCTCGGCCACGACACCCTCGTCGGCCGCGTCGCGTTCGGTGCCCCCGTCTCGCTCGTCGCCCTGATCATCGGTGGCTCCCCGGGTGACGGTGCGTCGCGTCCCGGCGTCGTGGACCAGCCACGGCACCTCGACGAGTTCGTCCGTGTAGGTGCCCCGCGGGTGTCCCCACTCGCGGAACGGGATCGGGGACGACCGCTCCCCGACCATGTTGCCGTGGTCGGCGGTCACGACGGTCCGACCGTCGAGGGACTCCAACAGCGACTCGACGTGCGGGAGGGCGCGGTCCAGGTTCTCGGCGTAGAGCCGCCAGATCTCCTCGCGGTCGACGTCGAGCGTTCCCGTGAGCAGCTTGTTCCAGACGTTCTCGCCGTCGCTCGCGCCGTCGAGGTGCCCCTCGTCGAACGTCGTTCCGGACCCGACGAACGGGTAGTGCGGCTGCATGTAGTGGACGACCAGCCGCTTGTTCGGGTACTCGTCGGCGGCGCGCTTCGCGTAGGCCGTCACCGTCTCGGGGAGGACGGTGCCGTGGTCGTCGTCCCACCCGTCCTCGCGCCAGACGTCGACGACCTCGTGGAAGGCGGGCCGTATCGACTCTCGGTGCTGTGAGAGCTGCGGGTTCGCCGTCACGTACACCGTGTCGGTGAGGTCCCGTCCGGCGACGTTCGCGCGGAGGAACTCGACGGTCGTCGAGGCGCGCGAGCGTCGGCGTTCGAGCCGACCGGGGAGGTCGCTCCGGCGTTCGAACATGTCGTACCGGCAGGCGTCCAGCACGACGAGCGTGTCCCAGTCCGCCTCGAAGACGGCGATCCCGTCGGGATTGTACGGGCGACGACCGAGGCGACGGTGATACAGCCGGTTACACCCGCGCAGGAACAGCACCGGGTTCGACAGGGCGCGAGTGAGCCGGGCGCGCGTCTCCATGTGTTCGGCGTCGACGGGGGACCGGATTGAGCCTTTCGCCGGAGGGTCCGACGAGTGCGCCTATCGCCGGAAGACAAGACATTACTGCCGACGTGCGGTCGACCCGGTATGCACGTGTTGGCGGCGACGAACAACCTCTTCCCGGACCCCGAAGCGACCGGTTCGGGACGGTACAACTACGAGGTGAGTCGTCGGCTCGCCGACCGCGGTCACCGCGTCTCCGTCGTCACGAGGCGCCGCGGCGACGCGCCCGAACGGGAGACCGTCGCCGGGATGGACGTTCACCGGTATGGGGCGTCGATCCCGCGTCTCCCGGCCACGCTCCGGGATATCCGGCGGCGAGTCGAGGCCATCGAGGCGGAAGCGCCCGTGGACGCCGTGGGCTTCCACGGCGCGCTCAGCTCCCTCGGCGTCGACCGCGCGGTTTCCCCCGCAGTCCCGCGGACGTACACGGTTCACGGGCTCTGGAGCGTGGAGTACGACATTCGGGCGTCCGACGCCCCGCTCGCTGCGCCGTGGCACCGGTTCAACCGGTGGCTCCGACACCGCGTCGAGGCGCGCACTCTCTCCCGCAGCGACCAGGTCGTCGTCTTGAGCGAGTACATGCGCGATCGGGTCGAACACCACCACGACGCGACGCCGCCGTGCGCGGTCATTCCCGGCGGCGCCGACGCGACGCGGTTCACCCCGGCGGCGGCGACAGCGGACCGATTCCCCACCGCGGGACCGAACTTCCTGACGGTCCGCCGGCTGACGCCGCGGATGGGGATCGAGACGCTGCTCGACGCGTTTGCCGCCGTCGTCGAGGACGCGCCCGACGCGCACCTCTACGTCGGCGGCGACGGCCCCCTGCGGGAGTCGCTCGCCGACCGCACCGAGCGGCTCGGCATCGCGTCGTCCGTGACGTTCCTCGGCTACGTGCCCGAGGCCGACCTGCCGGCGACGTACGCCAGCGCGGACGTGTTCGTCCTCCCGACGCTGGAGTTGGAGGGCTTCGGCCTCGTGACGCTCGAAGCGCTGGCCTCGGGAACGCCGGTCGTCGGGACGCGCGCCGGCGCGACCCCGGAGATACTCGGCGGCCTCGACGACGATCCGGGGATTCCCGCGCCGCTGCTCGTCCCGCCGGGCGACGCCGACGCGCTCGCGGCGCGGCTATCCGCGTGGGGTCGGCTGTCGCCCGCAGAGCGCGCGGCGGCGGGCGACGCGTGCCGTGCGTACGTCGAGCGAGCCGGCTACACGTGGGAGGCGGTCACCGACCGCGTGGAGGCGCTGTTCGAGCGGCGCGTCGCGGACGAAACGTGAACAGTTATCCTCGCGGCGGGCGGAGTCCGGGTGTGCGACTGGACGACGCGCTCCGCGAGTCGAGGACCTATCGCGCCCTCCGGACGCTCCGGCGGTGGGCCGCCGACAGCGTCGTCTGTTCCCTCGTCGTCGACGAGCGCGTACTGAAAGGGGTCGTCGCCCTGTTCGTGGTCGGGAGCGTCCTCTCAGTGCTCGCGTCGAACCTCGGTGCGGGGATCAAGTTCCTGAGCTTCCTGCTCGTGTTCGCCGTCCTCGGGGCGGCGACGGTCCGTCGCCTCGATCCGGGCGGCGAGTGATCGGTGGAGTGATCGGGTGAGCGACCCGTACCACCGTTCGAGGGCGGGCGCGGCGAACACGCAGAGTATGAACACGAAGATTCCCCGGTGACGCACCGTCGTGCCGAAGTTCGCGTCGACGAGCCCGTAGCCGACGACGCCGGCCAGGTAGAACGTCCCGAGCGCGACCGCGACCGCATCTCGCGTCTCCGCTTCTCGTAGCGAGCCGACCGCGGCGACGGCGACGACGACGAGCGCCGGCAGCGAGGCGATCGCGAGCGCGTCGAACGCCGATCCGACGTGCAGCGGAAACGGCGCGAACTGGAAGTAGATGGCGCGTATCGGGGCCGCGAGCAGCACGTCGAGCCACGAGTCGTACGTCATCCCTTCGAGGTAGGCGGCGCCGCCCGTCGCTCGGTACTGCAGGCGGCGATTGAGCGCGTCCACCGGGAGCACCGCCGCGAACAGCGCCAGCCCGACGACCCCGCTCGGCACCGCCGCCGGCACCAGCGCGCGGAGGCCGGCTTCGCCGCTCGTGAACCGGACGGCGACGATGGCGCTCCCGCCGGCGACGGCGGCGATCACGGCGAGCAGCGCCAGCTCTTCGCGGAGGAGAAACACCGCCGCCCAGAGCGGCACCGCGGTCACGCCGGCCCAGTAGTCGCGCTCGTCGAGCGCCCGGGCGACGAGCGCGAGCAGGACCGTCGCGAGCAGCGTCGACAGGGCATCCCGCATGGGGAGCGAGGCGAACAGGAAGGGGAGCGGGAAGAACAGCAGCGCGAGGACGAGCCCGTTCGTCTCGCCGGTGTCGGGGTAGAGCCGTCGGGCGAGCGCCGCGGCCGGGAGCGGCGTCAGAACGGCGAACAGCCCGTTGAGAACCGAGAGGACGGTCGTGTCGGGCTCGAAGAGGACGTACGCGAGCGCCTGGACCGTCGCGAACGCGTCCACGGCGGAGAACGGGTCGGTCGGGCCGCCGGCGACCACGCGGAGGGCGTTGGCGTGGAACAGCGCGATGTCCCACTCGTACGGCAGCGCCGGGAGGACGACGACCGAGAACAGCACGTGGCCGGCGAGCGCGACCCCCGCGGCGTACCGGTACACCGCGGGGTACGGCCGCGAGAGGAGCGCGAACGCGACGCCGACCGCGAGGATCGCGAGGAGCATCGCTCGGGCCGAGATTACGCGCGTCGGATCATATACCTGCGGATCCGGCCTCGTCGCGTGTCCCTGCGGATCCGCCTTCGTCGAGCACTTCGCGGTACACCGCCTCGGTCTCGCGGAGCAGTCGATCGCTCGTGAACTCGCGGCGCACGCGGCGGATCGCGTTCGCGGAGAACCGCTCGTAGCGGTCCGGATCGCCGAGCACCCCCTCGACGGCGGCCGCCAGCGCCTCCGGGTCGCCGGGCGGGACCGTTCGCCCGGTTTCGCCGTCGACGCTGACGTACGGCACCCCCGTCGGGAGGTCGGTGTTGACGACGGGGAGACCGCGCTGCATCGCTTCGAGCTGTACGATCCCGAACGACTCGTTCGCGCCGACGGAGGGGAGCACGAACGCGTCGGCCTCGCGGTAGAGCCGGTCGAGACGCGCCTCGGAGACGAACCCCTCGAAGGTCACGCGGTCGGTCAGCCCCCGCCTTTCCGCCTGCCGTTCCAGCGCGCCGCGCTCTGGGCCGGTGCCGACGACCGACAGCGACCCGTCCACGCGCTCCATGGCGGCGAGGAGCGTCGCGACGCCCTTGAACGGGACCAGCCGCCCGACGAAGAGGACGTGTCGGCCCTCGGGGCGACGCGGTTCGGCGGCCGTCTCGTCGGCGTCGATCCCGAGCGGAATCACGGTCGTCTTCTCGGCGAAGGGGGCGACCGTCTCGCACTCGTCGCGCATGTTCGGCGACGTGACGAGCAGCCGGTCCGCGCCTCGCAGGAACCGGTCGAGAACCGGGCGATACGGGTAGACGACCGGACCCTTCCCGACGATGTCGTCGTGGAACGTCACCACCGTCGGCGCGTCGATCCGAGCCAGCAAGTGGCTCACCGGCCCGACCGGAAACGGAAGGTGGTAGTGGACGATGTCGGCCCACTCGGCCTGTCTCCGGAGCCGGACCGGGAACGAGGGCGCGAGCGGGGTGGACTTCACGCTCCCGAGGGTTCCGGCTCGCACGACCGGCACCCCGTCGACCGAATCGACGCCTCCCCGTCCGCGTTCGGTCGCCGTCAGGACGCGGAACGAGACGCTCTCGATCCCGGAGACCAGCTGTTCGACGACCGTTTCGACGCCGCCCGTCACCGGGCGGTAGTGTTTGCTCACCTGGAGCACGCGGATCGGTCTGTCGGCGGGGGTGGCTGTCATCGGCTTCGCTCCCGACTCAGCGATCCACACGCTTTATCTTTAGGCTATCCAAAAAATCGCCAGTGTCAGCCGATCAGTCGATATCGCGCGTCCGCTCCGTCCCATGAGCTACGCGCGAGCGCTGCTCGTGCGGTGGTCGACGCGGGACCGGCTCGCGGTGCTCGTGATCGCCGTGACCGCCGCGTTCCTCGTCGGCGCCGTCGTCGTTCTGATCGGCGTCGCCGGTCAGACGACGGCGATGGCGGGCGACCACGGCGCGGACGCCGCCGTCAGCCTCACTCAGTCGGACCCCGCCTCGATGACATCGGTCGACGGCGCGGTCACGTTCCCCCTCGCCGAGGCGACGGTCGACGGCGAGTCCCGGACGGTCGTCGGCGTCCCGCCCGACAACGGGTTCGGGGTTCCGCCGCCGTCCGGCGTCGCCGGGGCGGGGGCCGACGGGACGGTCACCGTCGCCGGCGATCGGGAGACCGTGACGCGACCGGCCGCCGCCCGGTCGGACGCCGCGCCGTTCCCGGACTCGTGGCTCGTGACCGACGCGGCGACGGCGACCGAGCTCGGCGCCGACCGGGGGCTCGCGTTCCGACAGCTTTCGGAGCCGGTGCCCGAGACAGGAGCGCCCCTGTCCGGCGTGCTCGCCTTCTTCCTCGTCGGTACCCGGCAGATGCTCGCCGTGTTCGGAGTGGTCTCTCTCGGCGTCGCGGCGCTCGTCGGCGTCGTCGCGTTCAGCGTGACGCGGATGACCGTCCGCGAGCGACGGGGGACGCTCGCCGTGTTGCGAGCGACCGGCGCGCCCGCGCGGCGCATCGGCGCGCTCGTCGCCGCCCGGGCCGGCCTGCTCACGCTCTGCGGGGCGGCCATCGGCTACGCCGTCGGAGTGATCGTCCCGAACGCGGCCGCGACGGCCGCCGTCGCGCTCGGGTTCCCCGTCGGCCTGCCGCTCGAACTCACCGGTCGAGCAACCGCGCTCGTGGCGGCGGTGCTCTGTGGGCTCGTCTGCGTCGGCGTCCTCGCTGGGGCGCTCGCCGCGCGCTCGGTCGTCAGCGGTGCGCCGCTGGACGCGGGCGAGCAGCCGACCGAGCGATCGCGGGGTCCCGGCCTCTCACGACTCCTCCCCGAGGGTCCGGAGTTCCTCCCCGCCGGCGCCGTCGTCCCGACGCTCTCGACGCTCACGGTGTTCGTCGCGTTCGTCCTCGTCGTCGCCGCGCTCGGCGGGGTGCTCGGGGGACTCGGCGGCGGAGGCGGCGGCATGGTCGTCGAGCCCGGATCGGTTCATCCCGTCGACAGCCGCGTTCCGACGGCCTACGCGTCGATGTTCCGCGAGCGCGGCGTCGCGGCGAGCCCGGAGATACTCCTCTTCCTCGCCCACGACGGACGGGCGTTCCCCGCGCGCGGCGTCGACTTCGACGCCTACCGCTCGGTGTCGGACGCTCGGATCGTCGCCGGAGCGCCGCCGAACGCGACCGACGAGGCGCTCGTCGGGACCGGCCTCGCCGACACGCTCGGCGTCGCCCCCGGCGACGAACTCGCGCTCGGCGGGAGCACGGCGACGGCGGTCGGCACCGTCGAGATCGTCGGCGTCGTCGCGGCCAGCGGCGCGGCGGACGACCACCTGCTCGTCTCGCTCCCGCTCGCGCGCCACTTGGAGGACGTCCCGGACGGCGCCGCGAACCTCGTCCGCTACCTCGAGGGCGCCGAGGCGACGACCGACGAGACGATCGCCACGCTCGGGCTCAGCGCACAGCGACGGGTCGCCGTCGGCGACAACGTCACCGCCCGCGTCCGCCTCCGCAACGTCGGCGCCGAGCGCGCAACCCGGACGCTCCGCGCGTCGTTCGGCGATCAGGTGCGCCGCGAGCGGGTCGCCCTCGACGGTGGCGAGCACCGGACCGTCGCTCTCAGGTTCCCCGCGCGAGAGCCGGGCACACAGACCGTTTCGGTCGGCGATCGTCGGTGGTCGGTGCGAGTTCTCTCGCCCGAGACGCTGGTGTTGGCACCGCTCCCCGACCGCGGACCGCCCAACGCGACGCTCCGCGTCGGCGTCGGGACCGTCGCCGGGGACCGCGTGGACGACGCGAGCGTCACCGTCGGCGACCGCACCGTCCGAACCGACGCGAACGGCAGCGCCCGGGTGCGCCTCCCGTCGACCCCCGATCGGTACGCCGTCTCGGTGACGGCCGACGACCGCTCGGCGAGCCGCGAGATATCGGTCGATCGCGACGCCGCGCGGTCGCCGGCGCTCCGACTCGTGGTCCCAGACGAAATCGGGGTGTTCACCGCGCCGACGGCCCGACTCCGGGTCCGGAACCCGTGGGAGCGGCCCGTCAGTCCGGCGGTGACGCTCTCGGGGCCGGGCGTCGACCGGACGCGAACGCTCAGCCTCGCGCCCGGCGACGAGGAGCGACTGGAGGCCACGATCGCCCGTCGCCCGCCGGGGACGCATCGCGTTCACGGCGTGGCTGGCGACGCGAGCGCGACCGGGGAGTACCGCGTGGTCGGCGACGAGCGACTGGTCGGCGCCGTCGCCGCCAGCGGTCGCGAGACGGGCGGTGTCGGTTCCGGCGGGCTGGTCTCGCGCGCGTTCGGGAACATCGCGCTCGTCCTCGCGACGCTCGTGGGGCTCGGCGCGGTGATGACGGTCGGCAGCACCGTCGCGGCGTTCGCCGACGCCGTCCAGGCGCGTCGTCGCGATATCGGAATCCACCGCGCGCTCGGCGCCGACCCCCGCCGAATCGCGCGCCGTGTCCTCGCCGACGCGGCGCGGATCGGTCTGCCCGCCGCGGTCGGGAGTCTCGCGCTCGCCGGCGTCGCGCTGGCGGCGCTGTCTCGCGTCGGGCTGCTCACCGTCTTCGGCGTCCGGCTGGCGCCGAGCGTCCCGCTCTGGCTCGCGCCGCCGCTCGCGGTCGGCACGCTGGCGCTCTCGCTCGCGAGCGCGGGGATCGTGGCGTGGCGGTACTGCGCGGTCGACCCGTCGACGCTGTTCGGGGGTGGGTCGTGAGCCGCCGCGACCCGGCGCTGTTCGCGGCGGTCTTCGCGGTCGGCGTCGCGGCCCGGCTGATCCCGCTCGGCCGCTCCCCGCTCCCGTACAACACCGACGGGTTCGTCTTCGCCAGCGGCGCCGAGCGCGCGCTCGCGGCGGACGCCGTCGCGCTCACCGGCCCCACGGCGCCCGCCGCCGATCAGTACCTGTTCGTGTCGCTCGCGGCGGTCGTGAGCGAACTCACCGGCGTCGCTCCGCTGTACGTGCTCCAGGGGCTCGTCGCCTGCCTGGGGGTCGTGCCCGCGCTCGTCGCCGTCGCCTACGTCCGTCCGCTCTTGAGCGACCTCCCGCGAGCCTCCCGACGGGGAGCCGCCGCCTTCGTCGGCGTCGGACTCGCGCTCGACGGGCCGTACCTGTTCCGCACGATGTCGGTCAACGGCGAGGTGCTCGGGCTCGCGGTGCTTTTCCCCTTCGCGCTCGCGCTCCACCGGGCCGTACAGACCGAGCGCCCCGCGTGGATCGCCGCGACGGTCGCGCTCGCCGCGACGTTGCCGGTCGTCCACAACCTGACCGCGCTGGTTGCGGGACTGGTCGCGACGGTGCTCGTCGCGCTCTCGCTCGCGCGGCGCCCGACCGCCCGTCGCGTCGCGGCGGGGGCTGTCGGCGTCGCCGGCTTCTGGGCGCTCACCGTCGGCTACTACGAACTGGTTGCGCTGCCGAAGGCGGGCGCGGTCACCGCGTCGCTCGGGCTGTTCGTCGCGTGGATCGTCGTCGTCGTCGCGCTGGCGCGCTGGATCGACACCGCGACGCCGACCGTGCAGCGGGTCGTCCCGCTCGCCCCGTTCGCCGCCGGCGCGGCCGTGTTCGCCCTCAACGCGGTCGCGCCGGTGTTCCCGGGGACCGCGACCTCGTCGCCGCGACTGCTGGCGCTCGCCGGGCCGCTTGTCTGTCTCCTCGGCCTCGCGGCGCTCGGGGCCCCGCGGCTCGCGACCCGGCGCGGACTGGCCGTCTTCGCGGTCGTCGTCGCCCCGCTCGCGGCCGTCGGCTTCGCGTTCACGGGCGGGAGCACGCCGCTGTATCAGGACCTGGCGCTGCGCGCCTCGACGTTCCTCCATCCCGGCGCGCTCGTCGCGGTGTCGGTCGCGCTCGCGGTGCTCCGCCGCCGCCGTCCGGCTCTCGGGCGGTTCGCCGTGGCCGTCGCCGTCGTCGCGCTCGTCGCCTCGGCGGCGCTCCCGTTCGCCGGGCTCGGGACCATTCCGTTCGAGCCGGTCACCGAACCGGCAGAGTTCGACGCCGTGACCGTCGCCGACGACCGCGCTCCGGACGGCTGGGCCACCGACGCCCACCTGGCGCTCGTCGCCGACAACTACCGGTCGAGCGGCGCGACCGCCGCGCCCGTGGCCGCCTGGCTCCGGGGAGACACCGGTCCGCCCGACTGCCCGACGCTCGCCCGCGACTCGTGGACGACCGTCGGCGCGCCGACCGCGGTGGAACCGCACCGCATATCACGACAGCGCTACGAGGAGTGGCTGATGAACGGCAGCGTCGTCTACGCCAGCGGCGGGGCCGACGGGCTCGCGCTCCGGTGGGCGGACGGCGCCTGCTCCGGCGGGGTGAGCCCGTGAGCGACCCCGTCGTCGCCGCCCGCGACGTGACGCTCACCCGCGGCGACCGGGCCGTCCTCGACGGGCTCTCCTTCGAGGTACCGGCGGACGCACGCCTGCTGGTCCGGGGGGAAAGCGGGGCGGGAAAGTCCTCGCTGTTCGAGGTGCTCGGACTGCTCGCGACGCCGGACGCCGGTCGCGTCGAGGTCCACGGCGAGGACGCCGCCCGGCTCCCCGAGCGCGAGCGGGCGGCGCTCCGGCGCGACCACTTCGGCTTCGTGTTCCAGGACTTCCGGCTGATCGACGACCTCAGCGCCTACGAGAACGCCCGCGTCCCCCAGGAACACGCGGGCGAGATCGACGAGGCGTGGCTCGACACGCTGTTCGAGCGGCTCGGGATCGAACGCCTCGCCGACCGCCGACCGCCGACGCTCTCCGGCGGCGAGCGCCAACGCGTCGCCATCGCGCGGGCGCTCGCGAACCGCCCGAGCGTCATCCTCGCCGACGAGCCGACCGGACAACTGGACCCGTCGACGACCGACGACGTGCTGGCGACGCTCGCGTCCGTCCACGAGGCGTTCACGCGCGCGCTCGTCGTCGTGAGCCACGACCCGAGGATCGCCGGGCGGTTCGACGACGTCCACGTGCTCTCCGAGGGGCGGATCCGTCCGGAATGACCCGAAAGCGGGGGAACGACAACGACTTTGACGACGCGCCGGTAGCCGCGGGCGTGAACTCCCCGGGCCGATCGCTGGCTGCGACGGTTCGCCGCTCTCCCGATATCGCGCTCGTGCTCGCGATGACGGTCGCGGCGGACGCGTTCGCGCTCGCACCGGTGATCCGGGACACGCCGCTTCGTATCGCCTTCGCCTTCCTGCTCGTCCTCTGGGCGCCGGGATACGCGGCGATCGCCGCTCTGTTCCCTCCCGCCGCCGAGGGGGACGACGCCCCGCTCGACGGGTTCGAGCGCGCCGCGCTCTCGATCGCCGCGAGCGCGCTGCTCGCCGGGATCTCCGGCGTCGCGCTGTCGGTGCTGTCGGTGCTGTCGGTCGGCGTTCGACCCGTTCCGATCGCCGGCGCGTTGACCGCGATCACGGCCGCCGCGTCCGCCGTCGCCCTCGCGCGACGGACGACAGCCGGAACGGGTCGGGTCACGATTCCGATACCGAAGGCGCCGACAACCGACCGGCTCACGGTCGTCTTCGTCGCCCTCGCCGTCGTGGCCGTCGCCGCCGCCGGGTTCACCGTCGCCGCTCCGCCGGAACCGTACACCGCGCTGTCGGTGACGAGCGACGCAGACGGCGCGGCGCTCACCGACGAGGCGCGGACGGTCGCGCCCGGAGCGGGCGCCGACCTGACGGTCGCGGTCCGGAACCGCGAGCACGCGACGGTCTCTTACACGGTCGTCGTCGTGGCTCGGCCCGACGGTGCGACGGCCCTCGATAACGCCTCGGGCGTCGTGAGCGGGGCCGACGACGGGACCGCAGTCCCCACCGAGCGACACCGCTTTTCCGGAACCGTCGCCCCCGGTGAGACGTGGCAGCGTTCACACACCGTCTCACCCCCGTTCCCCGGCGATCGGACGCGGGTCGAATACCTCCTCTACCGCGACACTCCTCCGGACGAGCCGACGATCGCGAACGCCGACGAGGCGGTTCACGTCTGGTTCAGAGCGCGCGGCGCCTGACGTCTCCGCCCCGACCGCGGCGACCACGCCGTCTCGACAAGAGCGGGGGAGCCGTGAGCCCGGACGATCAGCGCCGCGATCGAATCTGCGTCCTCTCCCAATGCACACGGGATTTCTACATGCGTTTTCTTTTGGCGAGCCAAAAATCCTGATCGTTGTTTTTTTCCGCCTAATCGCGAGGTTTTATGACATATCCGACCGATCACTGAACTGTATGAGCGCCCAAGGACTCGAACGACAGACGCGGAACTACCTGAACAACAACGTCCCGCAGATCCAGGAGCACGGCGGCCACTTCGAGATCGAGGACGTGAACGAGGAGACGGGCGAGGTCACCGTCGCCATCGGCGGAGCCTGCTCCGGGTGCGGTATCGCGCCGATGACGATGAAAGCGATCCGGCGGCGGCTCGCCGACGAGCTCAACGGGGTCTCGGAGGTGACCGTCCGGCGAGCCGGTGGCCCGCGGGCGGCGGTCATGCCCGACAAGACCTCCGAGATGGAGGAGATGGAGGAGTACACCGACTACTCTCCCCCGTTCTGACGTCGAGGCGGGCGCCGTCGACCGATTCGTTCGATGATCTCGTCGGAGACGCTCAGATCCGGCCCAGTCTCCTCTGAACGCGGCTTCGGCGCGCTCAGAACGTCCCCTACCCGAAACCTCTTACCCGCGAAACGCTTTATTACGCACAATGACAGACACCGTCGACGACGTCGAGATGCCCTACGACGAGGGCGCGGCGTCGAGACAGGAGAAGATCGAGTCCCTCCAAGAGGAGCTCGACGTGCTGGAGTCGCAAAACGAGGAGATGCGCGACAAGCTCCTCGACGCGAACGCCGAGAACAACAAGTACCAGCAGAAGCTCGAACGGCTCACCCACGAGAACAAGAAGCTGAAGCAGTCGCCGCTGTTCGTGGCGACTGTCCAGGAGGTCACGCCCGACGGCGCCGTCATCAAACAGCACGGGAACAACCAGGAGGCGCTCACCGAGATCACCGCCGAGATGCGCGAGAAGCTCAACCCGGACGACCGGGTCGCGGTGAACAACTCGCTGTCCGTCGTCAAGAAGCTGGAGAAGGAGACGGACGTGCGCGCCCGCGTCATGCAGGTCGAGCACTCCCCCGACGTCACCTACGCCGACATCGGCGGGCTCGAAGACCAGATGCAGGAGGTCCGCGAGACCGTCGAAATGCCGCTCGAACACCCCGACATGTTCGAGGACGTGGGCATCACGCCGCCGAGCGGCGTCCTGCTGTACGGGCCGCCCGGAACCGGGAAGACGATGCTCGCGAAGGCGGTCGCCAACGAGACGGACGCGACGTTCATCAAGATGGCCGGCTCCGAGCTCGTCCACAAGTTCATCGGCGAGGGCGCGAAGTTGGTCCGGGACCTGTTCGAGGTCGCCCGCGAGAACCAGCCCGCCGTCCTCTTCATCGACGAGATCGACGCGATCGCCTCGAAGCGTACGGACTCGAAGACTTCCGGCGACGCCGAGGTCCAGCGCACGATGATGCAACTGCTCTCCGAGATGGACGGCTTCGACGAGCGCGGCGAGGTCCGGATCATCGCCGCCACCAACCGCTTCGACATGCTCGATCCCGCCATCCTCCGGCCGGGCCGCTTCGACCGCCTCATCGAGGTCCCCAAACCCGGCACCGAGGGCCGCGAGATCATCTTCCAGATCCACACTCGGAAGATGAACCTCGCGAGCGACATCGACTTCGCCGAGCTCGCCGCGATGACGCCGGACGCGTCCGGGGCCGACATCAAGGCCATCTGCACGGAGGCCGGGATGTTCGCGATCCGCGACGACCGCACCGAGGTCACGCTCGACGACTTCCTCGGCGCCCACGAGAAGCTCCAGCAGGACGAGGAGACCGGCGCCGACGACTCGCTGGCGTTCGCCTGACGCGCTCGGTCACGTTCTCTCGGCTCGCGTCGGTTTCTCGTCGTCCGTTCGGTTTCTATCGCTACAGCGCCCGCACGATCAGATACGGCGCGACGAAGAGGACCACGAAGATCAGTCCGGTCGCGATCGCATAGCCGACGCCGACGCTTGCGAGCGCGCACCAGCCGTCGTCGGGGAGGTCACGCGCCGAGATATCGGGACTCATACTCGTCGCTTCGCCGCGGTCGACTTAACTCCCGGCGACCGCTCTGGCCTGCCGCACCTCCTGCCTGTCCGTCAGCCGCTTCACGCTCCCCGCCGGCCGCTTCACGCTCACACGTCGCCCGCGAGCGCGCGGAACAGGTCGTCGGCGAGCGCGTCGCGGTCCACGGATTCCGACTCCCCGTCGTCGGTCGGATCGATCGTCGGACCGATCGTCCCGCCGCCCATCCGCGAGTGGCCGCCGCCGTTGCCGTTGTCACGGTCGGACAGCACCGAGTCGATGGCGTTGCCCATGTGGACGCGGTCGTCCCGCGACCGGCCGGAGAGGTGGACAGTCCCGTCGCGCTCGCCGATCACCACGACCGCGCTGACTCCTTCCAGTTGGATCAGCTCGTCGGCCGCCTGCGGGATCGCGTCGACGTTGTTCACGCCCCCCACGTCGGCGACCGCGAACGACCCCTCGACCCGGCGACCGGCGATGGCCCTCGCTTTCACCTCCAGTACCTCCGCGTCGACCGCCGGGTTGGCGATCCGGTCGAGCCGGTCTTGGTCGACGCCGGGGTACACGTACGCCGCGGCCGCGAAGTCGGGTTCGCTCGCGCCGACCGTGAGGTGCTTCGTGTCGGTGAGGATCCCGTACAGGAGTCCGGTCGCCGTATCGGTGGGGAGCGTGAGATCGCTGTCCGTCTCGCTCGCGTGCTTGTCCGGCGGTACGGGCGTCGCGTCGTTCTGCTGGAAGTACTCCGCGACCATCGAGGCCGTCGCGCCGTAGTCGGTCCGCACGTCGGTGAACGCCTCCCCGGCGCCGTCCCCGGGGTGATGGTCGACGACGGCGAGCGGGAGCACTCCGTCGGCACCGGCGAACCCCCGCGGCTCGTTGTGATCGACGAGCACGACGGATTCGGCGGCCAGGTCGCTTACGTGTTCGATCGGGTCCAGATCCAAGTCGAGCACCGTGCGGAACGCTCGGTTCTCCTGATGGCGAATCTGCCCGGGATACTGCACCGCCGCGTCGACGTTGAGCTGCTCCGCGAGCGAGGCGACACCGAGCGCCGCCGACATCGCGTCCGGATCCGGGTTCGGATGCATCAACACCGCGATCTCGTCGCGTTCGGCCAGCAGCCGGCGGAATCTGACGCCGGGAGTCCTGCGAGCGCGAAACAGCACGTACGCACCGACGGCCGCGACGAGCGCGACGATCGCGGCCAGGACGACGAGCTCCGGGTTCTCCCGTGCCAGCGTCTCCGCCTGCGAGAGTCGGTCGTCGGCCGCGCTCAGAGACCACATACGTGCCGGTCGACTCGCTCGCGGTACATCAAGGTTCGTTACCGTTTCGACCCGCAGACGACGACGCGATGACCGAGATCCGCGCGAGCGTCCCGCAGCGGGCTCACTCGTTCGCCGATCGGAACTCCTGTACCGCGTCGCGGTATCCCTCGCGGAAGGTCGGATAGGCGAACTCGTAGCCGAGCGACCGCAGCTGATCGTTCGAACAGCGCTTGCTGGTCCGTATCCGTCGTTCGGCCGTCACGGAGAGGTCGCCGCCCGCGATCCGCTCTTCTTTCGACCGCTTTTCGGGCCGCGGTACTCCGCACGCGTCGGCGAGCCAGTCGGCGAACGCGTGCTTGTCGACCGGCTCGTCGTCGACGACGAGGACGGCGTCGTCGCGGGCGCGATCGGTCTCGAGGAGGTGGCGGACCGCCCCGGCGGCGTCGTCGCGGTGGACCATGTTGAGGTAGCCCGCCGTCACCGGGCCGTCGAGGTAGCGGTCGAGCCGGTAGCGTTCCGGACCGTACAGCCCGGCGAAGCGCGCGACGGTTCCGTCGATACCGAACTCCGCCGCCGTCTCCAGCGCGGTCTGCTCCGCCTCGGCGAGGACGCGGGTCTTCTCGGTCGTGGGATCGATCGGCGTCTCCTCGTCGACCCACGCGCCGTCGTGGTCGCCGTACACGCCCGTCGACGAGGTGTAGACGAGCCGCTCCGGAGTCTCCGTCCGCGATCCGTACGCCTCGATAACGTTCCGCAGTCCGTCGACGTACACCTCGCGTGCCGCCGCGGCGCCGCGACCGCCGGAGCTGGCCGCGAACACGACCGCATCCGCGTCGGGGAGCGCGTCGAGCGACGCCGGGTCGGTCGCGTCCGCGCGGGCCGCGTCCACTTCGCCCCCAGCGTCCCCGTCGCCGTCCGCTTCTTCTCCCACCGATTCGATCGCGTCCAGTCCGGAGTCGGATCGCCGAACGCCCGTCACGACGTGGCCGCGGTCGGCGAGCTGTCGGGCGAGTTCGAGGCCGACGTAGCCACAGCCGACGACGACGACTCTCATGGCTTTCGCCGCTCGATGACCGCCATGATCTCCGCGAGCTGGCCGAGCGTCATCGGGGCGCGCCCTTCCAGGGCCTGCTGGACCTCCTGTCCCGTGAGGTCCGCGTCGATCGCGGCCGCGATGGCGTCGACGTCGAGCACTGCCGTCGCCATCCCCATCAACAGGTGGTCGCGGACCTCGGCGACGACCGCGTCGCCGTCGCGATCGGTCGGCGCGGCGACGATCGCGGCTCCGTCTTCGAGTCGAACCGCCGCGGCGTTGCCGTCGACAGCGGCGTCGACGACGGCTTCGTCGATCCCCGCCTCCGCCGCGATCTGACCGCGACCGATCTCGTCGACCGCCTCGCTCACCAGCGTCTCGAACGACGTCAACAGCGTCGCCGCGGTCACCTCGTCTGCGTCGCGTTCGGCTCCCGCTTCCGCGTCGGCGACGACCTCGTGAAACATGGTCGCACTCGGTTGCCGCGTCTCAAAACGGCTGCGGTCGGGTCACGGCCCCGCACACTCCTCTTCGCCGCCCGACGGCGACTCTCCCATCGCGCCGGGGCACGGCCACCCCCCGGACCGCTCGTCTTGGACTCCGTCCACGTCGCCGACGCCGGGCGGCCCCGCCGGGACCGCGACGGCGATCACCGTCTGGGTCTCGAACGCGACCGGTTCCGTCTCCCCCAGGTGTACCGTCTCCCCGCCGACGTCGACGGTTACGTCACCTTCGCTCCGGACGTACGCGAAGCGCTCGCCGGGTGCGCCAACGTCGGCGCGTAGCGCGAACCGCGGGTACTCCCCGCGGACCTGCACGCGCCACGCGTTCACCGTCGTCACCCAGTACCCGGGTACGGGCGCGACCGGAAGCCCCGCGCCGACTGTTCGCGCGGGCTTCAGCGACCACTTTTCGCCCAACTCCGCTGTCACCTTCTCGCGTATCTTCCGGGAGGCGGCGTCGCCCGCCCGCGCCGCCTCCTTCTCGATCGCCTTTTTCAGCCGATCTCTGAGCAGCACCCGCGCTCCGCTCGTCGTCCCATCGACGAACCGGGTCGGAACCCGAACGGCGTCCCTCCCGGCGGCAGTCCGGGTCGCAACGCGCAGGTTCGCCGCGAGCGCCTCTTCCCCCGCTCTCGACAGCGACCCGACGCGTGCGGTATCGGCGGCGACCCGATCCGGATACGAGCCGTTCCCGACGGCGACCGCGCGTTCGCCCGTCGAACCGTAGCTCGCGGCGGCCCGGTCAAGCACTTTGCGACGCTCGTCGCGTGACAGCGAGGTGCGAACGCGGAGCGTCGATCGGAGTTCCCTGTCGACCGCGTCCAGCGACCCGGACACCTGCCGAGCGAGCGCATCCCGATCCGCCCGGAGATCGGGATCGTCGCCGACCTCCAGCGCCTCGTTCGCGAGGAGCAGCGATCGGCCGGCGGTCCCGACCTCAACCGTATTCTCCGTCCCGAGGATCCGATCGACGATGTCGCTCGACACCTCGCCGTACGGCACAGTGACGTAGTTCACGTTGCGGACCGCGAGCGGCCTGGTCGTCGTTCCGTTCACCCCGTCGACGCGCTCTCCGTCGACAGTCGTCCGCGGGAGGTATCCCGGAGACCCCTCCGGTGCGAACGTCACCGCTCCGCCGGGACTGCCCTCGCCGACCGCGTACGTTCCGGAGTCGCGGGCGGCCTCGCGGCTGGCGATCGCGTCACCCACGTCGGGGCCGTCAAACGCGCCGTTCACGCGGTCGAGGAATCCGTCTGTCGCGCTCTCGCGGTCGTCTGCGGCGTTCTCCAGTTCGTCGATCACGGCGTCGAGATACGCGGCGCGGGCGGCGGTTCCGGCCCGACCGGCGGCGCCGTCGTACGTCGCTGGCGCGTCGACGAGCTCGGCGCGTCGATCGCGGAGTGCGTCGGCGAGGTCGCCGTACGGCTCCGCCTCGCCGACTGCTGCGTCTTCCATCGTCGCCTCGGTCTCAATGTCGCGGAGGTCGCTCGCGAGCGCGGCCACGTCGGCCGCGACGGCATCCCGATCGGCGGCCGAGCGGGAGCCGACGACGGTCGTCGACCGCGTCTCTTCCCCACCACTGACCGCCTTTTCAGCGATCCGGTCGACGCCGCTCTCCGTGTCGACCCCGAGATCGGCCCGGGCGGCAGGCGGCGCGTCGCGCAGATCCGGTCCGACGGTCGCCTCGCCCGCGCCGAACGTCGCGGTAGCGCGGTCAGGCGCTCCGTCGGTCGGCGCGTGCGCTCCCGACACCGACACCTGCACCCGGTAGCGGTCGGTCACCGTGTCGCGGGTGGTCTCCCGGTGAACCTGTTTATCGATGACGCTTCCGTTCGGACCGTGCTGGACCGTTACCCGCTCCCACTCCGCGATCGCGACGCGCTCGACGGTCGCCTCGCGAGTCGCGACGCCGAACGAGACGCGCTCGCCAGGGTCGACTGTCCCCGACGGAACTCCCTCCGGCACTCCGGATCCGGAGACGGCCGGTGACCGTTCCGTTCGGGTCAGATCGACGCGCTCCCAGTCGCCGGTCGTCGCGACCGCTGACGCGGGGGTCGGCGGTGTTGGATCCCCGCCATCGCTCACTTGCGTCGTCGACGCCTCGACGCTCGCTTCGACCCGGTACGCGTCCTCGATGATCGCGTCCAGATCGTCGTAGACGCGCGTCGCTCCCTCGTCGGCCGCGCGGCCGACGGGAACCGTTGCACTCTCGTCCGTCCGGTCTGCTCCGGGATTGAACGCGGCGTCCTCGTTCGGCTGGCCGCTCGCACCCGAATCGCCTCCCTCACCCGGGCCACTGTTTTCGCCCGGCGTCGGCGCGTCGAGCACGGCCTCGGTCCACGACCCCTCGTCGACGCCGGTCGGTTTGAGAAGATCGGTGACTCCCGTTCGAGCCGTCGCGCGCGCCACCCCCCCGCGTGCCTTCGGGTCGCTCGCGCCGAACACGTCGCGCTGCGTCCGGACGATGCCCGCGTTCGTCGACAGCTCCACGTGACGGTTCGCGAGCACGTTCTCGACCGGCGCGCCCGCGTACTGGCCGTACCCCCGCGCCCACGTCATCGGATAGAGACTTGCAGTGAGCTGACGCCCCAATCCCGGTCCCTCGACGGGACCGCGGTTGAGCCGCTCTTCGAACCGTTCCGTCCGTTCGTGTGCCGCGAGCGTCGGCACGGCGACAACGACCGTTCGGTCTTCCGTCCGATCGACGACCGTGCGTCCGTTTCGCGTAGCAGTCGTTTCAACGCCTTCGAACGTCACGCGCGTCGCCGTTCCGTTCGCGGCGGATTCGACGTGGACTCGGTCGCGCGCCGCCGACAGTTCGCTCGGGTCGTCGACCGACGGCAGCGACGCCGTCGCCGTCACGCTGCCCACCTCTGCGTCGACGGTAGAGAGTGCCTCGGTACCGGCGATCGCGAGCCGAATCCGTAACGCGTCCTCGAACGCCGACCCGTTCCTCACCGCGGTCGAGCTGTGTTCTTCTCCCCACTTAGAGACCGTCTCGCCCGGCGCCCGTGTCACCGGCTCTGCGGCTGCATCGTGTGCGGCCTGACGTGCTGCGGCCCTGAGAGCTGCGGTCGAATCGGCGTCGACGCGCTCGACGGCGCGTTCGACGCTCCGATCCTCGCTGATAAGTCCCTGGTCCGCAATCCCCGCGGCGTACGTCGAACTCGTCACCAAGAGGAGAATGCCGATCAGCGCGAACGGAACTCGCGCGCGTTCGTCGACCGTGAAGGAGCGACACCGCGATTCGGAGTCAGCCGTACGTGCGCTTTCCGAACGCGTTTTCACGCTCACCACCTCCTGACCACGATCCTGGTCCTCTCGGTCGCGTCTGAGTCATTCGGAGCCGGGTGCGTGATCACCGCGACTGTGACATCGGCGCCCCGTGGCGGCTCGCTCCCGACGCTGACCGGCTCCAGCGATTCGGACTCGGTCGCTGGACTCCCCGACTCGGAACTCTCGGTCCCGCGATCCTCTCGATCGATATGCCACGGGAGGCCCGCTCTGGGTGCCCCTGTTGGGTCCCGATCGGTTCCGTCTGCCGCCTCCGTTTCTACCGCCACGTCGATCCGCGTTCGCGGTCCGATTCCATCGCCGATGACGGACAGCACTTCGGACTCAAACGCCTCTCTCGACGAGCGTTTCTCCTCACCCTCATCGCTTCCGGCCGCTACCAGCGCCAGTAGTTCGGCGCGCGTCGCGTGAACCGTCCGGGTCCCGTTCGGCGCCTCGGTTGACGGGTACGTCACCGTCACCGTCTCCGTCGCGATCAGATCGGCAATCTCGGCCGCTTCGGGTCCCGACGCCCCGCGGCCGCTGTCGGCCGCACCGAGGGCCATGACGCTCGCGGAGACGCAAAGGAGAAGAACCGTCACGTCGAGCACGGTGCTGGTCACCGGTACACCACCGCCCGAAGCGTTCCGCGGACGTTCCGTCCTGGTCCGACGCTGACCGTCACCGACCGCTCGGCGACCGCGACCGCGTCCGCGTTCCGTGCGGTTTCCGGCGTCGTTGTCTCCTCACCAAGACGGAGCGTCCACGTTTCCCCGTCGGCTTTGATCGCGACGGTCGCGACGTCTCGGAACCCGCCGACACCGCGCAGCCGTTCCGGCTCAACGACGCCCCCGGTCGTCACCGACGCTTCGACCTGATCGAGTGTCGCCTCGGCAGTCGGACGCGTCTGGTCCGGTTCCGCGTCGTCGAGTGCGACGACGTACAAACCGAGTGCCGCGCCGACGGCGAGCACGGCGACGAGAGCGGCGATCGGTTCGACCGCGGCACGGCTCTCGGCCTCCGCTCCGTGGAGGGCTCGATCAGCCGACGAGAGTGACATGTACCCCCCCATAGTGAACTCGTCTCACGGTCACCCGATCGGGCGCTGGCCGCCATTCGTGATCTCTCTCCCGGGCGCGCTCGACGGCGACCGCGAACGCCTCCGGATCGTCGAACACCGCATCAGGTGGGGCGCCGCTAATGACCCGGCGGAGCCCGTTGCTGTCGGCGGTGCCTCGCCGTCCCGTTGGGACCGGCGTTATCCGCGGCGCGCGGAGCGTCGCTCGTGCGGCTCCGTTCCCGTCATCGAGTGCAACCGTTCGATTCGTGAGCCGGATGCGGTCGGCAGCGAGTCCGTGCTCCGCCGTCGCCGGATGCTCACCGTTTGCGACCGAGTCGATCGTGTGTGCGACGCCGCTCGCGTCCGGTGGTGGAGTGGCCGGGAGCGCGGCGGCGACGCCGACGGTCGCGACGCTTACCAGCGCCAAACCGACCCACGCGTACGTGGCGTCAAGGTGGGTTTCGAACACGGGACGGCTGGCCGCGGCTTCGCACTTAAACTATTGCGTGGGGGATCGTCCGTGGTCCTCGCCTCGCTACAGCAGCAGTCCGGCGCCGAGGAACGCGACGAGATACGTCGCGGCCGCGGTCGGGAGCGCAATCCCAACCCGATAGGCAACGAGCGTCCGGTCGAACCCGCGTTCGAGCCCGGTCGCCAGCGCGGTGAGCAGCGCCGCGAGGATCAAGACGTACGCGCCGACGATCCGCCCGAGCACCGGAACCGAGATCGCGCCGCTGGCGTTCGAATTCGCACCCGACCCACCCATCATTCCTCCTGTTTCGGCGCCGGCAGCGCTCGGGTCGCTGATGCTGCCGCCACCGAGCGCGTCCGCCCCCGCTGCCGCTCCGGCGCCGAGTCCCCCGGCGTCGACCGTGTCGATTCCGGTGGCCAGCGCTACTGTCGCCCCGCCGACGAGCGGTGCGAACACCGCTGCGGTGTTTGTTAGCGTTCCCGTTACGGTCGCGAGCTGCCGTTTTGCGTCGTTTTCGAGTTCGCGGAGATCCTCCAGCTGGTCCGCGAGTTCGAGCAGTACGTCGCCCGCCGGTCGCCCCTCGCGCGCGGCGACTGCGAGCAGCGCGACCGCCCCGCGCACCCGTGGTGACGGTACCGGGACCGCAGGGCCACCGCGGCCGAGGAATGCCTCTCGAACCCCGACGCGGAGCGTCTCGCTCCGCCGGCCAGCGAGCGCGAACAGCTCGCCGGTGGCCCCGTCGAGCCGTTCCCCCGCGTTCGCGATCGCCGTCTCGACGGCGACGCCCTCGGCCACGTCGCCGCCGATCACCGTCATTGCGTCCGGAAGTGTGCGTTCGACGGCGCGAACGTTCGACAGCACCGCTCTGCGGTGCCGAACGGCGACGAACAGCGCGACGCCGACTCCGATGCCGCCCCCCGCGACCGGTGCGGCCCACTCCGCGACGAATTTCGCTGCGACGGCGGCGGCGACGGCTCCGAGCCCAACCCCGGCGACTGCGGCGTGGGTCTTCCTCTCCGGGACGTCCGGATGGCTTCCGTCGATGCTCGGCGGCGCGAACGCGACCGGACGGCGGGAGAGCAGCCACACCGACGCTCCGAGTAGTCCGAGCGGTAGCACGCCAAGATACAGCGTCACGATCACGCCCGTTCCGATCGGGACACCCGTCGCCGCGGCTGCCGGAAGGAGGGCAATGAGCGCAAGCGGGAGCAACACTCCGAAGGCGTACAGCGCCGAGACGGGGGCGCGGACCTCCCCGACGAAGGCGGCGAGCCGGTCGGTCGTTCCGGCGATCGTCGCGTCGAGCGCGCGATCCAGACACCGCCCCCGGCGTTCCGGCGGCGCCGACGCCGCCGTCCGGACGAGCGCCGCCGCCCGATCGATCGCCGGGAACCACGGGCGCCACTCGCGGGCGAAGGCCCGGATCCCGCTCGTCGGCCCGTCGGCGCTCGCCCGTTCGTGGCGTGCGAGACCGTCGGCCAGCGGTCCGTCGCCGGTTCGCGCAGCGAATCGGACGGCCCGCTCCGTCGACGGATCTAACCGCATCCGCAACACGAGCCGTCCGACGAGCCCCGGAGCGGCCCCGAGCGCCCTGGTCCGTCGGAGCGAGGCGAGCCACACCGGCCCTCGATGGACGACGTGTGTGGCGCCCAGACCGCACGTAAGCCCGAACAACAGCCCCGAAACGGGTCCGAAAACGACCGCGGCGACGACGGCGCAGACGAGGCCGACACCCACGCCGGCTCGGTATCCCGTTTCGATCACCCGTTCGCTCGTCGCGTCCCATCCGAGGAACGCGATCGATCGACGGAGCTCCGCCGATCCCTCGCCGTCGCCCGCCGGACTGCGCCGAGGCGTCCCATCGAAATCGCCGCTCGGACCGGTCATCGCTCGTCACCAGCGAAGCCGTCGTTCCTCGGTCTGTCGTCGTTCCTCGGCCTGTCGTCGTCTCTCAAGTTGTCCCTGTCGCGGTCGACGTAGCGTTCTGGCGTGATCCGACCGGTTCTCGCTGCCTCTCCGATCTGTTCGCCCCGCCGATCGATGGTACTGCGCACAGCCGCGTACGATTCGCCGGTCTCTGCGAGCGATTCAACGAATCGGCTCTCTCCGCGATCGATCCGACCGGTGGGTGCCAGCCCGGATTCCGTTCGCTCGAACAACGGCTCGAACGCCGACCGATCGGTGTGCTCGACGACCTCAGCGATCGTCTCGACACGGTGATCGTCGAGCATGACGATCAGGTCGGTTGCGGCGAACGAGGATGGTGAGACGCCGAGGTCGTTGACGACTCGCTCCCGGACCGCATCCGGATCCTCGCCGTGGATCGTTCCGAGAACCGCCTCGCCGGCCGCACCGACGCGCATGGCCTCGTACAACGCTGCCGCCTCCTCGCCGCGAACCTCGCCGACGACGATCGCTCCGCCCCCGAGGCGAAGCGCGGTTCGCACCGCCTCGCTCGGCGACGGCTCCGCGCCGTCGCCGACCCGGAGTCGCTGGGTGTCGCGCCCGGCCGCGGTCACCGCCTCCGCTGGCAGTTCCGGCGTGTCCTCGATCAGTATCGAGCGCGTCTCGGCCGGTAGCTCCCAAAGGAGTGACCCGAGCGCGGTCGTCTTCCCAGCGCCGCGACCACCGGCGATGAGTCCGGTCATCCCTCTCTCGACGGCAACCGAGAGGAGCCCGGCGGCTGCCGGCGTGATCGTCTCGACGTCCACGAGACGCGCAAGTGTCCACGCGTCCGGGTCGCCGCGACGGAAGGTAAACGAGAGGCCGTCACTGGCGGGATCAGTCGTCGCCGCGACACGAACCCGACCGGCTTCGGACGCGATCGTCGCATCGAGCGTCGGGCTCGCGCGAGAGAATCCCTGTCCGCTCGTTCGGCGGAGCCGTGACGCCAGCGTCGCCGCACCCTCGGGCGGTAGCCTGACGTTCGTGCGACAGCGCTCCCCGTCGACGACGACCCGAAGTGGGTTCTCCGTGACGGGCGCCGACAGTGTCGCGTCGCTCACGCGGTCGTCGGCGAACACGTGCTCGAACGCACCGTATCCGCGGGTGTGTCGACGGAGCACGTCGACCAGCGTTGAGACGGGATCGTCGGCCGTCGCGACCGCTCGAACCGCTCGCCCCGGCGCTCTGTCTCCTCCGGTCGGATCGTCGAGCAGCCGATCTTTGGCGGCGGCGAGCCGCTCGACGGCGTCGTCGTCGAGCCGTACCGAGGGTGGTGTGAGGTGGTACGTCCGCAGCGCCCCTGCTCCCTCGTACAGCCGCACCGTCGCACCGGTGTCAACCTCCCACTGATCGACAAGCGCCGCGTTCGATGGTGGCGCCGACGCGACGCGCGTGGCCGCGATCGTCGGACCGGAGTACGATCGAAACACGTCGCCGGGCGCTGAGGCGTTCGAGACGGTCTCTGTCAGTCCGGTCTCGGCGGCTATTCGCTTCGGCGGTCCCTCGCGACCGCTCGCCTCTTTCGCCGCCGCGATCGGCTCTCGGGTCACGCGTTCCGCGAGCCGCGTCTCGTGGAACTCGACTTGCTCGCGGAATCGCCCAGCGGCGATCAGACACGCCGCGGCCCGCCCGGCGTAGGTCCGCTCTCGTCCCGCGTGGCACGTCCGGACCACGTCGGCGTCGCGTTCCGTCAGCGCCTCGATAACGGTCGCGAGACACGCGGAGCTCTCGGCGAGGTCACCGCGCCCCGGACAGTCGTCGGCGTCGACTGCGAGAACCACTCGGCCGTCGATACCGGTTCCGACCGGCTCTTTGAACGACGGTTCGCACCGACAGCCGTCCGCGTCGTCATCGATCCACGGAAGTTGGCGCAGCGGCGCATCGCCCCCGGACGACGACAGCGAAGGGAGATCGAAGCTCATGGCGGGCGTGCCCGCGCTACCGTATATAAATCCTCACCCGATCCGCGCGATCTTGACGGTCGGGCCGCCGTCGTCGACGAGGCGGATTTCTAGACGGCTCTCGCCGCGCGTCCGAAGCGCGATCGGCTCGTCGACAATCACGACCGTCGCGGCTACCGCGTCGGGAACGATCGGGATGGCTCGGTCGCGACCGCCGTCGAGCCGATACCGGAGTGCGGCACCCGACGCGTTTTCCGACTGCTCCGGTTCGATGAGCGCGAGTCGGTTTATCCGCGCGGCGGTGAGACCGCTCGGCGCGCGGACCGTCACCGTCGTTCGGGCGGCGAGCGACGGGTCAGTGACGCTCATGGAGTCGGAGACGAGTCCGCCGATCGCCCGCTCGACGCGCTCCGATTCGGCTCCGAGCCGCTCGGCGGTCGTGGCGGTTCGAGCGTCCTCGAGCGCCGGCATCGAGGTCGCGAGGAGTGCGACGGCGACGAGAACCGTGAGGACGACGCGGATCACTGGTCCCCTCTCGCGGCGCGCGCGCGTTTACAGCGTGTCACGGAGCCGATCCAGCGCGTCTGCGCGCCACGTGCTGTCAGCGTTCTCGCCGTCCGTTTCGCTACGGTCGATCGCCGTCCCGATCGCTGACTCCGTCCCCTTTTTCCGGCGGTGATCCGTCGGAACGGCGGCGTCGAGTTCGGCCTCGCTCGGCACGTTCGCGCCGAGTGAATCACCATCGAATGTGTCGTCGATATCGGACTCGTCCGCGGCTGTATCGCCTCTCGCCGTCGGCTTGTCGTCCGCGAGCGTGTCGTCGTTCTCGCTCGCCTTCGCGAGCGCGAGGTCGGCGCGACGCTCGACCGCTTGATTCACTGAGCGGATCGATCCGACGTATCCTCTGACCGCTTGCGTCGCTGCCTCCAACTCTGCGACGCGCGCTTCGAGGTCGTCCAGCCGGGTCGACAGCTCCTCCCGCTCTGCGCTCGCACTCGCTTCATCGCCGAGGTCGGCGACGGCGTCGTCGGTCCCGGTGAGCGCTCGCTCGACCGCACGAAGCCGTTCTTCGAGCCGGTCGTCGTTCGGGTCGGTCTCCCGTTTGACGCTCGATTCCTCACCCGGATGTTCGCCCTGATCGGTGGCGGTCGGTCGTCCGATCGACGATTGCGTCGCGTCGGCTGTTCCGCCCGGTGTGCTGTCCGCTCGGTCGAACTTCGGGGGCCGTTCCGCGTGCCCGCCGCTCGTCGTCGCCCTCTTGTTCTCACCGTCGACGCACGGGCGGTCGCGGTCGTACGTGTTGTCGGTCACGCGGTCGACTGGCCGCGATTCCCTACTTAAATCTCAGGGGAAAAGATATTACGACGGGATCAGTTAGCATACGATAATGAAAGCGGTCCTCCTCGGCGTCGGACAGGCGGGCGGAAAACTCACCACTGCGCTCGCCGAGTTCGACGCCGACGCCGGTTACGGTGCGGTGCTCGACGCGCTCGCGGTGAACACGGCGTCGGCGGACTTGGAGCCGCTCCCGCTCGACACGGTCCTCGTCGGGCAATCGCGAGTGAACGGGCACGGCGTCGGTGGCGACAACGAACTCGGCGCCGAAGTGATGGAAGAAGACTCGATCGAGGTGCTGGACGCGCTCGCGCCGAAGGTGAACGCCGACGCGGAGGCGCTGTTCGTGGTCGCGGGGCTCGGCGGTGGAACCGGATCCGGGGGCGCCCCGGTGCTCGTCCGCGAGTTGAGTCGCGTGTACGACGTGCCGGTGTACGCGATCGGCATCCTCCCCGGCCGCGACGAGGGGGCGATGTACCAGGTGAACGCCGGACGGTCGCTGAAGACGCTCGTCCGCGAGGCGGACTCGACGATCCTACTCGACAACGACGCGTGGCGCTCCTCCGGCGAGTCGGTCGAGGGCGGATACGCGGCGATCAACGCTTCGATGGCGAAGCGAGTCGGCCTCCTGCTCGCGGCCGGCGAGTCGGTCGAGGGGGTCGCAGAGTCGGTCGTCGACACGAGCGAGGTGATCAACACGCTGCGCGCCGGCGGGATGGCCGCGGTCGGGTTCTCGTCCGCGCCCGCCGCCGAGGACGCCGAGGAGAACGTCACGACCGTGATGAGTTCTGTCCGGAGCGCGGTGATGACCGGGATGTCGCTGCCGAACGCGACCGACGCGGACGCCGCTCTCGTCGCCATCGCGGGCGACCCCGACCGGATCTCCCGGAAGGGCGCGGAGAAGGCCCGAAAGTGGTTACAGGAGGAGACCGGATCGATGCAGGTGCGCGGCGGCGATTTCCCGCTGGACTCCGACCGGGTCGCCGCTCTGGTCCTCTTCGGGGGTGTCGAACGTTCGCGCCGCGTCGAGGAGTTCCTCGAGCGCGCGAGACAGGCCGTCAAGGACGAACGAGAGGAACAGCCCGACCCCGCCGACGTGTTCCAGAACGACGAGATCGACGACTTGCTGTAGTTTGTTCTCAGGTCGTCCGCTCGCGGGACAGGTTCCGCACCTTTTTGGTTCCGCCCGGTGGAGTCGCTTCCGATGAACAACCCGTGGGACGACTGGGACCACGTGCTGAAGGTCGACCCGGATAAGGAGCTGTACGGGAACGACACCTTCGAGGACGTCTGCCGGACCGGGACCGACGCGATCGAGATCGGGGGGACCCTCGACGTCACCGCGGAGAAGATGTCCCGCGTCGTCGACGCCGCCGCCGAGTACGACGTGCCGCTCTATCAGGAGCCGTCGAACCCGGGCGTCGTCATCGACTCGCCCGCCCTCGAGGGGTACCTGATCCCGACCGTCTTCAACGCCGGCGGCCCGTTCTGGATCACCGGTGCGCACAAGGAGTGGGTCCGTATCGACGACCTCGACTGGAGCCGGACGCACACCGAGGCGTACATCGTGATGAACCCCGAGGCGTCGGTCGCCCAGCTGACGGAGGCCGACTGCGATCTCACCGCCGACGACGTGGCGGCCTACGCGAAGGTGGCGGAGCGCATGTTCGGCCAGGAGATCGTCTACGTCGAGTATTCCGGCATGTTCGGCGACACGGAGAAAGTCGCGGCCGCCCACGGCGCGCTCGACGACGCCACGCTCTTCTACGGCGGCGGCATCCACGGCTACGAGTCGGCCAACGAGATGGCCGCTCACAGCGACGTGATCGTCGTCGGCGACCTGCTCCACGACGAGGGCGTCGACGCGGTTCGCGAGACGGTGAAGGGCGCGAAGGACGCGAAGGACGAGTAGGCCATCGGACGCGGTGACTCCGGTTCGGTCCCGGTGGCGTCAGTACCCGTCGACCATGTTCTCGACGTACTTCGCGATGACGTCCACTTCGAGGTGGACCGGGTCGCCGACCGACTTCTCCGAGAGCGTCGTCAGATCGTAGGTCGTCGGGATAACCGCCACGTCGAACTCCTCGGCTCGCTTCTCGGCGACCGTCAGCGAGATACCGTCGAGCGTCACCGACCCCTTGTCGACGAGGTAGTCGCCGTGCCCCTCGGGGATAGAGAAGGTAAACCGCCAGTCCTCGCCGACGCGCTCGACCGCCGTCACCTCGGCGACGGTGTCGACGTGGCCCTGTACGACGTGGCCGTCGAACCGCCCGTCGGCGGGCATCGCGCGTTCGACGTTGACCGCGTCGCCCTCGCCGACCCCGCCGAGGTACGTCTTCGCGACCGTCTCGCTCGCGAGGAACACCTCGAACCAGTCGTCGTCGGCGTCCGAGTTGTTGCCGTCGGCGTCTGCGTCGCTGTCGGTGTCCCCGTCGTCCGCGTCGCTACCGTACTCCTCGACCGTGAGACAGACGCCACTGACGCTGATCGACTGTCCGTGGTGGAGATCGTCGAATCCGTCGACGCCGATCCGGAGCCGTAGCCCGTCCTCGGTCTCGGTCCGCTCGCGGACGGTCCCGGTGTCCTCGACGATGCCGGTGAACATACCGGAACTGGGCGCGCGCGACACATATCGGTTCGGTGTTCGCTCGCGGCTCCGTTCTCGACTCCCGCCGGCGTCGCGCCCCTTTTGACCCCCGGGAGCCAACTCGGTCGCAATGAGGCTCGGACTGATGGACATGATCGGGCTGGCGGCGTCGCTGATCTTCGCCCTCCCGCTCGCGAACTACGCGATCATCCGGCTGTTCGCCGGCGAGGTCGCGCTCGGCGTCGGCCTGCTCGTCGTCGCCGCCGCGATGGTCGTCCTCCCGCAGTACTTCCTCGATCCTGGGCGGATCCTGCGGGGACTGCTCGCGGGGCTGCTCCCCCGACAGCTCCGCAGAATCGCCGATCTCGACGCCCCGGATGAGCGTCCGACCGAGGAGTCGTCGATCGAAGGCGAGCAGACCGAGGCGACGCCCGAGGACGGGGCCCCCGTCGAGAAGTGAGCGCTCCTTCCGTATTCACTCCCGCGCGGTCGGAACGATCCCAAACGGGTACTCCGCCAGCACCTCGTACCCCTCGTCGGTGACAACGACGAGGTCTCCGAGCCGAATCCCACCGACATTCGGGTCGTACACGCCGGGTTCGACCGCGACGACGTGTCCCGGCCGCAGTTCGCCCGCGCCCGACAGCGACGGCGACTCGTGGAGGCTCACGCCCACGCCGTGGCCGGCGCCGTGGGTGAACCCCGCTTCTCCTTCTTCCGCGTTCGGATCGAACCCGTAGGCGGCCAGTTCGGCGGCGACCTCGCCGTGGACGGTCTTGGCCGGGACGCCCGGCTCAATCTCGGCGAGCGCGGCCTCGCGGGCCGACTCGACCGCGAGGTACGCCCGTCGCTCCCAGCCCCCGTCGCCCTC